>Ga0310694_10003418_pt1 | contig 15609 bp, 11 predicted proteins | sample 174DNAGHGhighgp2_FD_203884 | JGI IMG/M metagenome (GOLD analysis project Ga0310694, IMG submission 203884) | Sheep rumen microbial communities from Palmerston North, Manawatu-Wanganui, New Zealand - 1742 DNA GHGhigh gp2 (v2) (version 2) | ecosystem: Host-associated > Mammals > Digestive system... | reverse complement strand
GTTGGGAATGTCGGGAAGATGCTCGTCAAGGTAAGCTTGGAACTTGTCGAGCGATTCGTGGTCACCGAAGTAGGCCAGGCAGTGGGCTTCCTCCTTGGTGGTCACCTCCGCGCCGCACAGCACGAAAATGTCGCGGTTGTGGGAATAGTGCTCCGCCAGGCGGCAGTGGCGTGTGGCGTTGTGGTCGGTGATGGCGATCACATCGAGCCCCTTCTCCAGCGCAATGGAGATGATGTTCTCCGGGGTCATGTCCAGATCACCGCACGGAGAGAAAAGTGTATGGGTGTGTAAATCAGCCTTATAGATATTCATCCTCTTAAATTTGTCGGCGCAAAGATACAATTTTTACAAACGATTTTTTCAAATCTCAAAAATTGTATCTTTGCACCCATAATTTTGGACAATTCATTTTTTATTCATAAACATATTTTGACAATGAAAAGATTGATTAAGATTTCAGCTTTGGCTCTCCTGGTCGTGCTGGCCATGACGGGCTGTAAGAAAAGTTACACCATCACGGTGAAGTCCAACAATGCAGAATGGGGTACTGTCACCGGTGGCGGTAGCTACAAGAGCGGCGAGACGGTCACCATCACGGCCATACCTGCTGCCGGCTACTATTTTAACTGTTGGAATGACGGCAATGCCGACAATCCGCGCACGATCGTAGTGGACGGTAACGCCACCTTCACGGCCATGTTCAGTGACACTCCCGGCGGTGGTGGCGGCGGTACCGACAACGCTGTGACGGTTTCTGGCAGCATCAGCGCCAATACCACCTGGCCCGATCGTGGCGCAGGGGTTGACTACATCGTTGATGGCCGTTTCTATGTGGAAGGCAATGCCCTGCTGACCATCGAACCTGGTGTGACGATTATGTTTGCGAGCACCAATAGCGGTATCACGGTGGAAGAAAACGCTGGTCTGCGCATGGTAGGTACGGCCGACAAACCCATTACCCTCACCGGTCCGACCAATAACCAGAACATCGGCGCATGGGATGATGTGGTGGTCAACTCCAACCGCAGTGACAACCAGTTCGAGTATGTCAACTTCATTAATGGTGGTAGCTACGACGAAGTGGTGGAGATTAACGGCAAACTTTCCATGAAGCATTGTGTGATCAATGGTGCGACAAATTATGGTGTATTTGTAGGTGGCAGTTTTTCCGCATTTGAGAACAATACCGTCAAAAACACCAAGTGTCCTGTTCTATTGACCAATCATAAACAGGTCAATAATCTCGGTGCCGGTAACACCTATCCTAACAACACAAACAATATGATTGAGGTTGACAACTATTGGCTTGATGAGGATAACGTGACGGTCACCTACACCAACCAGGGTGTCCCTTATTTGTTGAAATCAGGTGTTCATGTGGGTGGCACGGCCATCATGGTTGTTAACGCTGGTGTGGAGTTTGTGATGCCCTACCATCAGGAAGTGGATGTGGACGACAACGCCTTGATCCAGGTCAACGGCACGGCTAGCCAGCCGGTGATTTTCCGCGGTGAGCACAATGAAAATGGTTATTGGGACGGCCTTGACATCAACTCCGAACGTCCGACCAACGGTGGCAGCTATCTGACCAACTGCAATATCCTCAATGCTGGTGAAGAAATTGATGATGCCGCCCTGTCCACTGATGGCGAGACCCGCCTGACGTTGACTAACGTGAACATCAGCGGTAGCCTCGGCTACGGTATGAAGATTTACATCCCGATTAACTGGGACACTGATCAATACGACTTCTCCAACTATCATGTGACCGCTAATGGCCTCACCTTCTCCAACTGCGTGATGGGTAACATCTATGAGGAGAATAAGGGCATGACCTACTCTTCTTGGCCCGGAAACAAGAAGCTGGCGCGGAAGTAACATATAGAGCAGGGATCCTGCTCATCAGACGAAAAGAATCGGGGTGGATGCTATGTTTAGCACCCACCCCGATTGTTTAAATAAGTGTGAAGCTATTTTTCTAAGCTGACCTGCCATTAATTTTATTATTTTTGCCCCAAAACTGTAAAGCAAAAAGTATGGCAAAAGAAACAAAAAAATTGAAAACAGAAAAACAGATGTCTGCGGCAGCGGAAGCATTTGCAAAACGTTGGGAAGGAAAAGGTTATGAGCGCGGCGAAAGCCAGTTGTTCTGGGCAGATCTGCTCACTAACGTCTATGGGGTAGAGAACCTGCCCGACTTCCTTCGGTACGAGGAACGTGTGGCTTCTATGGTGGACAGCACGAACTTTATTGATGTACATATCCCATCGACAAAGGTGCTCATAGAGCAAAAATCTATCAACATCGACCTGCGGAAGGCGGTCAAGAAGGGCGACGGTTACATCACTCCGTTTTTGCAGGCCAAGCTATACATTGTGAATATGCCTCAAAACGAGCACCCAAAATGGGTGGTGACTTGCAATTTCCGCTCTTTCTTGGTTTACGACATGAATCAGCCCAATGGCGAACCCGAAGAAATACTCCTGAAAGATTTCGGAAAAGAGTATTACCGGCTGAAATTCCTTGTTGATGAGAAGAGTGAGCATATCCGCAAGGAAATGCAGGTGTCCATGCAAGCAGGTGAAATTGTGGGGGAAATATACGAGGCGCTTTTGAAACAATACGATGACGTTTCGCCTGAGGCCCTTCGCTGGCTCAACATCCTCTGCGTGAGGATTGTCTTCTGTCTTTATGCCGAGGATTCGGGTGTTTTCCAGCATGACCAATTCCATGATTTTTTAGCGTCATACGAAGCCAAAGACTTGCGGCGTGCACTTCGTGACTTATTTGATACTCTGAAAACGCCTATGGAAAAGCGTAGCAAGTACCTGCAGGCGGATCTAGCAGCCTTCCCATACACCAACGGCGGATTGTTCGAGGAGGAGATAGAGATACCGCAATTCACAGAGGACTTGAAGGATATCCTTTTGCAGAAAGCCAGTCTTGAATTCGACTGGAGCGAAATATCACCCACCATTTTCGGTGCTGTGTTTGAGAGCACTTTAAACCCCGAAACCCGCCGTAGCGGGGGAATGCACTACACTTCGATTGAAAATATCCACAAAGTTATCGACCCTCTGTTCCTGAATGATTTGCGTCGCGAGTTGGACGGCATACTTGAGGAAAAGGTGGAGAAACAGCGCCAGAAAAAGCTGGATGCCTATCAGGACAAACTGGCTTCGCTCACCTTCCTCGATCCTGCCTGTGGCTCAGGCAATTTTCTCACAGAGACATACCTTTCCTTGCGCCGGTTGGAGAATCAAGCGCTTCGCGAACGTTACCACGGGCAAGTGATGATGGGTGAGTTCCTGAACCCTGTCAAAGTCAGCATCAACCAGTTCTATGGTATTGAGATCAACGACTTCGCTGTCACCGTGGCCACAACCGCCCTTTGGATTTCCGAGGCGCAAATGCTACGCGAAACCGAGAAAATTGTGCAGCACGACATTGATTTCCTTCCGCTGAAGAGTTATGCGAATATCAAAGAAGGGAACGCGTTGCATCTTCCGTGGGATGAATGGGAAGTCAAGGATGATACCCCGGTGATTTATGCAGAGCAGGCATTTGTCTATCCACGGCAGGAAGGTAGGACAATGATGGTCGGTGAACCGTCCACCACGTACAATCAGATTGATGTTTATGCCGACAAAGCGATTACATATTCCTATCCAAAGGAAAAAGTGTTTCGCCATGTTGATTTCGATTATATCATGGGCAATCCGCCGTTTGTGGGTGCTAATATGATGAATGATTGCCAAAGGACGGATTTGCGTGAGATTTTTGGTGCACAGTGGAAGAATATAGGCGAAATGGATTATGTAACGGGATGGTATAAGAAAGCTTCCAAAACAATGCAAGGAACTTCGACTCGTGCAGCTCTTGTGTCAACAAATAGTATAACACAAGGCGAACAAGTGGCAAATCTATGGAAGCCGCTATTCGAACAAGATGGCTTGCATATTGATTTCGCATATCGAACCTTCAGATGGGATAGTGAAGCCTCTCTTAAAGCGCATGTTCATTGTGTTATTATTGGCTTCAGCTTTACAGAGAATAAAGCGGTTAAGACAATATTCGATAACGATAATGAACGTGAAGCCACAAACATCAACGCTTATTTGATGGATGCACCAAATGTGTTTGTAGGAAGTCGAAACAAACCACTTTGTGATGTCCCAGCTATTCGCAAGGGTAATCAGCCAACGGATGGGGGCAATCTTATCATCGAAGCCGAAGAACTGCCCTCATTTCTTGCTCGTGAACCTAAAGCTGAAAAGTATATTAAGAAGTTGATTGGTGCTAAAGAATACATCAACAACAAGCCTCGTTTCTGCCTTTGGTTAAAGGATGCTTCACCAGCAGAACTGCGTCAAATGCCAGCTGTACTTGAGCGTATGGAAAAAGTTAAGAAGGTGAGGGAGTCGAGTCCTGATGCCGCAACACGTCGTTTAGCAATTATTCCACATTTATTCAGAGAAACTAACAATCCTGAAACATATATTGTTGTGCCAAGTGTTTCTTCAGAACGAAGAAGGTATGTCCCTATGGGGTTTATGACTTCAGATACTATTCCTACAAATCTTGTTTTAATAATCCCAGATGCAACCCTTTATCATTTCGGGATTTTAGAAAGCAATGTCCACATGGCCTGGATGCGCGCTGTTTGTGGTCGTCTTGAAATGCGTTACCGATATTCCAAGGACATAGTCTATAACAACTTCCCTTGGCCTAATCCAACCGATGAACAGAAACGGAGGATTGAACAAACCGCCCGGACACTTCTTGACGCCCGCGCCCTCTATCCAGATTCCTCCTTGGCAGACCTCTACGATGAATTGACAATGCCCATTGAGCTTAGGAAAGCCCACCAAGACAACGACCGCGCCGTAATGGAGGCGTACTGTTTCCCTGTCAAAACCTCATTTACGGAAAGTCAATGTGTGGCCGAACTGTTCAAAATGTATCAAATAATGATTGAGGCGAAATCTAAATAGGAAATTGCTTGGATAAAACAATCCTTGGTCAATGGTCAACGGTCAAAAAAAAAGTGCGCCGTTTCCGACGCACTTTTTCGATTAGTACTTGTAGAATCCTTCGCCTGTCTTGCGGCCAAGCAGTCCGGCGCGGACCATCTTGCGCAACAGCGGGTGAGGACGATACTTCGGGTCGCCGAACTCTTTGTAGAGTACTTCCATGATGGCGAGGTTCACGTCGTTGCCGATGAGGTCGGCCAAAGCGAGCGGACCCATGGGATGGTTGGCACCCAACATCATGCACTTGTCAATATCCTCGGCAGAAGCGATGCCGTCAGCCAAAATACCCACAGCCTCGTTGATCATCGGAATGAGGATGCGGTTGACGACGAATCCGGGAGCCTCGTTCACGGGAACAGGGGTCTTGCCGATTTCTGTGGTCAGGTCAACGATGCACTTGGCGACTTCCTCGGAGGTGAGCTGGCCCTTGATGACCTCCACCAAAGCCATTCTGTCGGCGGGGTTGAAGAAGTGGCAGCCGATGAACTGGCTCGGACGGCTCGTGCAGGCGGCAATCTCCGTAATGGACAAAGAGGAGGAATTGGTGGCGAAAATCGTCTCCGGCTTGCAGATCTTGTCAAGCTCCATGAAGACGTCTTTCTTAAGCTGCATGTCCTCTACAGCGGCCTCAATCACGAGGTCTGCGTCAGCGAAAGTGGCGTAATCTGTGGTGGTAGTGATGTTTTTCAACAAAGCATCGACAGTCTCTTGGGTCATCTTGCCTTTTTCCACGAGTTTGCCATAACCTTTGGTGATGGAAGCCATAGCCTTATCTAAGCTGGCTTGGGTTCTGCTCTTCATGACCACGGGCATTTTGGCGGCGAAAGCCTTCACAATGCCCTTAGCCATGGTACCTGTACCTATAACACAAATTTTCATAATATTGATTTTAAGTTATTGATAGAAATGTTTATTCGTTGGTGAAATGAGCTTCCTGTTTGGTGAGGAAAGCGGTCATGCCGGCTTTCTGATCCTTGGTGTCGAAACACTTGCCAAACATGCGGCTCTCGAAGGCGATGGCCTCGTCGGCGGGCAGGTCGTACTCTTCGTTGATGCACTCTTTGGCGTATTTTACCGCAATGGGCGCATTCTTGACAATGCGTTTGGCCATAATCATGGCCTCTTTCATCAGCTGTTCCGGTTCACAGACAGCGTTGACGAGTCCGATGCGGAGCGCTTCGTCGGCCTTGATGGCGTGACCTGTGTAGATTAGCTCCTTGGCGACGCCCATGCCGGCAATCTTGGCGAGACGGTAGGTGCCGGAAAAACCGGGGATGATGCCCAAACCGACTTCGGGTTGCCCGAATTTGGCACGGTTGGAGGCGATGCGGATGTCGCAGGCAAGTGCCAGCTCACAACCGCCACCCAAGGCGAAACCGTTCACGGCCGCAATGACGGGGATGGGCAACGTTTCGATTTTGCGGAATACGGATGCCCCGAAGGCCCCGAAACGCTCACCTTCCGCCGCATTCAGCGGTTGCATCTCCGAGATGTCGGCACCGGCCACAAAGGACTTCTCGCCGTCACCAGTGATGATCAGGACACGGATGTCCTTGTCCAAATGGGTTAGAAAGTCGTCCATCTCTTTCAAGATGTTGGAATTTAATGCGTTCAAAGACTTGGGCGCGGAGATGGTCAGTGTGCAGACCGCCTCAGAAGTGTTTATTTTCAAGAAATTGTAATCCATCTTTTTTGACGTTTTAAGGTGTGGCAAAAATACAAAAAAAAAAGTGCCGTGTGGCACTCTTTTTTTTAACGTTTTTTCTTACCGGTGTTAATCATGGCCGGATCCTCTTTTACAGCCTCTTTTTTCTTCTGCGTCATCTGCTTTTTGTACTTGTACTCCAGATCATACAAATCTTGGAGATGACGCGGGGTCAAAACAGCTTTGTATTTCTTGTAGTAGGTTGTTTCCAGATTCAGCAAATTCTGACGCAATTGGAATTTTTGATCGTGGAGATAGGTGAGCTGTTTGTCATTCAACTTTGCAATGGTCTCCTTGTTTGTACCTGGAGCGCCCAGCTTGATGCCCTGCTTCTCCAGATTCTTGCGGTAGTTGTCCATCGTCTTCATTTCCTCGTTGAGGTACTGCTCATAGAGCTTCCAGAATGACTGGCTCTCTTTCTGGCTGAGTGTCAGATGGCTCTTCATGTAGGAGATGCGGTCCGCCACTCTCGTTTTAGGGTTCTTGTCCTGCGCATACAGGCTGCTTGTCGCACAAAAAGCCAGCACAAGCATCACAATCCATAGTCTTTTCATAATATTCACTTTACAGGTTAATGTTTAATAGGCATACTCGTAATAGTCCATCATGGCCAGTTCTTCGCTGTAATAGTCTGTGGCGATTGTTTCAAGAACTTCTTCTTCGGGGGCGGTGGTGACCGTTTGCTGCGTTTGCGCAATGTCGGTGCTTCCTTCAGGAGTGTTGTAGGTGAAGAAAATTCCGACGGCGACAACCAGAATGGCAACGGCAGCGACTGCGGAGAGTAAGATGTTTCTTCTCTTCCGTTGTTCCTGATGGATGTTCTGCATCACCCGACCTGGCAATTCCTCGAAATAGTTCTCTGGAATCTGGTAGGACTCTCTTTTCTCAATATTCTCTAAATCAATCATAACGTCTCAAATTACGAATCTATGACTATGGAATCCTTAAAAGGTTAAACGCTCTGAAATATTTTTTTTGATTTTTTCTGCGGCAAAATGGTAAGAGGCTTTGAGTGCGCTCTCGGAAGTGTCGAAAATCTTCGACATTTCCGCGTAGGGGGTCTCGTCGTAGTAGCGCATGGTGAACACTGCGCGTTGTTTTGGGGGCAGTTTGAGGATCTCCTCCTGCAGGAACTGTTCGATCTGGTTGGGGGAGACAGTGTTGATGTCAGCCTGACTCACTAGCAGGAAATCCGTGTAGGTGTCGTCGTTCAGGTTGAGCAGACGCTTCTTCTTCTCGATATAGGTGAGCGCTTCGTTGATGCAGATTCGGGAAATCCAGGTCTTCAGACTGGATTCGCTCCTGAATTTGTCAAGGTTTTTCCAGATTTTGATGCACACGTTCTGCGTCACATCATCAGCATCTTCGTGGATGGTGACGATGCGTCGCGCGGAGTAGTAGATGTGCTTCTGGTACTTCTTCAGCAGCATCTCGAAGGCCTTTTCCTTGGTCTTCTCGTTACTGAACAGCGACAGGATGAATTCGTCAGTGATTTCAGGCATTCTATTGACAGTTTGTTATTTACGGGAAATGGCTTTTTTGCAGGCCTCCATGATGTGCTCCTTGTCGAGGCCGAAGTGGGCCATGAGCTCGTCGGGGGTGCCGCTTTCGCCGAAATGGTCGTTGACACCGACCATCTCCACGGGGGCGGGTAGATTGCGACAGAGGCACTGGCAGACGGAGTCGCCCAGACCGCCGTTGAGGAAGTGCTCCTCTGCGGTGACGGCACAACCGGTCTTGCGGACGCTGTTTATAATGGCCTCTTCATCAAGGGGTTTGATGGTGGCGATGTTGACAACTTCGGCGGAGATGCCCTGTGCGCGCAATGCAGCAGCGGCCTGCAAGGCGGGGAACACCAGATGTCCTATGGCGAAAATGCTCACGTCGTTACCTTCCTCCATGACTTCGGCCTTGCCGATGACGAAAGGTTTGTTCTCCTGTGTGAAGTTCGGAACGGCGGGACGGCCGAAGCGTAGATAGACCGGTCCGTTGTATTCGGCAGCGGCGATGGTTGCCATCTTAGTCTGATTGTAATCGCACGGGTTGATGACCACCATGTTAGGCAGCATCTTCATCAGTCCGAGGTCCTCCATCATCTGGTGGGTGGCACCGTCTTCGCCGACGGTGATGCCGGAGTGTGAAGCACCGATCTTGACGTTCAGGTTGGAGTAGGCCACGGTCATACGGATTTGGTCATAGACACGGCCGGACACGAATCCCGCGAAAGCGCTGGCGAAGGGCACTTTGCCGCTCAGGGCGAGACCGGCGGAAATGCCGATCATATTGGCTTCCGCAATACCGCACTGAATGAAACGCTCAGGATAGGCGGCCTTGAAATCGCCCATCTTGACGCTGCCCGTGACGTCCGCCGTCAGGGCGAAAATGTTATCGTTATGTTGAGCGGCTTCCAACAAGCCGGCACCGAACCCGGAACGGGTGTCTTTCATCGTGTAATTCTCTATGTTTTCCATTTCAAAAAATTTGCGGCAAAAATACGAAATTTGAGAAAAGAGAGTTATCTTTGCCAATTTATTTGTGGAATATTTTTGATGGTGAAAAAACTGCTCCTTCTGCTGTCGATACTCTTCTGCTTCTGCCGATTCCCCCTGTCGGCACAGGAAAGTGCGCCCTGGCGAATCCGGCATCTGACGGCGGATTCGCTCACCATCCGTCTCGATACCTGCTCCATAATTCCGCAAACTTTCCAAATTCGCGACCTCAATCGTACACAGTACCGCCTCGACCCGCTGACTGCCACCTTGTATCTTCTTGACTCCACTTTTCTCGGTCAGCGCATCTTCGTGCAGTACGAGGTGTTTCCGAACGACTTTTCCCGTCCGATTTCGCACAAGACACCGCTGGTGATCGAGCCACGCCGCACTGGACATCAGATTCTCGAAATCCCCTCCGCATCGTTGCAGGAGGTGCTCAACGATGGCGAGCTCTACACCAACGGTGCCATTTCGCGTGGTGTGACGGTCGGCAACAACCAAGATCTGGTGCTCAACTCCTCCCTCAACCTCCAAGTCTCTGGGAAACTTTCTGAGGATGTGCAAATTATGGCTTCCGTGTCCGATAAAAATATCCCTATCCAACCGGAAGGCAATACGCTCTTGTTAAGGGATATTAGCAGCATATTCATATCGCTGAAAATCAAAGAGATGGCGACTTTGAATGCGGGCGATGTAGCGTGGACGGCTCCGGATAACGGATTCCTGCGGGTCTCCCGCAATATGCTGGGATTGGGTGCCAAAGTGCTTTCTAATCCCTCTCCCAAGGCGAAGATGTTCAATGAGGCGGGCGGCGGCGTGGCCAAAGGCCGTTTCGTACGCCAGACGCTGACCGTGCAGAACGGCGTGCAGGGACCCTATAAACTGTACGGTGCCGACGGCGAAGTCTCTATCGTCTTGGTGGCTGGTTCGGAACGCGTATATGTTGATGGACAGCTGATGACTCGGGGTGCGGAGAATGACTATACGGTGGATTACAATACGGCCGAAATCACCTTCACTCCCAAAATGCTGGTCTCCGCCGAAAAGCGCGTTATCGTGGAGTTTGAATACACAAATCGTCATTTCGCCAGATATAATTTGTTTACTAACAACGAAATAGAGTTTGGCGGTAAGCATCCACTCAAACTCTATGTGAAGTTTTTCCATGAGCAGGATCTTAAAAACCATTCCATCCAACCGGAACTGACCTACGAGAATATGCGTTTTCTGTCAGAACTGGGTGATGCCGGTTCTGTCGCTTATTTCCCGTATGCGGATTCGGTGGCCTATAGCCCTGACCGAATTTTCTATGAGAAAATAGATACTACATGTAATAATATTATATATACTATTTATATTTTCTCAACGAATCAGACTGCCACTTTGTATAGTCCCGATTTTACCTATATGGGGGCGAACAAGGGTAACTATCAGTTGCAGAGCAGTACGGCGAATGGAAGGGTGTTTCGTTGGGTGGCTCCGCAAGATGGCGTGCCGCAGGGTGATTATGAGGCGGTGCTGATGCTGACGGCTCCGATATCCCAGCAGATGGCCACTGTCGGACTTGACTTCACAGCCCGCGAAAATACCCGCATCCAGACGGAAGTCGCTTTGTCACACTATGACAAGAACACCTTTTCGAAGAAGGATCGCAACGACGATATGGGGCTGGCATATTCGCTGAATGTGACGGATCTAGAGAAGTTTGCCGCCAAAGATTCGTTGCCTTGGCAGCTGAAGTCGCAGTTGCAACTGCAATTCGTGCACAAGAACTTCACCCCGTTCGAGTCGTTTCGTGAGGTGGAGTTCGCACGACAATACAACCTCAAGACCGACTATTCCGAAAATCGCTCCGAATGGATGTTGACCGCGGGAGTGGCACTGGAGAAACCCAAACGTCATCACTTGCTCTACGACCTGAACTTTTTCGATAGGGTAGGGGAGGTCTCCGCACTACGCAACGCGTTGCGGACGGATGACCGTTGGCAAACGTGGCATCTCCGGACCAATACCAGCTACTTGCTTACCCGCGATTCGCTGCAGCGAAGCCGTTATGCCGTATCGCGGGCGCAACTCACCAAAACGCTTGGGAAAGTAGAATTTAATATTGATAACTTACTGGAGCATAACGTTTTCAAGGATGCTTTCGCCGATACTCTGCGATTGAATAGCTACGCGTTTGATGAGTTGAATGCTACAGTCCAAAGTGCTGGCGATAGCAAACACCAATTCCTCGTGGGATACAAGAACCGTACGGAGTTCGCCCCTGATGCGCAGAGACTGCATCTGTCGCAGATGATTCACGAAGTGCGGGCGCAGTACCGCTTCGCACAGATCAAGAACCAGAGTTTCTCGCTGAACGCCACCTACCGAAACCAATCGCTGGCGGATTCTTTGGGTAAACGTGCTCCCGAGCATTACTTCGTCGGCAATGTGCAATATACCGGCCGATTTTTCCGTAATGCATTGATATTGAATACTTACTACGAGACAGGAAGCGGTATGGAGTTGAAGAAAACCTATACCTATATCAAGGTGGCGGCGGGACAAGGCACCCATGTTTGGAACGACTATAACGGGAACGGCATTGAGGAGTTGGACGAATTTGAGGTGGCGCAGTTCCCCGATGAAGCTCAGTATGTGAAAGTCTGGTTAGCCGGCACGGAGTATGTCAACGTGTGGCAGAACCAATGGACCCAGAGCGTGCAGCTGCGGCCGGCAGCGGTTTGGTCGGGTAGTCAGGGATTCCGAAAGTTTCTGTCTCGATTCTCCAATACGTTTACACTCAATGCGTTGTTGAAACACAAAACCCGTATGTTCGTCCCGTTTGCCCCTGTGCGCGATGATGAAAATCTCGTGGCGGAGCGATTCATGCTATCCAACACCTTTACTTTTAACAACAGCAGTTCCCCGTTTGCATTCGATGTCATTGTCCAAAAAACTTCGAATACCCAGCTCCTCTATTACGGTGTTGAGACTAATACGGTTGATAATCAAGAACTTATATTGAAGAGCACGCCTGTACAGGTGTTTTATCTCCAAACCTCGCTGCTCCACCGGAACACCCGAAACAACTCATCCTATTTCTTCACACGGAATTATTTGGTGGAAACCTTCTCGATAGGACAGGAGTTCCGGCTGCAGTTCCAGAACAAGATTACTGCCTCCTTGAAAGGCGATATGGCGTATAAGCGTAATCGTATGGGAGAAGAACAGTTGCGTTCCTATCGGGCGGAACTGTCGGGGCTTTATCGTATGTTGAACCGTGGAACAGTTTCATTGGCAATGGATTATGTTTATATGCAAGGAAATGTAGGGGACAATTCCACGGTCTCATACTTTATGTTGGACGGACTGAATTTGGGGCAGAACCTGTTATGGACGCTTGCAGCCCAAATCTCTGTCACCTCCTTCCTGCAGTTAGTGGTTCAGTATCAAGGCAGAGCCGTCCAAAGCCACCCGGTCATCCACACCGGCAGTGTGACCTTAAATGCCGTTTTTTAGTTAATCTGCTGATTATGATGTAAATATATCGTATTTTCTTTGTAAAATATTGATATATAGATTTTTGTTGATAAAGTGGGAAGAAATTTCGTTGAAAAATTTTAATTAAGGAATTTATTCAAAAAAATATGCTATTTTTGGCGATTCAAAAAATTAGGTATAAAATGTATTGTGTAACTTTTTGAAGAGATAGGGCGTATATGATAGGAAATACTGTTTTTGACAGGTCTAAAAGATTGCGTAATACATTGGCTACCATAGTGTTAATGTATAAAACAATTCATTATAGAATATGAGGAAACATATACAAAAAGTTGGTCTGTTGGTGCTTCTGGCAATGTCTGCAATGGTGTCAGGTTTTGCTCAGGATGACGCACAATTTACCTTTTTTCCGTGGGTGACGTCCTATTACAACGCCGGCGGAATAGGGGAACAGAGTAATACGTTATGCTTCACGGCGGATTACAACAACAAGTATTTGGGCTGGGGTGATCTCTCGACAACCGCCATCAATAATGATTCGGCGTTGCATACGGCTCCACAAGACTTCCTCTTCAGTATAGAATCCTATTTGCGCAAGTTGCACGGTTCCATCGGTGTCACGTTGGTGCACGACAGAATCGGTTTTTACAGCAATACCGGGATCAAGTTGGGATACGCGTACAAATTGCGTGTCGGTGGCGGACATCTCGGTATTGGTGCTCAAGTTTCCTTGTATAATCAGGCTATTGACAACTCTCATCTCAACCCGATTCAAGAGGGTGACCCGCTTTTGTCCTCCCTCTCTGAATCAACGCTGGATTTGGACTTTAACTTCGGTGTGCTTTATAAGACAGACCAATGGTATGCCGGTTTGGGCTGGACGCAAATCGTCTCCATGTTTGACACGACCAACATCTTGCGTGTTTCCGGCGATCGTGGACAACATCGTTCCTCGCATCTTTATCTGCACGGTGGTTACACATGGGTGCTGCCGTTCAATCCTAATTGGGAGTTGATGCCTCAGGCACTCATTAAGACTGACCTCAAGACCTTCCAGTGGGAAATCTTGGCATTGGCGCGTTACAATGGCGTCTATTGGGGTGGTATCGGTTACCGTTTCCAAGATGCTATTTCGCTTGCCTTCGGTGCACGCCCCTTCCATAACTCTTCCAATATCTATTTGAAGGGACTTGATCTGGGTGTCTCCTACGGATTCACCGCGAACTCTCTGGGTTACAAGAAGCACCGCAGCTTCGGTGATGTGGAGGTCGTTGTGCGTTACTGCTTCGACGTTTACAAGCCTGAAGTCTTCTCTGGATACGGTAACTCTCGATATATTTATAAGAACAGATACTAAAATTAACATATTGACGTTAATAACCATATTTTGAAATTTAAAATTTGAACAATATGAAACGGGTAATCATTTTTCTATCAGCGGCATTCTTGTTATTGGTGTCGTGTAAAAACGGTGGAGACGGACAGCTCATCGGCGTGCAAGACCGCCCTGAATTCTCCGATCTGGAACCGTTTGGAATGGTCTATATCCCTACCGGCCACTATGTGATGGGCGGTGGTGACCAGGACGTTCCCTTCGCATTGACGCAGCAGTCACGCAATGTGACGGTTGCTGCCATTTGGATGGACGAAACCGAAATTACCAACAACGAGTACCGTCAGTTCGTGTATTGGGTGCGCGATTCCATCGCCCATACGCTTCTCGGTGACGCGGAAATTACCGAAGAGGAGAAATACGGTCACTACAAGAAGTATGAGAAGGGTGAAAACGAGGGTGAACTTATTGAGCCTAAGGTGATCAACTGGAAGGAGAAGATTCCGTGGGATTCCGAAAACGAGGAAGTCCAATCTGCTCTCTCCCCCTTGTTCAGCAAGGTTAACACCCGCTATTACCACTATGGGTCAACCCGCCTGAACACCTCGATGCTCAATTATGAGTATTGGTGGATTGATTATCGTAATTACAGAAATCCCAAAAATCCTGACGAGTTCGGTGCTTCTACCAAGGAGTTCGACAAGGAGGGGGATGATCTTGGCGGTCTCTATGCAAACCGTCCGAGCAGTAAGGGCAACGGTTGGCAGCGCTTCATCAAGCATGAGGTGGTGAACATCTATCCCGATACTCTCTGCTGGGCTCATGACTTCGTCTATTCCTATAACGAGCCGATGATTTTGAACTATTTCTACAACCCGCAGTTCGACAATTACCCGGTTGTCGGTGTGAGTTGGCGTCAGGCTAAGGCTTTCTCCAGCTGGAGAACCGGTATCCGCATGTCTTGGCTCTCCGGCAAGGAATATGCTTTCGAGCATGAGTTCCGTTTGCCTACCGAAGCTGAGTGGGAGTGGGCTGCCCGTGGCGGCAACTCTCTTGCTTCCTATCCTTGGGGCGGTCCTTACACGACCAACCGCAATGGCTGCTTCCTGAGCAACTTCAAACCGCAACGCGGTAACTATATCGCTGACGATAACTTCTATCCTGGCATTGTTGCCCACTATCATCCTAATGACTGGGGTTTGTTCGACATGAGCGGCAATGTGGCTGAATGGTGCGAGGATGCTTTCGACGAGTCCGCCACCAACTTCACCCACGACATGAACCCGGCATACGTCTATTATGCCACCAAGGACGATTCTCCGGTGAAGAAGAGAAAAGTGATCCGTGGCGGTTCTTGGAAGGATGTCAGCTACTTCACCACCGTCTATGCGAGAACCTACGAATATCAGGACACTTGTAAGTCCTACGTCGGTTTCCGTAACGTGCAGTCCTACATGGGCCGCCAGAGAGGCGATAACAGCAGCAAGAGCGCTTCACACGTTTATTAAAATTCAGAAAATTAGTTTATTAACATAAAATCATTAACTTAAAAAATTAAAA
>Ga0310694_10003415_pt1 | contig 15612 bp, 16 predicted proteins | sample 174DNAGHGhighgp2_FD_203884 | JGI IMG/M metagenome (GOLD analysis project Ga0310694, IMG submission 203884) | Sheep rumen microbial communities from Palmerston North, Manawatu-Wanganui, New Zealand - 1742 DNA GHGhigh gp2 (v2) (version 2) | ecosystem: Host-associated > Mammals > Digestive system... | reverse complement strand
TACCCAAGAAGGTGCGGCGGGATAATCGCCTTTCCCTGACGCAACTAGAACAGCTTTACGACAAACTTTCTTCCCTCAGTTTCGAGGAACGGATGAAACAGTTTGACCTCCGCTCCAGCCGTGCCGACGTCATTGTGCCTGCGGCCCAGATCTTTATCTCTATCGCGAGGGCAGTCAAGGCCACCGAAATCATCGTCCCTACCATCGGCCTTGCCGATGGCATCATCAAGGAACTCTGCACAAAGATACAGACCAGGGATGGCGTCGGGAAATAGACTGAATTTAATCCACTGTCTGAAAAAAAAGTAGGCGAGCCGAATGGCCCGCCTAAAATGTTTTCACAACGGAAAAATCCTTATTGTGAATCGCTTTTTATTGTCCAAAAAATGGTTAAAACCCTGCACTTTCAGTGCAGCGACTTTCAGTTTCTAAAAATGTTTAGCTAACTTTAGGACATGGCCAAATATCGGAAGACGACGCATAGCGTGAGCAACCTGTCGTGCCACATAGTGTGGGTGACGAAATATCGGTACAAGGTGCTGACCGGCGACATAAAAAGAAGGTGTCGGGACCTGCTGATGCAAATCTGCGATAGCGAGGATGTGCACATATTGAAGGGCGTGGTGAGTCCGGACCATGTTCACATGCACATGGAATACCCGCCGTCGCTTAGCGTGAGTGAACTGGTCAAAAACTGAAGGGTCGGACATCGAATATTTTGCAGGAGGAGTACCCCGGTTTGCGGAAACAATATTGGGGGAGGCATTTCTGGGCCATTGGCTATGGAGTCTGGAGCACTGGTGTGATAACGGACGAAATGGTGCAGGAGTACCTGGAACACCACAAAGAAATGCCTAATTCAAATTCGGACAACTGGATTTTAGAGGGAGAGTAGGGAATTTCATTCCCTACCCATCCGCATACGACATACAAAACCCTGCACTTTCAGTGCAGGGTAGTTTATTGTATAACGAAAACCACCTGCTAGGTGAACTCATCATGGAGCCAATCTTTTGAACGGGGCCGACGATTTCGATGAAAAGTAACTAGAAATATTATAAAACTGACTTTACTAGGGCCTGTTTATGGGTAGCCGTAGTTTCAATATCGGAACCCTGCGGCTGCTCTGCGGCCTGGTGGACATGGATTCCGTAGATGACATGTGCGACGAAATCCGCATGATGATGGTGAACTGGGGGCCCGTTTCTATTATCGGTTCTGGTGGATACATCAACAAGCTTTACCGGCTGGTGCCCAAGAAGGTGTGGCTGGACAATCGCCTTTCCCTGGTCCAGCTGGAACGGCTTTAAGAAAATATAAATTACCCGAAGGACTATACCGTCGCCATGGTGACCCATAATATGCAACAGGCCACCCGCGTTTTCGATAGGACCGCCTTTGACCCGACAGAGCCATAAGTGGGAGAAATAGGCTTGCTTCTAGCAGAAAGCCACTGTTATTTCTGTACCTACGCCTATGGCGGATTGTAACGAAATCTCTGCATGGTGCACTTCGGCGATATGCTTAACAATGGCAAGGCCCAATCCCGTGCCGCCTGTAGCCTTGGAGCGACTCTTGTCCACACGGTAAAACCGTTCAAAAATACGTGGCTGGTTTTCTTCGGGAATGCCAATCCCTGTATCCTTCACAGCAATGGATTTTTGTTGCACTAGAATACACACGGAACCGCCCGTTTCTGTATAGCGAATGGAATTGTCGACCAAGTTGTAAAGCATCTCGAATAGGAGCCGACGATTGCCGTAAACCTCTGCGTTTTTACACCCTTCCAACGCCACACGAACACCCTTCTTTTCGGCGTTAAAGGAGAGTTCGTCAATACAGTTTGAAGCCAGTGTCCACAAATTCACGGATTCGTCCAGTCCAATCGCAGATTCTCCCGAGGAGTCAAGTTTGGAAAGGGTCATAATATCGTTGGCGATAGAAAGCAGACGGCCTGCTTCTTTGTGGATTTTTCCGGCAAAGCGTTTTACGTCTTCGGGTTTCGCCATACCATTTTCGATGAGTTCCGCATATCCAGAAATGGATGTCAATGGCGTTTTGAGTTCATGGGAGGCGTTAGCCGTAAACTCATCTCGCATCTTGGCCGTTTTCTTTTTTTCTTCAGAAAGTTGTTCAATGGTGAGTTGAAGTTCCCGATTCTGCTTACGGATAGTTTTGACTAGTGGTGCAATTTCTTTGTATATCCCTTCGTCATCCATAAGTTCTGGCTGTCCCAAGTTTTCAGCCAATTTCTGCACCGGTCGCACAAAAGCGCGGCTCAAGCCAAAAGCAATCAGAACAGCCACAACAACAATACCTGTCAACAGTGCTAATAGGTAAGGCATGGTCTTAGATACGGATTCGTGAAGACTCGCTTGACGACGACTTAAACGCAGAATTTTGCCGTCTGACAGTCGTTCTGCAAAATAGAACACTTGGGCGTTCAAAGTCACTGAATAGCGGAGGTTTTCACCTATTCCTTTGGAATTTGCGTCCATGATTTCGGGACGACTCCTATGATTTTCCATTTTGCCTGCTTTCGCGTCACTTTCGTAGAGGACCGTTCCGTCCCGGTCCACCAGAGTTACGCGCAAACGTTTGCTGGCAATGGAATCCAGATTTTTTCGGAAGTTCTCAGAAGGAATCTGTCCATAGAAATTTTTGATAAGGGAGGCTGTTTCCCTCAAATCTCGCTTCTGCTGTTCGGACATTTCATTTTCAAAAACGCGAGCCGTAAAATACACTGCAAAGAGGGCGGCGAGTACTCCGACATAAATCAAGCTGAAACGGAGACTGTTTTTCATTGAACTTTGTACCCCACGTTTCGCACGGTCTGTATGATAGAGCCTTGTACCCCTAACTTCTGCCGAAGCGTTTTTATGTGCATATCCACGGTGCGTGTATCCATATCAAAATCCACCCCCCAAATCTTTTCTAGAATCTGTTGCCTAGAGAAAACAGTTCCCGGTCGGGACATCAGGAGTTTCAAAAGTTCATATTCCTTAAAAGTGAGTTCTACAGCGATTCCGCCAACAGTTACCGAACGACGCTGGTCATCGAGTGTCACTCCTCCTAGAGCCAAGTTCAACGCTTCCGTACTTTCGGATGAGCTTCGTTCAGAACGGCGTAGCACGGCTCGCACACGTGAAATGAATTCTAGAACGCCAAATGGTTTTGCTATGTAGTCGTCCGCTCCCAAGTCAAGTCCCTTCACTTTGTCAAGTTCAGTTCCTTTCGCCGTAAGCATGATGACGGGGATGTCCTTTGTATTTTCTTGCACTCGCAAGCGTTTGAGAATGTTTAAACCATCTTCGCCAGGGAGCATAATATCCAAAATAAACAAGTCTGGCACCCTAGTCTTAACTTGTTCGTCCATAACTTTACCGCATTCGAAAGCCATCACGTCAAAACCGCTGCTTTTTAAAGCATAAGTTTCCATTTCCCGAACTTCGATATCGTCTTCCACAATATAAATCATAGGACCACACACAAATTATTGTTTTACAGTTAGGAATTTTCTGCTGGCTTTGGCTACAGAACTGACCGCATCCAACAATGCCCAGGACTCATAAAGAATAGTTAAATAAAGGATCTCCGCGCGGATGTTTTCGGAAACCCCCTTCATCATTTCCGTTTTACGCGCGTCAAATATCCTCGTCCCTTCTTCCCGCAATTGTTCGCGGACCTCGCTATAGTTCCTGAAATCCATGGTTTCTATCATCGAGGCAGTCTTTTCAATCCGTATCTTCACACGGGATACCGTACGCAAAAGCTCTTTTCTTTTTTCGTAGTCCAAGGGACTGAAAGCGTTATCCACGTGGTTCTTGCATGGCGAAGAAATCTGTTCCAGACTAAACAATGCATCTCCCATAAAATCATTTGCCTGGTACAAAAAGAAATTCTTTACCACCATATCCTCCTGGGCAAGTCTTTCCGTACATAAGGTTCCATGGCGACGGTTCCTCTGGATATGTTTTTTCAGAATTTTAATTTGTTTGTTCACGGAGCGTAGTTTTCCCAAGTTTTCTCGCAAAAGTCCCACAATTATCTTTTCGTAGCAGTCAGCGCACCAACGGAGTATTTCGCTCCACTCACCACGACTGTATTCCTGTATAAGGGGGTATACCTTTGTCTCGGGGGGAGCCGTCAGGATGTTATCAAACAATTCCTCCGCCTTACCCTTCTTGTTTTCTCGGTATTTCAGGTTCGAACGAATCAATACGAAAATGACCACGGCAAAAAGACCGAATATGGCAGGGAAACCGCCAAAGTAAAGCACTGTCGCCACAGCAGAAGCACTAGCAAATGCGGCGAAGGCCGTAAGGAACCATCCGCCAATTACCGAGAGTACCCCTGTAATGCGGTATACGGCCGTTTCACGGTTCCATGCCTTGTCGGCAAGACTTGTGCCCATAGCCACCATGAATGTCACGTAGGTCGTAGAAAGGGGAAGTTTCAGGGACGTGCCCAACGCAATGAGGGAGCTTGCAAGCATTAGGTTTACGCAAGCCCGCAATAAATCAAAGGCGGCGCCCTCCTCTTCCAGAATCATTTCCTTGGTATTAAAGCGGGTGTTAATTTTATCTGAAATTTTCCTTGGAATAAAATCTGTTACAAATTTTACGACACCATTAGAACTGCGAACTAAGGCGCGAGCGACCGGATTTGTACCAAAGATTTCTTCAGAAGAATTTTGGGCCGCGAGGGATACGGAAGTCTTCACCACATTCCGGGCCTTCTTGGAAAACACAAGGGAAAATACCATGGTAAGCCCAGCAACCATCAGCAAGTACCACTGTCCTGGTTCCGGCTCCAGCAAGAAGGACATATTGAAATCCTGAGGGTTGCCCCCAGCAGCCATCAAGTGCTGCACCGAAGAAAGACTGGTGAGGGGCACACCCACAAAATTTACAAGGTCGTTTCCGGCAAAGGCTAGGGCCAGAGAAAAAGTCCCAAAAGCAATGATTACCTTGAGCACGTTTACTTTTACTGCATGGAGCAGGTGACAAAGGATGAAAAACGCGACGAACATGCCTGCCACAAGAACGGTCTCATTTTCCGCGAGAAACGCCTTGTAGCCCGGCCCCACGAAACTCATATTTTTGAGGCCCTTGATAAGGATAAAATAAAATATGGACGTCAGGGAAACGCTTCCAAAAACACCAATAAAGTATCGAATATACTTCTTGTAACCAAAGGAGAAAACCAGGCGCGTCACATACTGCACCGCAAGGCCAACTACAAAAGCGATGGCCACCGAAAGGAAAATGCCCAAAATCACCGTCAGAGCCTTAGAGGTGTTGATGAGGTTTCCCAGTTCCAGGGTATCGTCAGAAAGAATCTTGATACTGGCGATAGCCACAGAGGCGCCCAAAAGTTCAAAGACCATTGATACCGTAGTTGATGTCGGCATACCGTAGGAATTGAATATGTCAAGGAGGATCACATCGGTAAACATCACCGCCGCATATACGCACATAAGTTCTGCAAAGGTGTAATACTGGGGCGTATAAATGCCATGCCGTGCGATATCCATCATGCCACTACTGAATGTGGCGCCACAAAAGACTCCTGCTGCAGCAAAAAACATCAGTGTTTTGTATTTAAAGGCCTTGCTCCCGACAGCAGAACTCAAGAAATTCACGGCATCGTTACTGACACCCACGAACAAGTCCATCAAGGCGAGCAGAAGCAGCATTGCCACAAGGATGATATAAAACGTAGTCATAAAATCTCCTAGGCGACAAACTAAAAAGCCTTGCGACAATACGCAAGGCGATGGAATGAAGTTTTCCAAAGGTTTTATTAGGACTTTACAAAGGCTTTACGCCGCTTTACACAGATTTTACTTTTGGCGGTGTAGTAAGTTATAAAGGCCCAAAAGGAAGTCGACAAGTGGGTGAAGTAGGCTTGCGCCTTATGGGCGGAACTGGCTTATTGTTTCCATTCTTCGGTGATGGCGCAGAAAAAGTTCTCGCTCCAGAGATTCAGTTTGTCGCTGTCGGCAATGAACGGGCGGACATCCCTTTTCGCCTCCTCGAAATCGACGGAGTGGAAACGTTCCTTTAGTAGATCCTTGAGTCCATCAAAAGTCAAGGTGTCCGCACTTTTCCAGTGCCCGGTCTGTTCCATTCTCTTTTGCAGGTGCGGCAGGTTTACGCCCGTGTTCTGCGAGATATACCATACAAAGTCGTAGAAATCGCGACCCTTGACCCTGCTTTTCCATCCGCGACAAAGTAACGCGTGGAGTTTGCCCGCAAAAAGCGAGGGCCTGTCGTAGAGGCGAACCATGAACGGCGATGGCAGCAGCCGATACTTGCTTTCGTAGGTGGCTGACTCTGGTGGATTCGTGTCCACCTCGAATTTGATTTTCAGGATTTCGTTCCCGGGAACGGGCAAGGGAGAGTGCTTTGCGGGAACAATTTTAAGCAAGTGCTTGAGCGTGTTGCCCTTGAGAAAGGCCGACTGCACCGGAGATCCGTGCGGCTTGCTTTTCGCTTCGACCGACATCTCCAGGCCGACAGAGTAGAGCTCTTCTTCAAGCACGCCAAAATAACGTGAAAGCTCGAAACCTTCGTCTGGCTTGATCAACGAAAAGTCCAGGTCCTCCGAAAAACGGTCCAGCCCATAGAATATGCGGAGCGCTGTGCCGCCATAGAAGGCGGCCTTGTCGAAGAACCCTCCACGTGAAAGTCCGCACAGGGCGACTTCCTGCGAAATTTCCTTGAGGGCGTTCCTGTAGTCCGAAACGTTTTTGCAATTATATTTCGCAAGCATTGAATCAAGTACGTGAGCCATGCCTACCTCATCTTGGATAGAATTTGTAGATTCTTCTTTCTGTACAGGGGGGCAACCTTTTCGATGAAGTCGAAATCCAGGTTCCGAAAATCACCGACTTCGATGCGCAAGTTTTCGAACAGGAACGTTTCCATGGCGCGCTTGCCTGCAATCGGGTGCTCCTTGTAGAGCTTGTCGCAAAGGGCCTTTTCACAGGTGGCCATTGCGTAGGGCCTGTCTTCTGCGTTTTCGATGTTGACTCCGTGCGGAAAGACGTCGGGCGGGACATCGGAATACGAAAACTCGCCGAAGGGCGTCTTGTACAGTTTGGTCTTGTTCTTCTTGAACGATGCGGAAGTAAAGAGATGCACGGCTTCGGGAATGAGCCCGTGCCTTGAAAGGGCATAATCGAAGGAAAGATACGATGGGCCGTAAATCGCCCCTGCAAGGGCTTCGCCCGGGGTGTTCTTGTCGGTCTCGTACAGCCCGCGGATAACTTGCGTTATTTCGCCACGCAGGGTCATTTGACGCAACTTCATTTGGGGTTGCCTGTATTTTTGACCAAGGTCTGAAAGGATTTCTGATACGGTTCTTATCACGATTTCCTCCAATAACTATAAAAATAATATATTAACTGGAGAAAATCAAGTGATTTTTTGAAAAATACGTTTTTTACGCTTCTCTTATGACATACAGACGTATTTGGGGTGGACGATGGTTGAAACGATTTTTCACTATGCGTTTTGCGCATACTGAGCATGAAAACTTGGTATTTTGCGGGGATTGCGCAATTATTTATATTAAAGCTGTAATTAGACAAAGGAACAAACCATGAAACTAGGGACGATGATGACGATGCTTGGTATGGGTGCGGTGCTTACCGCGTGTGATTGCTGCCCGCAGGGCGAGGCGAAGGCGCTTTCGCAGGACAAGGAACTGCGTGCCGTGATGGATAACTTCACGCAGAACGAGGTTCCGGCGGCGACTCCGCTTGTAGAAAAGCGCGAGGTGGAGTTGATTCGGCTGGTGTCGCTTGTGACGCAGCAGTCGGGCGCTCTTTTGCAAGAAGAAGTGGCGACGGCGCTTGCGCAGGGGCTTGCTCCCGAAGAAATTCTCGAGGCGATTTACCAGTGCGCCCCCTACACCGGGTTCCCGCGGACGGTGGATGCGGTTGAAATTGCCCGCAGCTTGTTCAAGGCGAAGAATGTGAAGGTGGACGAAAACCGTGGGACGGTGACGGCGCAGTCCCGCTTGGAGGCGGGTGCCGACGCGCAGGGAACGCTGTTCGGCCAGACTTTCCGCGACATGGCGAAAAACGGCAAGAGCGGTATGCCGACTATCAACTACTTCCTTGCGAGCAACTGCTTTGGCGATTACTACACACGCAAGGGGCTCGACCTGAATACCCGCGAACTCTTGACGATGGCGATTCTCGTGAACTTGGGAACGGAGCCGCAGCTCAAGGCGCATATCGGTGCGAACCTGAAGATTCGCACGGCCGAATACGTGGAACAGGCGATCTACAACTGCTTGCCGTATTGCGGTTACCCGCGCACGCTGAATGCGTTGCGACTGCTCAAGGAAGCGGTGGCTGAAGCGGCAAGCCAACAAGGCCCTTCGGCAAGCTCAGGGACCTTGAACGCGGCTGGTGCTGTAAACGCGACGGTCGCAAAAAACATGCCGAGCAAGGACTGGAGTGTGTTCCCGGTGGGCAAGCCGAACGACGCCTACGCCAAGTATTTCGTGGGCAAGAGTTATCTCGACATGATCAGCAAGGAACAGGTGGGTGTGGGGAACGTGACTTTTGAACCGGCGTGCCGCAACAACTGGCATATCCATCATGCAAAGAAGGGCGGTGGCCAGATTCTCATTGCGACGGCGGGTCGCGGCTACTACCAGGAATGGGGCAAGCCGGTGGTGGAACTGAAACCCGGCGACGTGGTGAACATTCCGGCTGGCGTCAAGCATTGGCACGGGGCGGCTCCGGATTCCTGGTTCCAGCATTTGGCGATTGAAGTTCCCGGCGAAGGAACGAGCAACGAATGGCTTGAGCCCGTGAGCGACGAAGACTACGGGAAGTTGAAATAATGTTTGCCAGAATTCTCGTTTGCGCATTTATTGGCCTTATGACGGTAGGAACTTTTGCGGCGACACCTGCGCCCGAGGGCTTCGTGCTTATCAAGGGCGGGACTTTCAACATGGGGAGCCCCGCAAACGAGGACTGGCGCGTCAACGATGAGACGCTGCACAAGGTGAAAGTCTCCGATTTTTACCTGGGCAAATACGAGGTGACGCAAAAGCTTTACCGCGAAGTGATGGGCGAAAACCCATCCAGTTTCAAGGGTGACGACTTGCCCGTCGAAAACATCACGTGGCTCGAAGCGGCTCGAGAAAAACGGCGTGAAGACGAAATAATGTATATTCCTTGATATGCCTATTTCCGCCAAAATCCGTATGCCTCTTGATATCGCGATGACGGTCGCGACGCTCGTGCTGATGGGCGGCAATTATTTCTTCGAATCGACTGCCGTTCACGAGATTCTGGGCGTGGTGCTGCTCGCTTTGTGGGCGGTGCACATCACGCTGAACCGGCGATTTTTCCTTTCGCTGTTCAAGGGCCGCTACAACGCATTCCGTATTCTGCAGGCGGTCGTGAATTGCGGGATTCTTCTGTGCGCGATTTTCTTGATGGTGAGCGGAATTATGCTTTCGAACCACGTGTTCGCCTGGCTCGGGATTGAATCGGGTGCAAGTTTTGCCCGCACGGCGCACCTGCTTGCAAGCCACTGGTATTATGTATTCATGTCGCTCCACATCGGGCTGCATGTGAGCCTGATTGCAAACCGCTTGGGGCTTGCGGGTGCGTTCAAGTCAAAGGCGGCGCTTGTCGCAACTCGCGTGGTTGCCGCTCTCGTGGCGGGCTACGGAATTTACGCCTTCGCGATTCGCGGGCTTTGGAAATACATGTTCCTGCAACAGCCCTTCTTCTTCTTTGACGCGGAACGCGGCTACGCCCTCTTTTTCGCGGACTATATCGCCATCGTCGTGCTGTTTGCCGTCGCGGTGCATTATGTGGCGAAACTCATGAAGGCGTAGCAAATAGCGGAGCTTAAAACTTACCCACAGGCACGACCTTGATGGTGTAGCCTTTTTTTTCGATAGTCCTTTCCTCGTTCCATGTCACAATAGTCAGGTTGGCGCAGCCTAGTTCCCCTGCACATTCGACGATGCTGTCCACTTCCCGCTTTATAGTTTTTTCTTTGGACATGTCGTAGCAAACCTGGATAAGTTCCTTGACCTTGTTGCCTTCACGAAGTACAAAGTCGGTTTCCTTGTCGTTTCGGGAATGGTAGTAGAACAAGGTCTTTTCGGTGTCGTACCCGCGATGGAGCAACTCCACAAAGACCTGGTTTTCCAGCAGTTTCCCGAGATTATCGCTCAAATTAAAAGCCTTCGACGCAACAAAACCATTGTCAACCACATACACCTTGCGGGGCGCTTTTTTCATCAACTTTAGTTTGTTATTATACCTGTCCAGATAATAAAACAGAAACGGCTCGTGCAAATAATCCATGAACTTTTTTGTTGTGGTGACGCTAGAGAGTCCAAGGTCATCTGCCACGTCATTGTAGCTAAATGTTCCCGTGAAATTGGACAAAAGAAACATGGCTACATTGTTCAGGTCGGTTGCGTTTCTGATCTTATGCCTTCTGACAATATCCTTGTACAGAATGGAGTCGAAAAGGGTCTGTAAATAACTTTGGGTAATAGACCTTTGAGTAAAAGTCTCCGGATAACCGCCGTTTTTCAAGAAGTCGTCTTGTATTTTTTCTGCATTACCCAAGCGGTCTGCAAACTGCGATGCCTCGGCAAGGCTAAATGGCAGCATGTTGATTTCAAGGTAGCGGCCAGTTAGTACGGTTGCCATTTCTCCAGAAAGCATTTTGGCATTACTGCCGGTTATGACCAAATTTACGCCACGGCGGTAAAGTTTATTTACCCAGACGTCCCAACCGTCAATGTTCTGCACTTCGTCCAGCAGTAGGTACTCGTAATTCGGATAAATTTCGCCAAGCAACATCTCGGCCTGCTGTTCGTCCCACTTGTTCAATAGTTCGTTATCGTCAAAATTCAGGTAGGCGAAGTTTTTGCCCCGCAACATCAAAAGGGCCTGGGTAGATTTTCCGACACGTCTCGGACCCGTCAAAAGCTTGATGTTCGGGCTTTTCAGCAATTCGTCAAAGTTGTATATGGTTTGACGGGGGATATACGGCAGACTGAGAAGTCTGTCCCGTTCCTTGCGCTGGTTTTGTATGGCTATCTTCATAGGGAAACCGTCCTTCACCCATAAAAATAGCTTTTTTATTCAATAAATGCGTTGTATTGGATAAAAAATGCACTTTTTTATCCAGTTTGACTAAAATTTTGACGATTTTCACCAGTTTTCGTAGCGGTGGCCCGTGTCGAGGGCGACGATTTGCTTCATTTCGTCGTCTGTCAACTCGAAGTCGAAAATCGATATGTTCAGCATTATCCGCAAATCCTGAACGCACTCGGAATCTCTGGAATAGAAAGTGCCCCATGTAGCTGGATATATACGGGGAAAGACGGCGCACAATTCGACCTTCTGATCGACCGCATCGACAACGTCATCAACATCTGTGAAATGAAGTTTTCGACCAGCCCCTACGAAGTCACGCAGCATTACTTGACGGAACTCCTTGAAAAAGTCAAGCTGTTCAAGGAATCCTCTAAGACCCGCAAGTCACCGATGCTTACCTTCGTGACATCGCTCGGTCTAAAACCCAATTCCTGCGCCAGGCAGATTCCAAAATCAATCACTTTGGATGTCTTGTATAATTCGCCAAATCTACCATAAAACGCCTACATTTGGCAAGTTATGACTCCTATATGTCCCAAGTTGAGTCATATAGGAAATTTTTGACGGAAAACCTTGAAAAAAGTTGTTTTTCTGCGTTATTCTGGATTTTTGTTTCCTAAATTTTACAATGGGGGGGGTATGGACTTTGGCAGGGGCATTACCTATATTTAACAGGATAAACTATAGACGGGGATGTTTTTATGAAGAAGTCTTTCCAGCGTGTCATTGCGACCCTGAACTTGTTTCAGGGGAAGCAATCTCTAACCATCTTCTTGTTGGCGGCATTCTTCGCCCTTTCGGCTTGCGATGACTCTTCGTCGGCTAGTTCCGACGAAACCGGTGTTTCCAGTTCGTCTGTAGAGTCGCCCGATTCGAGTGTCACCCTGAGCGGAGCGTCAGCGGAGTCGAATGGGTCTAGTAACGAAAATATGGAAAAGGACAAGTCATCGAGTAGTGAGAATAAGTCTAGCAGTTCCGCAAAAGAAACAAAGAATTCATCCGACTCCAAGAGTTCAAGTTCTGTGAAGTCGGGTGAATCTTCTAGCAGCAGGAAGGATGTATCTAGTTCGTCGGTTAGTTCGTCTTCAAGTGTCAAGTCTAGTAGCAGTTCTGTAGGATCGTCTAGTTCTTCTGTGAAACAGTCTTCGTCGTCAGTTGTTTCAAGTAGTAGTTTTGTAAAAATAGACTATACCAATCCTAGTCACACGTATGGTGAATTGGAAGATCCGAGAGACCATCGAAAATATAAGTATTTGACCGTTAAAGGAACGAATAAGGATGGTGAACGAGGTTCCGTAACCGTGATGGCGGAAAACCTGAATGTTGGGATAATGGTCCAGGGGGCGGAAGATCAGACGGATTTTTCGAAAATTGAGAAATATTGCTACAACAATGACTCGCTCAATTGCATTCAGTATGGTGGACTTTACCAGTGGGCGGAAGCGATGCAGTTGCCGAGCGAATGCAATACCAAGAGTTGTGCCGCCCAGATAGATCCCGACGGCGATGGGTTCCACCAGGGAATTTGCCCGAAAGGCTGGCACTTACTGACGTATGACGAATTCTACATCGTTGTTCACGCCGATGAAAACGTTAATCCACTTGTGGAGGGGGTGCGAGCCATTGCATTTGGCGGACATAACTACAGCGGGTACAGTCTGATTGGTGGCGGAATGCGTATTACGCCTTCGGGTAATTTTAAAGAAAAAAATGAAGTTGCTTATTGGTTCTATCCAGGTGAAAATGAATACGAAAATTATTCGTGCGGTGATGATGGTTACATGGGAAACACGAGTAAGTCTTTGAATACCAATGTATCGTACAAACAAAATGGTTTGTCCATCCGTTGTGTGAAGGATGAGTAGTTTGTATAAAACTCTGTGATGCTATACATCTTTTAGTGCGCGAATTTTAATGTAAAAAAGTTTATTTTCAAAATAAAGGTCAAAAAAGTAAAGTCATGTCTAAGAACATCAAAACAAACGATAAGATTGCTAATAGGTTTGCGTTCAAGGCGAAAAAAAACATCTGCAATAATTACAAAATAGAATCGCTTGAGCCTCGCTTCATGATGGATTTTGCGGTATAAATTCCACATTCCATATTTCACATTGCTTGGTTTGTGGGTGGTGAAAATTTTTACAGGAGATAATGGTATGAAGTGTGTCAAGGGTCTTGGTTTCTTGTGGGTGGCGGTGCTCGCGGCATTCTTCGCCCTTTCCGCCTGCGATGACTCGTCGTCGGCAAGTGATGACAGACAAACCAAAACATCTTCATCTAGTTCAATTGTGTCAGCGACATCATGCAAGGACTGCGAATACGGAACATTGACCGATTCACGTGATGGTCAAACATATAAGACCATTGTTATTGGCACGCAAACCTGGATGGCTGAGAACTTAAACTTTGAGACGGAAGAAAGCTATTGCTTGGATGATGACGCGGTCAATTGTTCCAAATATGGTCGCCTGTACAAATGGGCTGCTGCGATGGACGGTGCGGGAACATGGACATCAAATGGTAAGGGTTGTGGCTATGATGTGACTTGTTCTCCAATATACCCGGTGCGTGGCATATGCCCCGAAGGCTGGCATTTGCCGGATACTACCGAATTCAAGACTCTGTTCGATGCCGTTGGCGGCGCTTCCACCGGAGGTATTGCCCTCAAGTCCACTAGCGGTTGGAAAGACAAAGATGGTTCCAGTGGTAATGGAACAGATGCCTTCGGGTTTTCCGCCTTGCCTGCTGGTCAAGCGCGTGACTATGGGAGATATGATGGGGAGGGCGGTGCTGCTCGCTTTTGGAGTTCTACTGAAGCGAATAAAGAGAAAGCGTACGATATTAGATTGTTGTTTCACAAGGAGGATGTGTCCATTGATATCCTTTCCTATAAGTTCAATGCATATTCTATCCGCTGCGTAAAGGATTTGGAAAATTAGGGATTGAAAGACTAAAATTTCAAAAAAGGTTCTAAATTATGAAAAATTTAAAAATGTTGTTTTGTATAGTCGTATTTAGCGTGATTGGTTTTTTTGGCTGTGATGATTCCGCTTCAAGCAATGAACCTGATGAAAAGACCTCCGTTGATTCTTCATCCTCTATTTGTAAAGATTGTGATGACGAATCGAGTAGTTCTGATAAAAAGATTGAATCTTCTGCTGAGAAGGATGTAGAATCATCGGATGATGCTGAAACAGGTAAGTCTTCTTCAAGTAAGGGAAAGGGAACAAGTAGTTCTTCGAGCCAGAAAAATGTGAACATAAGTTTGGGTGGTGAAATTCGAATTTGTGAGGAAAATGAGCAGAAGGTTGTAATATCCGAAATTGATACAGGATATGTTACATGTCGAAATAATCAATGGGTTGTTGATTCAATTGTAGAAGTTGTTAAACCCAAGGTTTACCCTAACATGGATAGTGTTTTTGGTTCTGAATATGTTCATGGAACTTTTACGGACGATCGTGACAAAAAGGTTTATAAGACCGCCAACATTTATTACGACTATGACGGAGTTTCCACCATTACCGTGATGGCTCAGAATTTGAACTACGCAGAAATAACGATTGACAGCACCAGAAAGGTTTTTGATGATAGCAAGGTAGAGAAACGCTGCTACAAGGATGACCCCTGGTACTGCGACAACTACTTTGGTGCACTTTACACCTGGAGCGAAGCGATGGGACTCCCCAAGGTGTGTGACAGCGTGGGCGTTGCGGAAAACCCCAAGTGTAACATTGACCTTAGCAAAAAAGTTCAGGGGGTATGCCCGACGGGTTGGCATGTGATGGACGAGACTGAGTGGAAACATATTGCGTACTATAACGGAATCGATATGAGTTATACACTCCTTTCGCATGCCGTGTGGCCGCAGAAAAAGGGGCACAATTCGTATGGGTTGAGCATCTTGCCTTATGGAGATGAAGGATACGAAGACCATCAAGCTTATTTTTGGCTTCCGCAAGAGTACAAATCTAATAATAAGAGAGGAAATTATATTGCAATCGCTATGGTCGACAATACTGTTCGATTTGAAATATCATCAGGTGAAAAAGATGCATTTATGTATATACGATGCGTCCTTGATTATGATAAAACAATCTTGAAATAACTTTTAAACCTTAGAACTTACCGAGAAATAGCATGAGCAAGAACGTAAAAAACAATCCGTACAAGATGGAATCTCTTGAACGCCGTTACATGATGGATTTTGCGGTATAAATTCCACATTCCATATTTCACATTGCTTGGTTTGTGGGTGGTGAAAATTTTTACAGGAGATAATGGTATGAAGTGTGTCAAGGGTCTTGGTTTCCACATTGCTTCTGCCTGTTGATTCTGGGTAAAAAAAATTATATATTGACGGTATGGCGCAGCCTTTGTCGAAAATCAGCATCCTTGAACCCCTTTGCTGGGATTCAAGCGTGAGTGCCGAGACGCTCCTTCCCCTGGTGGAC
>Ga0310694_10003413_pt1 | contig 15623 bp, 9 predicted proteins | sample 174DNAGHGhighgp2_FD_203884 | JGI IMG/M metagenome (GOLD analysis project Ga0310694, IMG submission 203884) | Sheep rumen microbial communities from Palmerston North, Manawatu-Wanganui, New Zealand - 1742 DNA GHGhigh gp2 (v2) (version 2) | ecosystem: Host-associated > Mammals > Digestive system >... | reverse complement strand
ATTGTCCGACCCTATTCCACGAGAGTCAAAGCAATAATATGTCCAACTTGGCAGGTCTTCTGGCTCATTCCATTGTCATGCGGCCTTCCCATCCGGCGGGCGGACAGTGACGCTAAATGATTGCGTGACAACTTGGTGGAATATACAGCAGCGGGTCTGCTCAGGATTCTCACCTGATTCCCTTTTAATCCGCAACACGCCAAAGGGTTGCGCTTGCGGCACCAAATTTTCGGCTGCAAAGGTACTCAAAAATTTGGTATAAGCAAGGCTATTGTGAAAATTTTTTCATCAGCAATGGGTTTTATGGGCTGGAGTGCAATCGTTTGCGCGGTTTTTTTGGGGGTAGTGCAGGGGTTGGCATGTGCAGGACGGGCAAGATTCATTAATTTTGGGTCAGTTAAAGTCGCGGGAAAAGTGTAGCCCGCCACCATTGGAATAACCAAAATACATAAATCATCATATAATTAATTATAAAATCTACACATTATGAGAAAGACCCTTACATCTGTTCTTACACTTGTGGTGTCGTTGTTGACGCTACAGGCCAGCGCCGCGATGTATATCGTGGGTTCGGCCCCGTTTGGCGGCTGGAAGACTAATGCGGGCGTCGAGATGACGGCGAGCGGTAACACCTATACCGCAACAGTCGATATCAACGCTGATGTCTATTTTGTGTTCGCATCACAGTTGTGCTCAGGCAGCGATGACTGGAACACATTCAACAACTACCGTCTTGGTCCCAAGACTAATGACTATGTTGTCACGGTCGGTAACACCTACACGGCCTATACCGGTCAAGGCAGCAATTCCTTCAAGTTTACGGGTAATGGCAGCTACACCTTTACCTATAACAGCAGTAACAACCAATTCTCGATTGCCGAGGCCAGCGCCCCGGTCACGACAAGTGACCTGTACATCCTGGGTGAAGTGAATGGTCACGGCTGGTCGCCCATTACTGGCGAAAAGATGGCCTATGACGAGTCCACCGGCCTCTACACGGCTCAAGTGACCACCGCTGGCGAGAATGAAGGCTACAGCTACTTCTCGTTCACGACCCGCCTGGGTACCGATGCCGAGGACTGGGATCCCATCGCCGGTTATCGCTATGGCGCTCAGGGCACCGAGGACTATCCTGTGACCGTTGGCTCCCAAATGCCGCTGCAGCGTGGTGAAACGGCATTCATGATTCCTGCCGGTTCGTGGAAGTTTACCGCGAGCCTGACGGGCGGTTATCTGCTTGTCGAGCGTGTTGGCGATACGCCTGATCCCCAACCCACTGGCGACTTGTTCATCCTGGGTGAGGCTAATGGCAACAGCTGGTCGGCTGCCGTGGGCGTACCGATGGATTACAACGAGTCCACCGGCTTGTATGCGGCCACGGTGACCTTTAGCGGCGCTCACAGCGAGGAGGATGCCAATGTGAACTACTTCTCCTTCACGACCAAGCTGAGTAGTGACCCTGAAGACTGGGACGGCATCAGGCCCTACCGCTTGTCGCCTATTGCCGACGAGGGCACCAACTTCTGGGTGACCTCATCGATGCTGGGCCATGAGATTTCGTTGAACGCCATGGGCGAGAACGTGGATGTGTCGTTCCGCATTCCCGCCGGCACCTACACCATCACCGTCAACTTGGCAAACCGCACTTGTGTCATCACCAGCGAGGGTGGAGTCACCCCCGTGACCGGCAAGGGATGGCCGTCGATGTATGGCGGTGTGATGCTGCAGGGCTTCTACTGGGACAGCTACAAGGCCACGAAGTGGAACACGCTGAAAGACAAGGCTCAGGAACTGGGTCAGTATTTCGATATCGTGTGGGTTCCCAATTCGGGCAGCGTTGACCCCTATGGCACTGCCGAGAGCATGGGCTACATGCCCGTTTACTGGCTGAAGCACAACACCTGCTTCGGTACCGAGGCTCAGCTGCGTGACATGATCTCGACCTTCCATGAGCACAAAACCAGCGTGCTGATGGATATGGTCATCAACCACAAGAGCGGCAAGAGCGGTTGGGTTGATTTTGCCAACGAGACCGCTGTCGGCCCCGTCACCGGTGAAAACTACAGCATGACGTGGGGCCTGGGCGACATCTGCCGCACCGACGAATGCGTGAGTGCAGGTTATGCCGCTACGGGTGCAGCCGACGAGGGCGAGGACTTTGACGGCAGCCGCGACCTGGACCACACCAGCGCCAATGTCCAGAAGAACGTGAAGACCTATCAGCAGTACATCATGAAGGAGCTGGGCTATGACGGCTTCCGCTATGATATGTGTAAGGGTTATGCAGGTTATTATGTAGGCCTGTATAACAAGGCCAGCGAGCCTGCCTTCTCGGTAGGCGAGTACTGGGACGGCAATGCCGAGACCCTGCGCTGGTGGCTGAATGAGACCAAGCAGGATAACCGCATCCAGACCGCCGTGTTTGACTTTGCGCTGAAGTATCCGATGCAGAGCGCATTTGCTGGCGGCACCTGGAGCGCCCTGAACGACAAGGGCCTTGCCGCTGATCCCAATTATCAGCGCTATTCGGTGACCTTCGTCGATAACCATGACACGGGCCAAAGCGGCAACTATGACTGCCTGAAGACCAACGTGATGGCAGCCAACGCCTTCATCCTGACCATGCCTGGTACCCCCTGTGTGTTCTACAAGCACTATAATGTGTATAAGGACGAGATTACCAACTGCATCAAGGCCCGCCGTGCCGCTGGCGTTCACAACCAGAGTGCCATCCTCACGCAGCAGGAGACCGGCGCAGGTTACATCCTCGAGACCCAGGGTACTCGTGGCAACCTGTACCTGCAGTTGGGCTATGCTACCGGCAACGGCTGCCCCTACGGCTATGAACTGGTACAGGCCGGTGACGGCTATGCCCTGTACATCACCTACGGCGTTGACTGGCGCCACGTGGGCAAGGACGGACGCATCCTGGGTTATCCCGTAGTGAGCAAGGCCGCCGGCAGTTATGTGGGCAGCGTATCGCTCACAGTCGCTCCCAGTACCAGCGGCACCCAGCTCGTCTATACCACCGACGGCAGCGATCCCACTACCTCAAGCACGTTGATTACTGGCTCGACGCCGTTCACCTTCAACGAGAACACGACCCTCAAGATCGGTGTCCTCAACGGAGGCATGGTCGAGAATATCGAGAGCTACATCTATACCATCACCGATGCCGCTACCACAGGCATCAACGTTTATGTCAAGACCTCGATGAGCAATGCCTACATCTGGGCTTGGACCGACGAGGCTAACCTGACCGGCGGCACCTGGCCCGGCAAGAAGATTACCAGCCTTGACAAGGTGACCGTCAACGACATCGAGTGGTACTGCCTGCATGTGGATGCTCCACAGGCATCGGTTATCTTTAACAACGGCCAGGGTGGCTTTGAGAACCAGACCACAACGATTCCCGTTACCCGCGACGTCTTCTTGATCTATCCCAACAGCGACCTCTCCTGCTATAACTATTCGGCAGCCGACACCTATATCGACGTGACCGAGAAGTATGCAGGCGCTGGCAGCGCAAGCTATGAGAAGGTCTATGTGCTGGGTAACATCAATACGACCGGTTGGGCTCCCAACAACGGCTACGAGATGACCACCACCAACGGTGAGAAGTACACCGCTACCATCGACTTTGTGGATCCTTACGGCGGTTACAGCTACTTCAGCTTCTCTACCGCTCTGGCTTCGGGCGGAGGTAATGAGTATTGGCCCGAGATTGCCGGCAACCGCATGGGTGCTACCTCCAAGGATTATCCCATCACCGAGGCTCGTCTGGGTACCAACCTGAGTGTTGTGGCTGGCGAGAACGCCTTCAGGATCGCTACCGGCAAGTACAACCTGACGCTTTACCTCTCGCAGGGTATCCTGGTAGTGGATAAGTGGACAGCACCGTTGCCCGTCACCAAGGGTGATGTGAACAATGATGGCCGCATCGATGTTGAGGATGTGACCGCGCTTATCGCCTATGTGCTCACGGGTGACTCCTCTGGCATTTCGCTGGACAACGCCCAGTGCACCAGCGACAACAGGATCGATGTTGAGGATGTGACCGCACTCATCAACTTCGTTCTCACGAGCGTCTGGTAATATCGAGATATAGCACTAATCCTATTGATATTACTTTTTTAAGCCCTGTGTTTGCTGCAAGTCAAGTCAAACACAGGGCTTGTTGTGTTCGATTGTTTGGTGGCATGAGGAAAAAGTGCTAACTTTGCCAGGAAATCAGCAATGGAGAAGCAGTACGAGAATATCATCATCGGCATCGACCCTGGCACTAACGTCATGGGTTATGCGCTGCTGGGCGTGAACGGCAAGAAGCCGGAACTCATCGTCATGGGCGTGTTGCAGCTCAACCGCATGGAAGACCACTACATGAGGCTGCGGCACATCTACGAGCGGGTGAGCGGTGTCATCGACGAGTATCTGCCCGACGAGATGGCCATCGAGGCCCCGTTCTACGGCAAGAATGTACAGTCGATGCTCAAACTGGGCCGTGCCCAGGGCGTGGCGATGGTCGCCGCCCTGAACCGCGAGATACCCATCACCGAGTATGAGCCGAGGAAGATAAAAATGGCCATCACGGGCAATGGTGCCGCTAGCAAGGAACAGGTGGCCCTCATGTTGCAAAAGACCCTGAACCTGGATGAGGCACAAATGCCCGCTTTGCTCGATGCCACCGATGCCCTGGCAGCTGCCCTGTGCCACTTCTACGAGCGCAACAAGCCGTTTACCGGCAAGGGCACCAAGTCCTGGAAGTCCTTTATCGCCCAGCACCCCGACCGGGTCAAGAAATAAACGCTGACGTATCCAAAAAAACAGCCAGACTGATTTCATAGCGGCCACGCCAAGGCGTGGCCCTACATTCTGCAGCTACTATATCAATGCATTTTTACCGGATACTATTGATTGTTAATAAAATGTTTTGGTTGTTTGTTGGTCATGTGGGGAAAAGTGAGTACCTTTGCGGCGAAAATTGAAGAGGTTTTATTATTTAATGTCAATTCACAACATATTTGGCATACCTTTTAGGATAACTTGTAGCGGTGAGGCTGCCAGCCAGTTTTATAACCCGCTGCAAGAGAGTGCCTCTAGCGACATACGCGCCACCATAGATGGGGAAGACCCCGCTAAAGTGGCGCGAATTCTTTTTATAAAAACGAACCAAACAAATCATATTATTATTAATTCATTATTTTTTCATCATTTTAAACAAGCATTTTTATGTTGAGAACAGTAAAGCTTTTGGCATTAGTGGCAATGTTCTTTGTAGCATTGTCGTCGAGTGCTCAGGTGACGACCTCGGCTCTGTCGGGTGTTGTGACCGATGAAAATCAACAGGCGATGATTGGCGCCACGATTACCGCGTTGCACACGCCCTCGGGCACCAAGTACAACGCCGTGACCAACATGGATGGCCGTTACACCATCCAGGGTATGCGTCCCGGCGGCCCCTACACCGTTTCGGTGAGCTACATCGGCTACAGTCCTCGTGAACTGACGGGTGTCAACCTGCAACTTGCCGAGACCTACACGCTGGATGTTAACATGACTGTGGATGCCAACGCCCTGGGCGAGGTGATCGTAACCGGTATCGGTTCCAAATTCCAGACCGAGAAGACCGGTGCAGCCACCAACATCAACAGCTCGCAGATCAGCAACCTGCCCACCGTTACCCGTAACCTGACCGACATTACCCGTCTGTCGCCCTACGGCGGTAACGGTATGAGCTTTGCCGGAACCGACGGCCGTACTGCCAACTTCACGGTTGACGGTGCCAACTTCAATAACAACTTCGGTCTGAGCGCTGGCCTGCCTGGTGGTGGCAACCCCATCAGCATCGAGGCTATCGAGGAGCTGCAGGTGGTTATCTCTCCGTTTGACGTGCGTCAGACCAACTTCATTGGCGGTGGTGTGAACGCCATCACCAAGAGTGGTACCAACAAGTTCCGCGGCAGCGCCTATATCTTCCACCGCAATGAGAACATGCGTGGTGACGTTGTTGACGGTACTCAGCTGGGCGCTACTGCTCGAGAGAAAGACCGCGTGACTACCTATGGTGTGACCCTGGGTGGCCCGATCATCAAGGACAAGCTCTTCTTCTTTGTCAACGGTGAGATGACCAAGAAGCCGACTATCGTGAACACAATGCGTCCGTCGGTTGATGGTGTTGCCGATGCCGAGCGCGGTATCTCTCGTACCACCGTTGCCGACCTGGCCCGCGTGAGCGAGTTTGTCAAGAGCAAGTATGGTTACGACACGGGTTCGTTTACCGACTTCCCCGCCGACGAGAACAACTACAAGATTCTCGCCCGTCTGGACTGGAACATCACTCAGGACCATCACCTGGCCCTGCGCTACAACTACACCAAGAACCGCATTTGGAACAATCCCAACGCCTCATCGATGGACGGTGGTACCCGCATGCCTAATGCCCGTGTATCCCCCTATTCATTCTCGTTTGCCAACTCGATGTATGGCATGGACAACCTGGTTCACTCATTCTCGTTTGACCTGAACAGCCGCCTGACCGACAACCTGTCCAATCAGTTCCTGGCTACCTTCTCCAAGCTGGACGACGTGCGCGCCAGCAACTCGAGCGAGTTCCCCTTCATCGACATCACGATGACCGATGACGACGGCAACCGTGACAACTACATGGCCCTGGGTTATGAGCTGTTCACCTGGAACAACGCCGTTCACAACACCATCTGGAACCTGCGTGACGATGTGACCTGGTACTATGGTAACCACAAGATCATGGGTGGTCTGACCTTTGAGCACCAGATGGCCGACAACCAGTACATGCGTAATGGTACCGGTTACTACCGCTACAACAGCGTTGATGACTTTATCAACGGTGCTACCCCCGAAGTTGTCTGCTTGACCTACGGTTATGGCAGCGAGACCAAGCCTGCTGCCCGCGTGCAGTTCAACAAGGCCGGTCTGTATGCACAGGACGAGTGGAACATCACCCGCAACTTCAAGCTGACCTACGGTCTGCGTCTGGACGGTCTGTTCTTCAATAATGGTGACCTGATGACCAACAACGCTATCTTGGAACTGGATTACAGCGGTCGTCACATCGACACTGGCAAGTGGCCGAGTAGCAACCTGATCGTTCAACCTCGCGTTGGTTTCAGCTGGGATGTATTCGGCAACAAGGTGCTGAAGGTCCGTGGTGGTTCGGGTCTCTTCTCGGGCCGTCTGCCCCTGGTATTCTTCACCAACATGCCCACCAACGGCGGTCTGGTACAGTATCAGGCTCAGCTCAACGCCAACACCAAGGTTTGGGATGCCAAGACTGGTAAGCCGACCCGCGGCTTTGAGAACTACACTGGTGCCTACACCACCGATGCCAACGGCAACCGTTTCATCGACATGAGCCAGTTTGCCGGCGGTCTGGTGACCGAGAATGGCCAGGCTACGATCAGCGCCCTGCGCAACAAACTCATTGCCATGGGTTATCCTGAGACCGTGAACCCCGACATGGGTACTGTTCCCTCGGCCGTCAATGGCGTGGATCCCAAGTTCAAGATGCCGATGGTCTGGAAGACCTCGCTGGCTGTTGACTACCAGATTCCCGTATCGTTCCCCTTCAGCGTAACTATCGAGGGTATCTTCAACAAGAATGTTCATGCTGCCAGCATCAGCGACTGGGCTATCCCCAGCGTAGCAGGTTTCGCCCGCTTCAACGGTGTTGACAACCGTCCCATCTATCCTGCCGGTTTCCGCACGGGTACCAAGGCCTTCGTTCTGGAGAACACCAGCCGTGGTTATGGTTGGATTGGCAACATCACCTTGAATGCTGAGCCCGTTGACTGGCTGAGCCTGATGGCCGCTTATACCCACACCGTACAGAAGGAGGTTACCGGTATGCCCGGTAGCGCTGCCGAGAGTGCCTTCACCTATGTTCCCACCGTTGAGGGTCCCAACAACATCAAGCTGCACAACTCGCAGTATGTAACTCCTGACCGTTTCATCCTGTCGGCTACCGGCCACGACCACAGCGGTAACCACTATGGCCTGATCTATGAGACCTGGCGCGGCGGTTACAACTACTCCTTCATGATGGCCAACGACATGAACGGCGACGGTTACAACTACGACGCCCTGTACATCCCCACCGATGAGCAGGTGGCCAACCGCGAGTTCCGCTTCGTGAGCGAGAGCGACAAGAACCACTTCATGGACTATGTACATGCCAACAGCTACCTGAAGAACCACCAGGGCAAGTATGCCGAGGCCTATAGCCTGTACAGCCCCTGGGTTCACCGCATTGACTTGAGCTACAAGCATGACTTCTCACTGAACGTGTGCGGTGCCAAGCACACCCTGCAGCTGCTCCTGGACGTGAAGAACGTGCTCAACCTGTTCAACTCGAGCTGGGGCGTGAGCAAGTATCTCAACCCCGAGATTGGCAGCGATCCCCGCATCCTCAAGTACGAGGGCGTTGACGCTCAGGGCTATGCCACCTTCTCGACTCCGGGCTCCATCAACGGTGCTACCAAGACCTTCGTTCCCAACAAGAGCGTCGGTCAGTGCTGGAATGCTTCGATCGGTATTAAGTACATCTTCAACTAATTCCTAAAGACTAAGACAATATTATGAAACTCAAATATTTTATTTCGTTTTTTGCGCTGGTCGCCCTGTTGGCAAGTTGCTCTGATGATGATACAGTGACTTTGCTGGACGAGATCAAGGTTTCTTCATCCTATGTGAGCATTGACGAGGCTGGTGGCAGCAACACGATTACTGTCACTGCCAAGGAAGCTTGGTCGTTTGACGCCGAGGAGCTGCCTGCATGGCTCACCGTGAGCCCCATGAATGGCAGTGCCGGTGAGACCAAGGTGACCTTCAGTGCTGAAGCTACCCCCGACGGCCGCACTGCTGTCCTCCACGTTGCTTGTGCCGACGAGAAGCAGACCATCAACGTGATCCAGGGTCTGGCTACCGTCAGCGAGGCAACTTGCGCCCAGGTCATTGAAGGTCCCGAGAGCAAGACCTACCGCGTGACTGGTACTGTGAAGAATATCGTCAACACGACCTACGGTAACTGGTATCTGGTAGATGAGACCGGCGAGGTTTACATCTACGGTACCCTGGATGCCAAGGGCAATACCAAGAACTTCCTGAGCCTGGGTCTCGAGGTGGGTGACATCGTCACCGTCGAGGGTCCCAAGACCGTGTATAACGGTACTGTCGAGCTGGTTGACGTGACCGTTGTCAATATCCAGAAGTCGCTCGTCAAGGTCGAGGGTTATGACCCTGAGGACGCCACTATCCCCGTTGAGGGCGGTAATGTAGCCGTTAACCTGAGCTGCAAGACCAACAACGGTGTTTCGGTCGAGATTCCCGATGAGGCCAAGAGCTGGCTGGGCATCGTGTCGATTGCCAGTGGCGCTGAGCCCGTGGTTACCTTCCACGCCAACGCCAATGCCGGTGGTGACCGCAGCGCTACCGTTGTGTTCAAGACCACCGATGACAAGGGCAAGGTTTACACCGCCGAGGCTGTCATCAACCAGAAAGGTTCTATCCAGGAGATGAGCGTTGCTGACTTCCTGGCCGAGCCTGCCGAGAACAACAGTTCGCTGTACCGCGTGACCGGTATCATCACCAGTGTAGTCAATGCCACCTATGGCAACGTCTATATCCGCGACTGGTCGGGTGAGGTTTATGTCTATGGTATCGGCCAGAAGGGTGACTTTGAGGCTGCTGGCCTGAAGGCTGGCGACATCGTTACCCTCGTGGGCAAGCGCGGCGCTTACAAGGGCACCGACCAGATGACTAATGCCACCCTGGAGGAATACAAGTCTGTTACCTCGGTGACCATCGAGGAGTTCCTCGCCAAGGAGGATAACCCCAATGTTTACTACATGGTAACCGGTACGATCGATGAGATTGCAAGGGCCGACTACGGCAACCTGTACCTCAAGGATGCTACCAGCAGGGTATATGTCTATGGCACATATCCCGGTTGGGGCGCTACGGGTGACAACCGCAAGAACTGTCTCGAGAACCTCGGCATTGAGCTGGGTGACGAGCTCACTGTTATCGGTGTGAAGAGCACCTATAATGGTATGCCTCAGGTGGCTAACGGTATCTACTTTTCGCACGAGAAGGCCGATTGACCTCTTACTGAGCACCATTTCATTCATTCATGAATCAGCAAGGGGGAATATCAACCACGGTATTCCCCCTTTTTATCAATAAAACGACAAGATGATGCGCAAGCTTTTTTCCCTCTTTGTATTGATGGCCGTGTTGCCCTGGCAAGCTTGGGCGGCAGGACGGGAAAACTACACGGTAATCATTTCGCTCGATGGCCTGCGTTGGGACTATCTCGATGCCTATGATGTGCCGTTCTTGAACCAGATGGCTCGTGAGGGCGTCAAGGCGGTGATGCAGCCGTCGTTCCCGAGCAAGACGTTCCCCAACCACTACACGCTGGCCACTGGGCTCACGCCTGACCACCACGGCATCATTGCCAACACCTTCTGGGACCGTGAGAAGGGTGTGGAGTTCTCCTTGAGCAACAAGGTGACGCGCGCCGACGGCAAGTATTACGGTGGCGACCCCGTGTGGCTCACGGCCAAGCGCCAGGGCGTGAAGACGGCGGCGGTCTTCTGGGTGGGTAGCGATGTCGCTGTCCAGGGCGACCATCCCACCTACTGGCGTGATTACCAGACGCAGCAACTCGACTTTTCCGGCCGCGTTGACGAAATCATCCGTTTGCTCAGCATGCCCGAGAAAGACCGTCCGCACCTGGTGATGGCCTACTTTGAGGAGCCTGACCGCAGCGGCCACAACTACGGCCCAATGAACCGCATGACGCGACGTGCGATGGAAGATTTGGACTTGTTGCTGAGCAAGATGTGGGCACGCATCCAACTGTTGCCCATCGCCGACAAGGTCAACCTCATCATCACCGGTGACCACGGCATGACCAGCGTGGATCCCAAGCGCTTTGTCGATATCGACGACGTGTTGCCCAAGCGCTGGTATGAGCGTTTCTGCAACGATTACCCCACGCTCATCTATGCCAGTGCACCGCAGTACATCGACTCCATCTGCGACGCCCTGCAGGGTGTGGACCACATCCGCGCCTGGAAAAAAGCCGATGTCCCTGCCTATCTGGGCTACGGCACCAATAAGAACATGGGTGACGTCGTGGTGCTGCCCGACGTGGGCTGGCTGTTTGCCGACAAGCCCTCCAAGAAGCAGCGTGGCAGCCACGGTTTTGACCACACGGCAGCCGACATGCAGGTGGGCTTCCGCGCCATCGGTCCCGACTTCAAGGTAGGGTACACCAAGGAAGACCGCTTTGCCAACGTGTGCGTCTACCCCCTGCTGTGCTACCTGCTGGGCGTGACACCATCGCCTAACGACGGTTCGCTAGACACAGTGCGCGACCTGCTGCGCTGATTACTTGATACGGAATTTCTTGGGAATATATTTCCTGACGTTTTTCTTATCCAGGAGAAAGGCCAGGAGCTCCTCGTTATGGTCCCCGCCGAAGGGACCATTGGCGTATTGATAGAGGATCGTGCCGGGGGCATTGACGTTAAACTCGATGCAGTAGGGGGTGTTGTCCCTGTCGAGCGTGATGTCCCAGCCGACGAGGCCGAACGGATAAAGCTTCTCGTGGCCTTTCTTGGCCATCTCGATGATGGCGTCGAAGTTGGGGGATACCCGATTGTGCAAATCCACACTGATATCGGTCAGGCCCCTGAACGAGCCATACTGCTCCTTGACTGTGCCGTCTTTTTCCACACCCACGACATTGACGATTTCCTCACCATCGATGTAGCACACATCGGTGAAATAGCCCTCAAGACCAAACCTGATGCTTGTTGACAGCACCTTGACCTCGCCCTGGTGCCGCCACGTGATGACCCTGAAGATGTTTACCGACGATTTGCAGAATTGACTCATGAAATCGCTTTGGTGGAGACGCTGCTGGACCAGAAAGTTGCCGTTGGCGTTCTCGGTGAGCACGGCCTTGACATCTTCGGGAGAATTGGCGTGAATCAGCCTCACTCCCTTGCCGGCGTAGGAGCCCTTGGTGACTTTTACCACCATGTCTTTATCATCTTCCAGCTCGTTGAAGATTTTCTCGCTTAACCGCGACAAGTCCTGAGGGGAACAGTAATTCCAGTCCCCGTCATAGATAGCGCCGCGGTAGATGTGGGCATAAGTCTTGGGGAACCGGGTATCGGGCAAGAACGTCTCGTACAGGTTCTTGTCGTCCCATCCGGGGATGGAGGGCAGGTCATTGTAATACTTGAAGAGCGCAAACCGGGCGATGGGGTCGGGGATGAATCGGGGGTCATGCATACCGGTGACACCGTAGTACATCTGGAACCAGCTGTAGTCGCTGAATTTCACGCCATATTGGCGCCAGTACTCGTCAATGGCTTTCTTGTCGGCGTCCGACAATTCGGGTTGGGGAAAGCGTTTCAAGAACGCTGCGGCAGCTCTGTCTGACCCGCGAAGCAAGACCCAGTCGGCCATCCTTGAGGGAAAACCGATGAAATACTTGTAGATGCCCTTGAAATGCTTGCGGATATTCATCGCCAGGATAAGATTACAAGATACAAAAAAAGGGCAAGTGAGCTACAGCGCGCCGCTACGACCTCGTTACCCTTGCTTCGGTCAAGACCTGGGGGATTGGGAGGGAGCTGGCCGTGTAGGACTTACCCGGCTGCAAAAGTACTGCTTTTTCTTGAACTGACAAGGATTTTTCAGAGAAATATTTTACCACAGCCGTTAACTGGCTGGTGCAGTGGTAATTGACGCTAGAGTATATAGATGATATAGATAACCTAGATAATCTAGAATGGCGAATATCTGGATGATCCAGAGGTACTAGTGGGATTGGGTGGGGTCGTCGGGTGCGTGATGGTCCAGGCGGTTCTCGTAGAGGTAGTGTTTGGTCTCACGGGCGATGACGCCGCTCAACAGCAGAAGGGCGACGAGGTTGGGGATTGCCATGAGGGCGTTCATGCAGTCGGCAGCGTTCCACACGACATCAAGGCTGATGACACTGCCCACAAAGACCATGGCGACGAACAGGATGCGGTAAGCCAGCATCCAGCGCTTGCCCTTGAGGTACTCTACAGCGCGCTCGCCGTAGTAGCACCAGCCCAGGATGGTGGTGAAGGCAAAGGTGAGCAGGCCGAATGACAACAGCGGTGTTCCCACGTATGGGATCTTGGAGAAGGCGGCCTTGGTCAAGGCGGCACCGTCGGTGCTGCTTATGTCGGGGTAGGCGAGAATGGAGCTCACGATAACCAGACCCGTGAAGGCGCAGATGACCACGGTGTCCCAGAAGGTGCCCGTCGATGAGACAAGGGCCTGGCGAACGGGGTTGCGCGTCTGGGCGGCAGCGGCCACGATGGGAGCGGAGCCCAGACCCGACTCGTTGCTGAACAAGCCGCGGGCGATACCCATGCGGGCGGCAATGATGACCGTGGTGCCCACAAAACCGCCGCCGGCAGCCTGTGGCGTGAATGCCGATTCACAAATCAGCTTGATGGCGGGCCAGACGTACTGCCCATTGACAATCAGGATGTAGATGCAGCCCAGCACATAGAAGAATGCCATGAAGGGCACCAGCGCGCCGCACACGCGGGCGATGCTCTTGATGCCGCCCAGCAGCACGAGTGCCGCCAGCACGCAGACGGTGGCTCCCGATACCCAGGTGGGGATGCCGTAGGAATTATGGGCGATGGTCGAGATGGCGTTGGCCTGGACGGTGTTGCCGATGCCGAACGATGCCAGCGCGGTGAACAGGGCAAACAGCACGGCGAGCCATTTCCAGCCCAGTCCGCGCTCGAGGGCATACATCGGGCCGCCCAGCATGCGTCCGTCCTCGGCCTTGACGCGGTACTTGATGGCGAGCAGACCCTCGCTGTACTTGGTGGCGATGCCAAACACGCCCGAGAGCCAGCACCACAGCACGGCACCCGGTCCGCCCAGGGCGACTGCCGTGGCCACACCGACGATGTTGCCCGTGCCGATGGTGGCTGCCAGCGCCGTTGCCAGCGCGCCAAACTGTGACACGTCACCCTTGGAGCCCTTGTCGCGGCTCACCGATAACCGAATGGCCGTCAATATCTTGCGCTGTGGAATGCCTAGCCTGAAAGTGAGAAAGATGTGCGTTCCCAACAGCAATATAATCATGGGCCACCCCCACAGGTAGCCGCTCAGTGCCTCAAAAAAGGTGTTCAAGGTTTCCATCATAGTATTTATGTGTATTAGGGTTGAGATTGCAAATTTAATGAAAAACTCTTAAACATCGGTGTTTTTTTATTAAATTTGCGCCGTGTGATGAATTTGTGATATATAAATCAAGATATTCCATTAATTTTTTAACCTAAGTTATTATGAAGAAAATTACATTACTCTTATTGTCTATGGCCATTGCCGCCACAGCGTCGGCTGGCGTGTTGTCGAGAGGAAATGCCTATCGTCCCATGGGCAAGGCTACGGCGAATGCTTCAATGAAGGCCCCGTCGCGTGTTGATCTCATCACCGAGCAGCCCGAGGGCACAGAGGTCAACTACATGCGTGGTGGCGAGTACCTGCTGTCGAGTCTCTACGGCTATGAACCGGCCGAGCAGACCGGCCGCGTGAAGGTGGTCTATGCCGATGACGGCCATACCGTGTATATTCAGGACATCCTGTGCTATGGTGAAGGCCAAGGCGTGTGGGTTGTCGGTGAGTTGGATCCCGATGGCTTGATGATTTCGGTTCCTATGGGTCAGTATATCGCTTATAACGAGGAGTTTGACTATGGCGTAATCCTGGCTTGGGGCTCGACCGACGTGATGGAGTTTGAAGATGAGGACGGCGTATGGTACTGGCTCGATTTCTATGCCGACGACCGCACGACCGATGCCATCTATGCGATTGACCCTGACAATGGCACCATCACGCTGCAGGGTACCGACGGCGATATGAACAATCCTTATCCCTATGACTGTGTGGCTACCGGCCTTGCCGGCATCTGGAGCGACGACGGCTCACTTGCCACTATCGAGTGGGGCTCAACCTGGACCGAAATGGGTGAAACCCTTCCTGCCGTTCCCGCCAATCCTGACGTTCTGGAGTTCTTTGACAGCGGCAATGAGAACGGCTACACGCGCTTTGACTTCAACATCAACCTGGTCGATGTCGATGGCAATCCGCTGAATCCTGACTGCCTGACTTACAGCATCTTCACCGACAACGATGAACTGTTCACGTTTGACTATGAGACCTATGGCCTGAGCAACGGCTTTGAGACCGACATGACCGAGATTCCTTACGGCTACAGCGGTTATGACTTCTACCTGCGCCGCGTGTACTTCTACCGCACCAACGAGGGTGACAACCCCATGTTTGATTGGCGCATCGGCATCCAGCTGAACTACACCGTTGACGGCATCACCAATAAGTCGGACATCGTTTATCTCGAGGTCTATCCCAAGCCTACAGCCGTGAGCGAGGTCAACGCCGAGAAGAGCGTTACCGGAGTGCGTTATTATAATGTGGCCGGTCAGGAGATGGCACAGCCCAGCGGCCTGACCATCCAGGTAACGACCTACAGCGACGGCACCACCAGCACCGCCAAG
>Ga0310694_10003410_pt1 | contig 15630 bp, 12 predicted proteins | sample 174DNAGHGhighgp2_FD_203884 | JGI IMG/M metagenome (GOLD analysis project Ga0310694, IMG submission 203884) | Sheep rumen microbial communities from Palmerston North, Manawatu-Wanganui, New Zealand - 1742 DNA GHGhigh gp2 (v2) (version 2) | ecosystem: Host-associated > Mammals > Digestive system... | reverse complement strand
TCTCCAACTGGACGTACAGTTGCATCGGAATCCGCAGTTTCATCTGTTTCACCGAACCGTTTTCTTGGTTGGCCATTGTTTTTCCTTTCTTGTTTTGTTTTTGGTTTGGGCCTAATGAGGCCACGCGCGTAATTGTACCACAGGTGGTTCACACCTTGCAAGAACTATTTTCAAAAAACTTTCATTGTTGGTTAGTTGGTTAGTGGTTAGTTGGTTAGTTGGTTAGTTGGTCGAACCAGGAAACCAACGAACCAACGAACCAACGAACCAACGAACCAAGGATTTGCCACACCCGGGTCTAGCGCGTTGCCACACCCGGGTCTAGCGCGTTGCCACACCCGGGTCTAGCGCGTTGTTATACCCGGGTCTAGCGCGTTGCCACACCCGGGTCTAGCGCGTTGTTACACCCGGGTCTAGCATGTTGTTACACCCGGGTCTAGCGGCATCTCATGTACGGCGTTCTCGTCGTCGTCGTCGAGCAGACGATGCGGTCGCCGGAATATGACGACTGCGAGGTCGTGACCAACTGCGTGTTTGATGCGTCGCGAGATGATGCGAAGATGTTTGCCGTGAAGATTGGAATTGACGCAACTCCGTCAAACGGCGTGGAGGTCGTATTTGGGCGCGATGCTGACGGTGACGAAATCCTGTCACGGACGGAAGAGGCAATGGCAGTCGGTTACGATTGCGGCGAGTGGAAGGTCGTGAATCTCGTGACTGGCGACAACTTCACGTGTGATGGCGCGTCGGGTCGTGCTGCGCTTGATTGGAAACTGCGCCTCAACGAATACTCTGTACCTTGCGCCGCCGCCAGGCAGAGGGTGACAGCAAACGCACAACAAGTTTTTGCGGTTTTGCAGAGCTCATTTTCCGTCATGCGAAAGGAACGGTGAACCACCCGCAGGGTTCTTCGTCATGTTCTCGAAGATGACGGGGCCGCCCCATTTGCCCGTCGTGACGAGGTCAACGTCGCCGTCGCCGTCGATATCGACGGGCACGATGTTCATCCCGGCGCCGATGCCTTCATTGTATGTGATCGCGTGCTTCGTGAAGACGGGGTTCGGCCCCGGCGTGAATTCGTAGTAGTACACGCCGAGCGAACCGTCCTCGTCCGAGTCGCCGCCGTTGTGCGCGCGGAAGCGCTTGCCCGTGATCAGCTCCGGCGTATCGTCGCCGTTGATGTCCGCCCAGCCAAGGTAGTGGGCTTGGGTCCACGTGTCGTCGATCACGTGTTTCCTGAAACGCAGTTCGCCGTTCGTGGTGCGCTCGCTGAGCTGTTCCCACCAGAAAATGCCGTACCTGTGGGCGGAACTCACGAGGATGTCCGCAAGGCCGTCGCCGTTGACGTCGTAAACGATCATGTTTGAGGCGTGTCCGAGCGCGCGGCCGCCGTCCGAGAAGCCGATGTCAAGCAGGTGCTTGCGCCATTTGCGCCCGGGCAGCTGCTCGTACCAGGCTGTCGGAGTGAGCACGTCATTAAGGCCGTCTCCGTTGAGGTCACCGCAGCCGCGGCCCATGTTGCAGCGCGTGCCGTCAACGGGATCGCGTGCGAACGCGCCTTCGCCCGACGGCGTGTAAAGACAGGTGTGCTGTGTGTCCGGCAGGAGGTCCGTCGCCTTGCCGTCACCGTCGATGTCCACGAGCAGGCCGGTCTCGATATTGCCGGTGCGATCGATGAGGTGCCGTTTCCAGATGTTCGTCGAGGGCAGCGCGTTTTCCGCCCAGCACGTCTCCTTGCTGAACCATCCGCCGGAGATCACGTCGATGCGGCCGTCACTATTCACGTCGAGCGGAAGGTTCATGAAGTCGTCCGCGTAGCCCATACCGTCCCCCTTCACGTTCGACGTCACGTCGCGCACCTTGACTGGACGGAACTCCGGCGCGAGATAGAGGTTCGGCCCTGCAATCACGTCGAGCCGGCCGTCGTTGTTGAAGTCCGCCACGGCACACGCCTCGGTCCGCACGCAGCCAATCCGTCGTACCTCGAACTTCACGCCCCACGATGAAGCCGCCTCAACGGTGCCCATAAGCGCCGTCACTACAAATGCAATCGTGATGGATTCACGTTTCATTATTTAGATTCTCCATTGCTGTTGTACGCTTGCTGTCGTACGCTGAAGAACAACAAGCGTACGACAACAAGGAGGCGTTACGGCGTGGGCTCTCACCCGGCAATTACCGCAATCGTCTCGCCTTTCGCAACGGCGGCACCATGCTTGGCAACGAACGTGATCTTGCCCGAAGCCGTGGCCTTGATTGGGTTGAAGAGCTTCATCGCCTCAACGATGCACACGGCGTCACCGGCCTTGACTGAAGCACCGTCCGCCGCGAGTTCCGGCTTGCCCGGACCCGAGCTGCGGTAGAACGTGCCGTTGAGCGGCGCGACAACGGGAGTGCCCTGCGGAGGTTCGGATGCGACGGGACTCGACCCTTCGGCTTCCTTCGTCGGGGCGGCATCCTTGTCGCCTTCGCCAAGTTTCACTGCGGAAAGATCAACCTTCGTGCCGCCACATGCCGCCATGAGAGCTGCGAATGCACGGCCAATCTGCGCAAACTTGGCCGTCTCGGCGTCGGCTACAGGTGCAGGTGCCGCAGCGGATTCCGCCTTTTGCATTTCCACGTCGGCGGGGATTGGATCCTTGGCTCCTTCTGGCTGTGCGCGCCACTTGAAGTAGCCGAGCGCGACTTCGGGGAAGAGGCAATACGAAAGGATGTCCTCCTCCGCCTGGATGAGCTTCGGCGGAATCTCCCTTGCGGCGTCGGCGAGACCAGGCTTCAGGAGGTCTGCCGGACGGCATGTGATCGGCTTCAATCCGCCCTGCAGCTTCTTCGCGAGCTTCTTCTCAATCGGAGCGGGCGTACGCCCGTAGTAACCGGCGGAGTAGCGCTTCGTCTCGTCAGTGACCATCGAATAGCGCTTGCCGGAAAGAACGTTGAGCACGCTCTGCACGCCGACAATCTGCGAAGTCGGCGTAACGAGCGGCGGATAGCCCATGTCGGCGCGCGTCTTCGGAAGTTCGGCAAGCACCTCGGGGAGGCGGTCGAGCGCGTCCTGCTGCGCGAGCTGGCTACGGAGGTTGGAGATCATGCCGCCGGGAATCGCGTGTACGAGCACGCCTGCGTCAACGGGCTCGACCTTGGCGGTGGAAGCAGGCTGACGCCTGGCCTTGAGTTCCTTGAAGTAGGCGTTAATCTCGGCGAGTTTCGCCTGGTCGAGTCCAGTATCGTAGCCTTCGCTTTCGAGAATCGTGACGATGCTCTCGCACGGCGGCTGGGAACTGAAGCTGGACATCGTGGAAATCGCGCAATCGACGCATCCAGCACCGGCCTCGACGGCGGCGAGGTACATCGCTGCGGCCATGCCGCTCGTCATGTGCGAGTGAATCTGGATGGGCATTTCGGGAAGCGCCTTCACGAGCGCGCCTACGAGCTCACGCGCCGCGCCGGGCGTGAGGATGCCGGCCATATCTTTAATCGCGAGTGAGTCGATGCCCATCGCCTCCTGTTCCTTCGCGAGCTTTACGTAGTTCTCGACGGTATGGACGGGCGACGTGGTGTAGCATATCGTGCCCTGCGCGTGTCCACCGTACTTCTTCACGCTCGCGATGGCCTTCTCGAGGTTGCGCGGGTCGTTGAGCGCGTCGAACACGCGGAAGATGTCCATACCGTTCTCGCACGCGAGCGCCACGAAACGCTCGACGATGTCGTCCGGATAGTGCTTGTAGCCGAGGATGTTCTGGCCGCGCAACAGCATCTGGAGGGGCGTGTTCTTGCAGACGGCCTTGATCTGGCGGAGACGCTCCCACGGGTTCTCGCGAAGGAAGCGCATGCACACGTCGAACGTTGCACCGCCCCAGCATTCAAGGGAATAATAGCCGGCTGCGTCGATTTTCTCGGCGATGCCTAGGATGTCGTCGGTGCGCATGCGCGTGGCCCAAAGTGACTGATGCGCGTCGCGCAACGTGGTGTCCGTGATACGGACTTTCTTCAGCGTGTCTTTTTTCATGGCGGCTTTAGTTTACCATATTGCCCTCGAAAGGTAAAGTGTGATATACTAACGCCCGCAAAATGAAAGTGTCGTTCGTCATCCCCGTCCTAAACTCCGAGGCGACCCTCGGGGAGTGCCTTGACGCCATCCACGCCCAGAAAGTGCCGGATGGCGTCTCATTCGAGATCGTCATAGCGGACGCCGGCTCCTCCGACCGCACGCTCGAAATCGCCCGCGCCGCAGGCGTGGAGGTGATCACGACGAATCCACTCAAGACCGGCGAAGCCGGCAAGACCGCAGGCATTAAGGCAGCGCACGGCGACGTGATCGCGCTCGTCGATAGCGACAACATCCTTCCGGACGCCTACTGGCTCGCCCGCATGACCGCTCCGTTCGCGGATTCAGATGTCGTCGCCACAGAGCCGATCGAATTCACCGTACGCAAGCAAGACCCCGCGCCGACGCGCTACTTCGCCCTTCTCGGCATGAACGACCCCATCTGCCTCTTCACCCGCAACTACGACCGCGTAAGCGGCGTCACGGGACGCTGGACCGGACTCGCCGTCAACGAGGAGGACCGCGGCGACTGGCTGAAACTGCGCCTCACTGCGGATGCCCTTCCCACCATCGGAGCAAACGGATTCGTGTTCAGGCGCTCGCTGCTGGACGGTACGAACTGGGATCCGTACCTCTTCGACATCGACATCCTCTACGAGCGCATCCTCCGCGACGGCGCCGTGTGCGTGGCGAAGGTAAAGACGGGCATAGTACACCTCTACTGCTCACGCCTCTCAGATTTCGTCCGCAAGCAGCGCCGCCGCATACGCGACTTCCTCTACTTCGCCCAGTCGAAGCAAAGGTCGTATCCATGGAACCGTCAGAGGAAAGCCGGCATCGTCCTATTCTGCCTTTCCACGGTCACGCTTATACCCCTCGTCGTGCAGATGATAATCGGCTTCTGCCGCAAGCCAGACCGGGCATGGCTTTACCACGTGCCCGTATGCGCAATCACGCTGTGGGTGTACGGCCTCGGCGCACTTGCGAAACTGTTCGGACGCAAGCAGTCGATTGCCGACCGTTCCACGTGGCAAAAAGGCTGACGCAACGTCAGCGGGTACGGTCCACGAGACGCCCGGCAAGCGAAACGAGAAACTCCGTATCGCCGGGCAAGCCGTCAAGAGCCGCGATTGCAGCGTCGGTCTCGGTGCGCACACGCGCCGCCGCCTCGTCGGAACCGCAAGGTGCATCGCCGTCAAGGAGGTCGTCCTCATACTGGAAAGCGAGCCCGAGATGATAGGCGAAAAGCCGCAGCTTCTCAACTTCCGCGTCATCGCCGCCGCCAGCAAGCGCTCCGGTCACGGCAGCAGACATGAAAAGGTCAGCCGTCTTGTGTTCGTAGATAAACGGAACGTCCTTCTCGCCGTCCGCAATGTCCTCGACCTGTCCGCGCACGACCCCAACGGCATACCTGCCAAACGCGGCAAGCATCTTCGCAAGTGTGCCAGGCCTCTTTTCGTGCGTACGCGCAAGCGTCTCAAAAGCGAGCGCCTGCAGAGCGTCGCCCGCGAGTATCGCGTTCGCCTCGCCGAACTTCGCCCAAACCGAAGGCTTGCCGCGACGCTCGGTATCGTTGTCCATCGCGGGGAGGTCGTCATGGACGAGCGTGTAGGAGTGCAGCAGCTCGATGGCGCAAGCGGGCATCAACGCATCCGCCGCCGCACCGCCAACGGCCTCAGCCGCGGCAAGGCATATCTGCGGGCGTATCCGCTTGCCGCCGCCCTCCACGGCCCAGCGCATCGCTGCGCAGAGCGCGGCGGGGCGTTCCCCGGCGCGTGGCAATACGGCATCAAGCGCCGCCTCGATTTCAGGCAGGCTTATAGCCATCTTTCAACGTCACCGTGCGGTTGAAGACAGGTGTGCCCGGACGCGAATCCTTCACGTCGGCCACGAAATAACCGGTGCGCTCGAACTGGAACTGCTCGCCCGGCGCGGACTCCGCGAGCGCAGGCTCCACGTAGGCCGTGACTGTCTTGAGCGAATCGGGATTCAGGTACTTCAGGAAACCGTCAGAGCCGTCGCGCATCGGATCCGGCACGGTGAAGAGCCGATCATAGAGACGCACCTCGGCCTTCACGCCAGTCGCGCAGTCCACCCAGTGGATCGTGCCCTTCACCTTACGGCCGTCTGACGGATTGCCGCCCCACGAACCTTCGTCCCACGTACAGCGGATCGTCGTGATCTTGCCGTCGGCATCCTTTTCTACGCCCGTGCATTTCACGATGCACGCGCCGCGCAGACGCACCTCGCGGTCCGGCGCGAGACGGAAGAACTTCTTCTCCGGAACTTCCATGAAGTCAGCGCGGTCGATCCACACCTCCTTCGAGAACGGCACCTTGCGCGTGCCGGCCGTCTCGTCAAGCGGATTATTCGGCAGCTCCACGTCGCGCGTTCCCTCGAAGTTCTCAATCACGAGCTTCACGGGATCAAGCACGGCCATGCGGCGCAGGGCAGTGCGGTTCAGCTCCTCGCGCACGCACCATTCAAGCAGCGCGGGATCCGACTCGCTCTCCACCTTCGTCACGCCCACGCGGTCGCAGAACTCGCGGATCGCGCCCGGCGTGAAGCCGCGGCGACGCATTCCGCACACGGTCGGCATGCGGGGGTCGTCCCAGCCCGCGACGTGTCCCTCCGTGACGAGCTGCAGGAGAAGGCGCTTCGACATCACGGTCCACGTGATGTTGAGACGCGCGAACTCGCGCTGCTGCGGACGAATCTTCACGCCGTTGCGCACAACGAGGAGGCCCTGCTCGTCCATGCGGTCCACCACCCAGTCGTAGAGCGGACGGTGAACCTCGAACTCGAGCGTACACATGGAGTGCGTCACGCCTTCCAGCGCGTCCTCGATCGGATGCGCGAAATCGTACATCGGGTAGATGCACCACTTGTCGCCGAGATGGTAGTGCGACACGTGGCGGATGCGGTAGATCACGGGATCGCGGAAGTGGATGTTCGGCGAGGCCATGTCGATCTTCGCGCGCAGGCACCACTCGCCGTCCGCGTACTTGCCGTCGCGCATCTCGCGGAAGATGCGCAGGTTGCGCTCGGGGTCCGTGTCGCGCGACGGCGAGGGGCGACCGGGCTTTTCGGGAACGCCGCGGTATTCCTTCCACTCGTCCTGCGTGAGGTTGCAACAGTAGGCCTGGCCACGACGGATGAGCTCTTCGGCGATCTGATACATCGTGTCAAACATGTTCGACGCGTTGTAGAAGCCCGGCTCCTTGCCGTCGCCCGCGCCCGACCACTGGAAGCCGAGCCAGCGGATGTCGTTCTTGATGTTCTCGGCGTATTCGTCCGATTCCTTCGTCGGGTTCGTGTCGTCAAGACGCAGATGGCACTCGCCGCCGAAGAGCTTCGCCATGCCGAAATCAACGCACACGGCCTTCGCGTGGCCGATGTGGATGTAGCCGTTCGGTTCGGGTGGGAAGCGCGTTACGACCGTGCCGCCGGTACGTCCGGCGGCATGGTCCTCCTCGATCCACTGCCGGAGAAAATGCCGGCTCGTGTCGGATTCTTTCTGTTCGTCCATATTAGAAACGTCCGTTCACGAACGGGAAGAAGTAAAGGCCGTTGTCGTCAATGAAGTTCAAGAGTCCGACTTGGACGCCATTTATTCTGTCCGCCCAGTTGATGAGGCCGAGCTGGAGACCGCTGAATATGTCGCTCGAGGCGGTGCTTTCCGAGGCGATGCTCTCCCAGTTGAAAAGGCCGAGCTGACAACCGGTCATTTTGTTGGCGATGTTGACGAAACCGAGCTGGAAGCCCTCGAAGTCGCTGACGGTGTTGCACACGCCAAGCTGGAAGCCGTCACCATACGCGGACACGTCGTTCCACAGAGAGAACTGGAATCCGGCCATGTCACTTTCAACCAAATTGACGAAGCCGAGCTGGGCGCCAGCCATCGCCGATCCCACCACGTTGCCGCCGTTGAGCTGCAGGCCGTTCATGTGCTCGCGAACGCGGCTGCCCCCGATTCCGAAGCTCAGGCCGTTGATGTTCTGCACCTCTCCGTAGAGCAGATTGAGGCACACGCCGTCGATGGACGACTTCGCCACAGGTATCTGCCCCGGCGAGAAAACCGAGAACATTACGTAATAATCTGTACTCGCCTGAAGCGCGTATGTGGCGCACAGGATCGATATGGCTGCAAACAATTTCTTCATATAACCTCCTTGGGTGTGGTTGACGAGATAGAATTATACCCTTATCTGGGCGAAAATGGAAGCACGTTTTTCATCCCGACTCTTTTTTTCTGGTTTCACCATAGCGTCATCTGGCCGGGGAGATCTGAGAGTTTCTTGCGCGGACGGCGCACGACCTTCGGCGCATTTACGTCCAGGTCGTTCGCCTCGAGGTTCTCAAGGATCTGCTCGGCGCGCTTGACGACGGCGGAAGGGAGCCCCGCCATCGCGGCCACGTGTATGCCGAAGCTCTTCTCCGCCACGCCCGGCGCGACACGGCGCAGGAACACGATACGCCCCGCGTCTTCCTTCACTCGCACGGTCCAGTTCTTCACGCCGTGGAACTTCTCCGCGAGGTCCGTAAGCTCGTGGTAGTGCGTGGCGAAGAGCGTCTTCGCCTTCACCTTCGGATTCTCGTGCAGGTACTCGGCCACGCTCCACGCGATCGAAATGCCGTCGAAAGTGGAGGTGCCGCGGCCGATCTCGTCGAGCACGATGAGCGAGCGGGGCGTTGCATTGTTGAGGATGTTCGCCGCCTCCTGCATCTCAACGAGGAACGTGGAGCGTCCACGCGAGAGGTCGTCGCCCGCGCCGATGCGAGTGAACACGCGGTCGAGCGCGCCGAGGCGCATCGCGGCGGCAGGCACGAAGCTACCCGCCTGTGCCATGATGGCAATTGTCGCGACTTGGCGGATGTAGGTGGATTTGCCGGCCATGTTGGGACCGGTGATGAGCATAATCTGGTCGGCCGTGCAGTTGAGGCGCGTGGAGTTCGGCACGAAGGGCTCTGCGTCCGGCAACTGCTCGATGATCGGGTGGCGTCCGTCGGTGATCTCGAGCACGTCGGAGTCGTCCACCACCGGACGCACGTATCCTGCGGCGAGGGCTCGGTCGGAAAAGGAGAGGATCGCGTCGAGCTCGCCGACGGCCGAGGCCGTCCGCTGAATCGGCTCGGTACGTTCGGCCACATGCGCAACGATATCGCGGAAGAGGTCCTGTTCAAGCGCATACGACCGTTCCTGAGCGCCAACGACCTTTCGCTCGTATTCCTTCAGTTCAGGCGTGGTAAAGCGCTCGGCGTTCGTAAGCGTCTGTCGGCGCTCGTACTCCGGAGGCGCACCAACGGCGGCGGCCTTGGATATCTCGATGTAGAACCCGAACACGCTGTTGCGCCGCACACGCAGAGTCTTTATGCCTGTGCGTTCTACCTCCTTCGCCTGGTATTCGGCGATCCAGCGGTTGCCCTCGGCTGCGATGGAACGCAGTTCGTCGAGTTCGGCGCTGTAGCCGGGAGCAATGAGGTTGCCCTCCGTGAGCAGCACGTTCGGTGACTCGGCTATCGCGCGGTCGATCAGGTCCACGACCGCGTTCTCCGGCGAAAGGCGCGCGGTGATGTCGCCGACCGCAGGCACCTCCGTGACATCGGCGATGATTTCCGGCACCGGGCGCAGAGACGCCGCAAGCGCCTTTAGGTCGCGCGCGTTGGCGCGGCCGGAATCGACCTTCGCAACGAGGCGTTCGAGGTCGCGCACGTCTCCGAGGCGCGAACGCAGGGACGAAAGGCGGATGCGGTCCTTCACGAACGCCTCCACGCAATCAAGGCGTGCGTTGACGTCCTCCACGCGGCGAAGCGGCTGACGGATCCACGCGGCGAGACGGCGCGCACCCATCGGCGTACAGGTTGCGTTCAACACGCCAAGGAGCGACGCCTCGCGCGAAACGCCGTCGCCAGGCAGGAGCGCAAGATGGCGGATCGTGCCCGCATCAAGTGCGAGGAAATCCGCGCTCTCGCGCAGACGAACGCTGCGGATGTGCCCGACGGCGTGGCGGAGCGTGGTGTGTACGTAGTGGAGCAGTGCGCCGGCGGCGCAGATAAGGTCGTTCTTCCCCTCAAGTCCGAAGCCGTCCAACGCCATAACGTTGAAGTGGCGCAAAAGCTCCTCGTGCGCGGCGTCGAGCGAGAACGTCCAGGCGTCAGTGTAAGAGACGCCGGCCGGCGGCGGCGTGTCGTCCTCGGGGCGCGGCAGCACGATTTCGGCGGGACGCAGACGCGCAAGCGCGTCGTCGAGGCGGTCGCGCGTCTCGAACGGCTCCACGGAGAATTCGCCAGTGGAAAGATCGAGCAGCGCAAGGCCAAGACCCGCGACGGCGGCGATGTATGTGTTGGAACATTCGTCGAGGAGTTCGTCCTCGGTAACGGTGCCAGGCGTCACGATGCGCGTCACCTCGCGGCGCACGACCTGTCCCTTCTTGACGAGGCGGGGGTCCTCCATCTGGTCGCAGATGGCGGCGGTCTTGCCGGCGCGGATGAGTTTCGCCAGGTAGGCGTCGAGCGCGTGGTACGGCACGCCGCAGAGCGGTGCGCCGTTGCGCTGGGTAAGCGTCGCGCCAAGAATGGGCGAGGCGATGACGGCGTCCTCCCCGAACATCTCGTAGAAGTCGCCGAGGCGAAACATCAGTATGGAGCCGGGCGGCAGTTCGCGCTTGATTGCGCGGTACTGCCGCTGCATCGGCGTGAGTTCCTCTGACGCAAAACCAGCGCCGCCACCCAAGGGCGATTTGGCGGCCTCGCTCATTCTCCGCCGCCTTTCATCATTTCTTTCTCTGACATCTGCATGACCACATAATTATACCACATTTCTCTGCATCTCGCCTTGCAAACGGCTCCGAATGCACCATTAAATAAAAAATAAAAAAATCACGGATAGGCTTGCATAATGCCGTCCTTTCGTCTATAATAATAACCATGTTTTCCAAATTCAAAGGATTTTTCTCCACCGACATCGGTATCGATCTCGGAACGGCGAACTCGCTGGTACACGTGAAGGACAGAGGCATCGTCCTTCGCGAGCCTTCCGTCGTGGCTATCGAGGAAGGGTCGAAGCGCGTTCTGGCCGTCGGCGACGAGGCCAAGCGCATGCTTGGAAAGACGCCTGGCAACATCATGGCCATCCGCCCGATGAAAAGCGGCGTGATCGCCGACTTCGACATCACGGAGGCCATGTTGCGCTATTTCATCAACAAAGTATGCCCGAAGCACTTCTGGAGCAAGTACTTCAAGCCTCGCGTGGTGATCGCCGTTCCCGGCGGAATCACCGAAGTCGAAAAGCGCGCGGTAGAAGAAGCTGCGAGGAACGCGGGCGTGAGCGACGTTTTCCTGGTCGAGGAGCCGATGGCGGCGGCGATCGGGGTGGGCCTGCCGGTGTCAGAGCCGGCGGGCAGCATGATTGTGGATATCGGCGGCGGCACGTGCGAGGTTGCCATCATCTCGCTCGCCGGAATCGTACACCAGCGCAGCGTACACCAGGCGGGCGACGCCATGGACGCATGCATAGTGAGCCACATGAGGCGCGTTTACAATCTTCTGATTGGCGAACGCACCGCCGAATCCATCAAGATGACCATTGGGTCGGCGTACCCCACGGGACAGGAACAGACCATGGAGGTGCGCGGACGTGACATTGTGGCGGGACTGCCGAAGACGATGACGATCACTTCGGAGGAAATCCGCGACGCCCTTACAGAACCTGTGTCGCGCATAGTCGAAGCGGTGCGCGACACGCTGGGAAACTGCGAACCGGAACTGGCAGCCGACCTTGTTGACCGCGGCATCGTCCTTTCCGGCGGCAGTTCCCTGCTACGCGGCCTCGACAAGTTGATATCGCAGGAGACGGGTCTGCCGGTTACATTGGCGGACGATCCGCTCTCGGCGGTGGCCGAAGGCACGGGCGTTGTGATGAGCGAACTCGATTTCCTCTCGAAGAACAAGCGTACGTAGTCCAGGGCGGTCCTTCCGGCTGAGGAAGGATTTTGACTAGAAGAACAGGCATAATGGCTTTCATCGGCGCGGTCCTCGCGCTGGTGTTGTGGCTTTTCTGCGGTTCATACATCGCGGCGGAGGCGGTATATCCTGTCGAGAACGGCGCGAACTGGTTCTCAAGGCACGTGGGGGGCCGGATTAAGTCCCTTTTCGCCGGCAGTTCGGCATTTTCTGAAAACGAGCGCATGCGCGAGGAGATCGAGTGCCTGCGCATGGCGTGCGCGGAGTCCGCACGCGTCGCCGACGAGAACAGGCGTCTGCGCGGCATGCTCGGCCTTGACAATCCCGGAGATTCAGTCCCCTTCTCCACAAACCGCTGGATATGCGCCCCTATACTGTCGCGTGGAGCGGCGGCGGGCAATCCGTGCGTCCTGCGCATCGGGCGCGGCTCCCTCGCGGGCGTGAAGCGGGGGGCGGTCGTCGCCGTGCCGGAAGGTCTTGTAGGCCGCATCGCGAACGTGACGCCCAACACGGGCGAACTCCGCCTAATCACCGACCCGTCCACGCGCGTCGCCTGCGACGTGGAGCTTGGCGGCGAACTCGGCGCCGCGCACGGCATCCTCTACGGCCGGGGACATTCCCCCGTCGCCTCCACGGAGGCGTCAGTCCTTTACATCGTCCATCCTCTTCGCGTCCGAAACGTAGAGCGGCAGACAGTCCTGCCGCCACGTGCGAAAATAATCACAAGCGGCCTCGGGGGAGTCTTCCCGCGCGGGCTGACAGTCGGCTTCCTCATTGACGGAGCGCACGGAGACGAGACGAATCTCGAACAGGAGGGCGACGTTGAGCCGGCGGTCGACTTCCTATCCCTGGAGTACGTGTTCATCCGCCGTGAAGACTAGAGCCGTCCAGATTTGCTTCACGCTTATATGCCTCGTCGCCGCGGCGGCGATGCAGGAGCTTCTGCCCGCGTTTGGCGGCGCGAAGACGCCAATGCTGGCCATATTCGCCGTCTATACGGCTTTCCGTCCGTCGCGCAACTGGATACTGGTCGCTGCGGCGGCGGGCGCGCTGGAAGACGCGCTGAACGGCAACACGTCACTCTGCGGGGTCTGCTTCGCCCTTCTCGCGGCAACGGGTGCTCACTTCGCCCGCACGTTTGAATACGGAATGCCCCAGGCGGCGGTTGGCGCAGTCGCCGCCATGATCGCCGCGCCGGTACACGAGATATGGCTTTCCGCATGGGGTGCGCTTCCGCCGGGATGTCCGCTGATCGTGCGCTTCTGCGCAAGCGCCCTTCCGGCCGCCATCGCCGGGGCGCTCGCGTTCGCCTTCCTTCCGCCGGCGGAGACGTTCGCCGGGTTTGACGGGCCGCAGTCGGAAAGGAGGCAGCGGTGAAGGTCTCGACATGGTTCATCGCCTCGCTAGGCGCCGTATTCCTGCTCGGATTCTTCGTGCTGGGCATCGCCCTGTTCCGCCTGCAGTGCGTGGACACAGGCGAATTCCGCGCCGACCTCCAGCAACAGGCCACGCGGCGCATCCGGGTGCCGGGACTGCGCGGACGCATCCTCGACCGCAACGGGGAAGTGCTCGCGACGTGCCGTCCGAGCCACTGCATCCAGTGCAACGTCGAGGAATTCCAGAAGCGCGGCGCGGCGTCGAACACCGTCGCCGCCGTGGAGGACGCGGTGGTGCGCCTTGTGGACGCCATCGGACTGAAGTATCCCGCAGAACTCACGCGCAAGCGCATCGAACGCCACATACGCCAGGCGTCCGCCATGCCGATCGTCCTGTGGGAGGACCTTGACGACGCGACGTTCGCGCGCTTCGCCGAACGCTCGGACGAGTTTCCGGGCTTCGAGGACTTCACGCAGGCGAAACGCGTCTATCCTCACGGGCAGCTCGCCGCGCACATTCTCGGCTTCACCGGGCGCGGCAGGCCTGACGACGCCGACAGCGCGCACTTCTTCGAGCCGGACATGCGCGGACGCAGCGGCGTGGAAAGCTACTACAACCGCTTTCTCGTCGGCGTAACCGGCGAACGCAGGGTGCAGGTCGATGCGCGCGGGTTCCGTCCCACGAAACAGCGCGAGGCGATGATGGAGTCGGACCTCAATTCCAGCTTGGCGCCGTCCGCCGGACTCGACCTGCGCCTCACGATAGACGCGAACGTCCAGGCGGTCCTTGAGGCGCAGCTCGCGGACGTTACCGGCGCGGGCGTGGTCATGGACCCGCGCGACGGCGCGGTGATCGCGCTTGCGTCCGCCCCGGCGTTCAACCCGAACGACTGCGTACCGCGCATTTCGAACGAAACCTACGCCATTCTCACGAACGCGCCTGCCAAGCGCCTGCAGAACCGCGCCATATCGGAATCGTACGCGCCCGGCTCCACGTTCAAGCCAATCACCGCCATAGCCTCGCTCGCGTGCGGGTGGCTGCCCGACGACGAGTACGACTGCAAGGGCGTTTACGTGCTCGGCAACCTGCGCCTGCACTGCTGGGACAGATGGGGGCACGGCCCGATTTCCCTGCGCACCGCGCTCCAGAAGAGCTGCAACACCTTCTTCTGCAACCTCGGCACGGCCATCGGCACGAACGCCGTCATAAGCGCGGCGCGCGAGTTCGGGCTCGGCGCGCGCACGGGCATCGACCTCGGCGGAGAGACCGCCGGCGTAGTGCCGGACAACGAATGGAAACGCGCGACGTACAACGAGCGGTGGTATCCGGGCGACACGTGCCAGATGTCCATCGGGCAGGGGATGCTGCTCGTGACGCCGCTGCAGATGGCCGTGGTCGCGTCCGCCCTTGCAAACGGCGGAAAGATTTTCACTCCGTACCTCTTCGCGCGCGCCAATGGCCAGCCTCCGCCGGAGCCTGTCCGCACCGTCCACTACCCGCCCGACGCGATAGAGCTGGTGCGCGAGGGAATGCGCGACGTCGCTGAGCGCGGCACCGGGCGCCGCATCCTGACGCGGTGGGATGAGCCTGAGGACGGCGCGGCGAGGCGCAGGCGCTTCAACTTGAAGGTGACGTGCGCGGGGAAGACCGGCACCGCCGAAATCGGCGCGGGCGCGTCGAGGCGCAAGAACACGTGGGTCATAGCGTTCGCCCCTTACGAGAATCCCACGGTGGCAATTGCCATGATAGTGGAGCGCGGCGAGTCGGGTGGCAGCACCGTTGCGCCGCGCGTGCATGCTGTGCTGGCGCACATGTTCGGCGAAGTGGAAACGTCGTCGTCCCGCACCTCGGGGACGGCGCTGGAGAGGGCGGACTGACATCATGAAGGCAATGCTCTCCAAACTCCGCCGCATGGACTGGATCATGTTCGCCTGCATGATCGCGCTGATCGTCATAGGCGTGGTGTTCATAAACTCCGCAGGGTCGGTGCGGCCCGTCGAGGCGCTTCGCAACCTCTGGCGCGTCCACGCGAACACGGCCGCCGTCGGCCTCGTGGTGTACATGGCATTCGCCTTCCTCGACTACCGCAAGCTCATAGACTGGGCCGCAATGCCGGTCTTTGCTGTCTCGTGCTTCCTGCTCGTGGCGGTGCTGCTTTTCGGCACGAACCGGTTCGGCGGGCGCAGGTGGCTTTGGTTCTTCCAGCCGAGCGAAGTCGCGAAACTCGCCGTGATACTCTTCTCCGT
>Ga0310694_10003409_pt1 | contig 15633 bp, 12 predicted proteins | sample 174DNAGHGhighgp2_FD_203884 | JGI IMG/M metagenome (GOLD analysis project Ga0310694, IMG submission 203884) | Sheep rumen microbial communities from Palmerston North, Manawatu-Wanganui, New Zealand - 1742 DNA GHGhigh gp2 (v2) (version 2) | ecosystem: Host-associated > Mammals > Digestive system... | reverse complement strand
AAAATATCACATTTATGGATTTGTCAAAATTTATCACCGTTTACCCTGATTTCATCCATTTGCTGTCGAGTCGGGGTTACAAGCAGTCCACCATCGAGAAGTATCAGTGGATTTGCAACCGCCTAATGCGCGAAGCGGGAGATCCCCGTATTAGTTCATTTGAGGATTACTACCTCCATCTTAAGGAAAGCCTGTCGCCAAAATCCCTGCCGGAGATTAAATCACGCCTGGGTGTGTTGAAGCATTACCTGCAGACAGGCAGATTCATTTTTGACACTGTTCGGAAAAGCCAGTTCATGAGGGACACTAGCTACACAGGGCTCAACGGGTGGTACAAGTCACTTGTGGACCACTGCATGTCCAAGCTTGGGGCGGTGTATTCTGACAACACCTTGAAGTGCGTCAAGTGTGCTGCCTCCGTGTTCTGCCAGCATTTCCAGCAAGGGGGACACGGTTCTTTCAACTCCATTGTGAGCCAAGCCCCCGTCCTGGAGTACTTTCATGACGGTACCACCTCCCTCAGCAACAGTGCGCACAGGTATTATGTGTCCCTTTTCCTCGCATCCTGCCAGGAATGCGAGCCGTCCTGCGGCAGGGTCCTGTCATTCCTCCCGTTGGTTCCGGAAAGGCAGAAGAACTATGACTACCTGAAGCCATGGGAGTGCCGTCTCATAGAGGGCGCTCTCTCTTCAGACCGGCTGTCGCTGAGGGACAAGGCCATTGGAGTCATGGCCTACTATACCGGACTCAGGAGCAGCGACATCGCCAATCTCAGGCTTGACGACTTCGACATCGAGCACGGACTTATAGTGATAGCAGGCCAAGTCAAGACGGGTGAGCGGCTGGTGCTCCCGTTGCGTCCCGTCGTGCGTGACGCTGTATGTGAGTACGTGGAGAAGGAACGCCCCATGGCGGATGACGACCATGTGTTCCTGACCAAGGTCGTTCCTTACAGGGGGATGCCGTCGGGAAGCATGAACAACGTCTCGAAGAAGATCATGGATGCCGCCGGCGTGAGGATGGACGGTGGCCGCCGGGGGCTGCACCTCTTCCGCCACGCCTTCGCCTCAGACCTCATCTCTAAGGATGTTCCAGGCCATCACGTGTCCGCGCTGCTGGGACACACGTCGCTCTCGTCGGTTGGCAGCTACATTGATGCCGACATCGAGCACCTGCGTACATGTGCACTAAGCATAGAACCTTTTGTCCAAAGCCGTAAGACCAATGCCATATTTTGCAGGTTCGGCAGCGGAGCGTCTGCAGCACTCACCCGGATAAGGGAGCGCCTGCTTGGAGACGGCCTTCTCGACCCATACACCCATCAGACCCTCTGGCATCTTGACCGATACTGCACGGACAACCATCCCGGCCGGGAGCTGACGCAGGGCATCGTCGAACAATGGGCACAACCCGGCAGGGACGAGACGGCCAAGCGCCATGCCAGACGCATGGCAAGCGCTTGCAGGATCAACACGGCTATGGCCGATTTAGGGCTGAAGATACCTTCGGCAGATCCTCCGTCTATCAGGAAAAGACAGTCGTACAGTGGCGGCCTCATAAGCTCCTGCCGGGGCATCTTCGAGGACTATGTGGCGTTCCGCAAGGCATCCTCGAAATGGAGCCAGTCGTATGACTATCAGCTGAAGGCGTTTGACAGATACTGCCATGAGCACATACCCTCGCTAACCATCCCCGACCAGGCGACCATCGATGCATGGTGCGTGCCATATGAGAGGGAGCGTATCACGTCATGCGGCAAACGTGTGGCGTTCCTCCCCGGACTCTGCAAATACATCGGTGTGCATGCAGGCGTCACACTGACACCTCCGCAAGTCCCCACACGCGACGGCAGACACTACCGTCCCCACGCCTTCACCTCACAGGAACTTAGGAACCTGTTCCTCGCGTGCGACGACATGGAGCGCCAGCACAAGTCGGCGGAAACGCTGCTCCGCACATGGACAGTACCGGCCGTGTTCAGGCTGATGTACTCCTCCGGCATGAGGACGAAGGAAGTCCGAATGCTCGACTGCTCGGACGTCGACCTTGAGCATGGGGTGGTCAACATATCCAAGACGAAAGGGTTGCGCGAGCATCGCGTGGCCCTGCACCCCTCCATGCTGTCATACCTGAAGGAGTACGACGGAAAGATGCGGTCCGTGATGCCGGGTCGGAGATGCTTCTTCGCCAACATCTCCGACCAATATTACTCCTCATCATGGCTGGACTACAACTTCGAGCTGGTGTGGCACAGGTACAACGGTGGGCATGTGGTTCCATACGACCTCAGACACCATTACGCCTCGGAGAACATCAACAGGTGGCCTGCCGACAGCGACACCTTCAACAAGAACCTGGTCTACCTGAGCAGGAGCATGGGGCATGCCAACATCGACGAGACGATGTACTACTACAGCCACACGCCCAAGATGGCACGGTCGCTGATGGAGCGGAAGGCGGCGACCTTCACCGCCGTGGTGACACCGGACAATCCACAAAACATGCAGGAGCCATGAGGATCAGCCGCAACACGAAGGAACTTGCAACGCTAATGAGCGACTGGCTCCGAGTCTATCTTCCCGCCACACGGCTCAGGAGCGGCAACACCGTCAGCACATACGAGTCGTCCCTGTCAATCTTCCTGGACTTCCTTGAAAGCGAGAAGGGCATACGCATCGGGACAATATCCGAGAAATGCTTCAGGAAAGAATGGGTAGAGGAGTGGATTGCCTTCCTCCATAACGTGAAAGGCAACCCGAAGAGGACATGCGACCTGCGGCTCACATGCATCAGGTCGTTGATGAAATACCTCTCATCAAAGAACACGATATACTTGCAACACTACCTTGACGTATGCGACATCAGGAAACTGTCGAGGGGGCACGGGACGAAGGTGGAGGGCGTGAGCAAGAAGGCGATGGCTGCCCTCTTCTCCGCCATGCAAGGCGGGGGCAGGACTGAACGGCGGGACAGAGTGTTGTTCACGGTCATGTACGACACGGGGGCAAGGGTCAGCGAGATAATCGGCATCAAGGTGTCCGACCTGTATCTGGAAGACGAGACGCCATACGTGGTCATCAACGGCAAGGGCGACAAGTTGCGTCCGCTTCTGTTCTCGCCTGAAACCACATCCTTGCTGAAGGCGTACATAAACGACACTTACGGAGGCCGTCCACCTAAAGGCTGCTATCTGTTCCCCTCCAGAATGAACGGAGCAAAGAACCGCATCGACACCGACACCGTGAACGAAAGGCTGAAAATATATGCGGAGAAGGCGCACAAGACATGTCCGGAACTGCCAGCCTCCATGCACACCCACCAGATCAGGCACTCCGCATGCACACACTGGTTCCAGGACGGCATCAACATAGCCCAGATATCCCGCTATCTCGGCCATGAAAGTTTGGAGACCACAAGGATTTACCTTGGCATCAGCAAGGAAGAACTGGCACAGGCAATGGCCAAGCGCGAGAATGTAATAGAAAATGACAAGGGAAATTATAAGGACGTGAAAGGAGGCTTGCGGTCGCTCATAAAGAATAAGGTCTGAAACTGGAAAATTATTATTCCGAATAACAATTGGAGTTAATGCTGATTGCCTGACATTTATCTCCGTTATTCGGAATAACTCCTTATTCGGTATAAGATGGAAAAAATAACAAGACAAGTGAAAAGAAATGTACCCAAAAATCCTTTTCTCAAAAAAACGCCCCCAAAAGATGGTGTTTTGAAAAATATTCCCCATTTTTCTGGTCGCATTGCTCGATGGATGTGCTCTTGGCATAGGGCACCATCGTTCGGGTGTGCACTACATCATGGAATAGCGTCACACGATGCTTTGTCGAATGGCTATCGGGAAAGTTTTAATTAATAATTTTGTCTGTAATCGCCGAAAATCGGAAGAGTTTTCGTAATTTTGCCGTCGTAAACAGTAAAAAGTAATATTATGCCAGAGATTAGTAGATTCTACGGAATTATCATCTATATGTACATTGATGACCATAATCCACCGCATTTCCATGTGTGGTATGATGACTATGAGGCAGAAATCACGATTAAGGACGGCATAGTAACGGGTTCTCTGCCCCGCCGTGCCCTGCGACTTGTTTATGAATGGCTCGACCAGCACCGCGACGAACTGATGGAGAACTGGGAGCGACTGTCGAACTACGAAGCCGCTAAGAAGATAGAACCACTGAAATAAGCGAGAGTAGAGTAAGTTTACTAGCTATACCGAGAAACAGTGGCTGAATGAAATTCAACCGTTAATGTAATAAGGAGGACAAGAATATGATGACGAAAAATCCATTGCTCAAAATTGTTTTAGCCGAGTACGTAAGCGGCTATACCCTGCGACTTACGTTCAATACAGGTGAAGTGCGGTTAGTGGACTTTACTCCACTGATGCAGAAAGGTATCTGCCGTAAGTTACAAGACCTTGAATACTTCAAGTCATTTCGCCTCGACCCATTCACAGTCGACTGGAACGACGAAATCGGATTCGCTCCGAGATATTTGTATGAAAGAGGGATAGGCAGCGAAAATTTTGTAAATCAATAATTGAAATTATGGACAACGAAGTATTGAAATCTATTGTTAAACAATTATGTGACAACAAGGCTGTTTTAGATGTGAATTTCGCTTAGAGCAGTAAACTGTCTCAATGCACTATAGCTATGGGCTTATAGGTTTGATAAATCTGCAAGCCCATATTTTTTGCACTTTACAATCAGAAATATGGTTAAAAACTTTACGATTATAAAAAGTACTATTGTCCTTAACTTCTCTAACTTCTTTAACTCCTTTAACTTCTTTAACTTCGCTAACTTCAAAAAAATCCGCAGGCTGTCAAGCCTGCGGATTTTTGCAAAAAAGTCTTCTCTTATTCAGCCCTGAAATGCTCCAGGTCGGAGGCTTTCAGGTTCTTGATGTAGGCGTGATGTCCTCTGCATTCGGCTTCTGCGTGGCGCACATACACGTTGGCGCTCTTGGCGAAGAGTTCCGGGGCGCGTGTGGCGTCGTCGAGGATGAGGAGCGACATGATGATGTCGGCGGTCATCTCGTAGAGGCGGCGTGCCACGAAGTCGGTCTTCTCTTGGTTGTTCTCTTCCTTCACCTCGCCGAGCACCTCTTCATAGAGGGTGACCATTTCTGCCACGCGGGCTTTCAGAGCCTTCAGGTCGTCGGCCACTTCGCTTTCAAGCATCTCCTGGATGATGGAGAGGTAGGTGCCGTTGGTGATGTAACGCAGGGCAGCCACCACTTGGAGCTGCGTCGTTCCCTCGTAGATGGAGAAGATGCGGGCGTCGCGGTAGAGGCGCTGGCACTTGTACTCCATGATGAAGCCGGAACCTCCGTGGATGGAGATGGCGTCGTAGGCGTTCTGGTTGGCGTATTCTGAGTTCATACCTTTTGCCAGCGGTGTGAAGGCGTCGGCAAAACGGGTGTATTTCTTCATTTCCTGGCGCTCTTCGGGCGTGAGGCTCTTCGTCTCGCGCTGGATGTCCTCCAGGGCTTTGTACAAGTCCACATAACGGGCGGTTTGGTAGAGCAACGAGCGGCCGGCGTCCAACTTCGCCTTCATCCTTGAAAGCATGTCGTAGACGGCGGGGAAGTTGATGATTTTCTGGCTGAACTGCTGACGCTCGCGGGCGTATTTCAGACCTTCGTTGAGCGCTTCCTGCTCCACGCCGACGCTCTGTGCGGCGATGCCCAGGCGGGCGCCGTTCATCAGGGCCATCACATACTTGATGAGTCCCATGCGGGTGCTGCCGCAGAGTTCGGCCTTGGCGTTCTTGTAGGTCAACTCGCAGGTGGGTGAACCATGGATGCCGAGTTTGTGCTCGATGTGGCGCACATCGACGCCGCCGTTGCGCTTGTCGTAGATGAACATGGAGAGGCCGCGACCGTCGTGGGTGCCTTCCTCGGAGCGGGCGAGCACCAGGTGGATGTCGCTGTCGCCGTTGGTGATGAAGCGTTTCACACCGTTCAGGCGCCAGCAGTTCTCCTTCTCGTCGAAGGTGGCTTTCAGCATCACGCGCTGCAGGTCGCTGCCGGCATCGGGCTCGGTGAGGTCCATCGACATCGTCTCTCCAGCACATATGCGGGGGATGTATTTCTGGCGCTGCTCCTCGGAACCAAACTCATACAAGGTGTCGATGCACGACTGGAGGCTCCAGATGTTCTGGAATCCGGCGTCGGCGGCTGAAATCACCTCGTTGAGCATGGAGAAGACGACGTTGGGAAGGTTCAGGCCGCCGTAGCGACGGGGCATCGACACACCGTGAAGGCCGGCCTTGCGTGTGGCGTCGATGTTCTCGAAGGTTTTCGAGGCATAGATCATGCGTCCGTTCTCCAGGTGCGGCCCTTCGAGGTCCACGCTCTCGGAGTTAGGCTCGAGGATGTTGCCAGCCACGTCGCCGGTGATGTCGAGGATGCGCTTGTAGTTCTCTATGGCGTCCTCGTAGTCCACGGGGGCGTCGGGATATTCTTTGGCATCGGCATAGCCGCGTTCTTTCAGGTCAACGATGCGCTTCATCAGTGGGTGGTCCAAGTGGAACGCAATCTCGGGGTGGTCACTATAATAGTTTGCCATTGTTCTTATTTGTTTTCTTGATTTTTCTTATAAAGTCTTCCTCCCCATCTTGCACCAAAAACAGCTCCGCATATGCAAGCGCAGAAAGACACCAAGGCGCCTAACTCGGCATTCCCGCTACGATAGACATAATAGCTGGCGGCGAGTAGTGCGATGGTGGCAATGATGAGAAGGATGTCCAGGACTTTCATGTTATTTGCTGTTCTGCTTGTAGTATTTGATCAACTTCGGCACGACCTCCTCCACGGTTCCGGTGATGACATAGTCGGCAATCTTGTTGATGGGAGCGTCGGGGTCGCTGTTCACGGAGATGATGATGCCAGAGTCTTGCATGCCGGCGATGTGCTGGATTTGTCCGCTGATGCCGCAGGCGATGTAGACCTTGGGATGCACGGTGACGCCAGTCTGTCCGATTTGGCGGTCATGGTCGCAGAATCCGGCGTCGACGGCGGCGCGGCTGGCGCCCACCTCGGCGTGCAGCACCTTGGCCAAGTCGAAGAGCATGTCGAATCCTTCCTTGCTGCCCATGCCATAGCCGCCGGCCACGACGATCTGGGCACCCTTGAGGTTGTGCTTGGCGGCCTCCACGTGGTGGTCGAGCACTTTCACCACGAATGCCTCTGCGGAGACATACTTGCCCACTTCGGGATAGGCCACTTCCTTGCGGCACTCACCCTCATAGACTGCTTTCTGCATCACGCCGGAGCGCACGGTGGCCATCTGTGGACGGTGGTCGGGGTTGACGATGGTCGCCACGATGTTGCCCCCGAAGGCGGGACGAATCTGGTAGAGCAGGTTCTTGTAGACTGTGCCACTCTTCTTGTCCTCATAGTCGCCGATTTCCAGTTCGGTGCAGTCGGCGGTGAGGCCGCTGGTGAGCGACGACGACACGCGTGGACCGAGGTCGCGGCCGATGACGGTGGCGCCCATCAGGCAAATCTGCGGCTTTTCCTCCTTGAAGAGGTTGACGAGGATGTCGGTGTGCGGTGCGGAGGTGTAGGGGAAGAGTCCCTCGCCGTCGAAGACGTAGAGTTTGTCCACACCATAGGGCAGGATTTGGTCTTCCACCTTGCCCTTGATGCCCGTGCCGATGACAACGGCTTGCAATTCCACACCCAGTTCGTTGGCCAGCTTGCGGCCTTTGGTCAGCAGTTCCTGTGACACTTCTTGCACTTGTGTGCCTTCTATCTCGCAATATACAAATACGGCCTCACCCCCGGCCCCTCTCCCAGAGGAGAGGGGAGTGGTTACTCCTGAATTCTGCGCATTTGGTTGTGCATTCATTATTCTGTTTGTTTGTTATTTTTATTTTTTCTTATTCTTCTTCTTGTTGATACAATTTATCCTTGACGATTTGGATAACGCCTTTGATGTCGGCACTTATCTCCTCGTTACTGAAACGAACAACATGAAAGCCTTTTCCCTCCATATAGTCGGTGCGTATGTTGTCTATTTCTTGTTGTTGAGGAGAGTCATGGTATCCCCCATCCACTTCGATGATAAGTCTTGCTGGGAGGCATGCGAAATCTGCAATGTAATGTCCTATGGCGTGTTGGCGTCTGAACCGATATCCTTGGATGTTGTCTCGAAGGGCATTCCAAAGCACTTTCTCGCTTTCTGTCATCTCTTGCCTGTTGCTTCTTGCATATTATTTCAACAGGTCATAGATTTCAGGAGATGCCGTTTCATACCCTCGTTTCACCATGATCAGTCTCACATTTTGGTAAGTGCCAATAGTTTCAAGTATGCATTGCATACCACTCCCCTCTCCCTCGGAGAGGGGTTGGGGGTGAGGCCTTTATCCTATGATTTTCTCGTTCAACAATTCTTTCACCAAGCCCTCCACGTCGGCGTCACTGCCGGTGAGGGTCTTGCTCTCCTTGGCTTGGAAGACGATGTTCTTCACCGTCTTCACCTTCGTGGGCGAACCGGCGAGGCCGCACTGGTTGGCGTCGCCTTCCACGTCGGCCACCGACCACTGGTTCAGTGTCAGGTAGTCGCGCTCTTCATAGAGTTTCGCCATGCGCTCGTCGAGGTCGGCGGGACGCTCCATGGGGCAGGTGGCATATTTGTATTTCATCACCATCTTGGCGTTGCAGGGGCGGCAGGGAGCGGCGCTGCCGTTCACCGTGACCACCACGGGGAGCGGGGCGACGACGGTCTCCACGCCACCGTCGATATGACGACGGATGGTGGCCTTGCCGTCTTCGATTTTCAATATCTCCTCGGCGTAGGTCACTTGGTTGAGACCTAATTTCTGGGCGACTTGCGGACCCACCTGTGCGGTGTCGCCGTCGATGGCCTGTCGACCGCCGATGACGATGTCCACCTTGCCGATTTTCTTGATGGCGGTGGCGAGGGCGTAGGAGGTGGCCAACGTGTCGGCGGCTGCGAAGAGGCGGTCGGTGAGCAACCAACCGGTGTCGGCGCCGCGGTAAAGGCCTTGGCGAATGATTTCACCAGCACGTGGAGGACCCATCGTGAGCACGCCTACGGTGGTGCCGGGATGTTGCTCTTTCAGGCGGAGCGCTTGCTCCAGGGCGTTCAAGTCGTCGGGATTGAAAATGGCGGGAAGGGCGGCGCGGTTGACGGTGCCTTCGGCGGTCATGGCGTCCTTGCCCACGTTTCGGGTGTCGGGTACTTGCTTGGCAAGTACTACAATGTTCAAACTCATAAAAAATAATAAAATGTTGAAAAAGTGTAATTTGACCGCAAAAGTACTCATTTTCCATCGTGTGGCAAAGAAAATAAGTGTAAAAGTGCGCCTTTAAGACTAAAACTTGCACATTTTACCATAATTTGTGCAATTTGTTTTGGGAATCCTAAAACCTCCTGTCCTCTCTTGCAAGTTTTAGGAGCAAGCAGGAGGTTTTAGGAGAGGAGCAAGTAGGGGGGGTAGGAGATGAGCAAGGGGGAGGCCTGCTCACACATTCCCCAGATAGACGCTCTCCATCCCTTCCTCAAGTGCGACCTCCCGTGCTTGGTGAAGTGTTTTCACCGGTGTGGGCGGCACATGGCTCATCCGGTGATGGGGGAAGAAGCGGCTGAAGTGGAGTGGGGCGCCGGCGAGGTCGTGCTCCACCAACCAGCGGCACATGGCCCTGACCATCTCCATGTCGTCGTTCACGCCGGGGATGACGAGGTTGGTGATTTCCAACCATACGCCAGCGTCGCGCATGGCGAGGATGGTGTCGAGCACGGGTTGCAGGTGTGCGCCGCAATTTTTCTGGTAGACGTCGTCGGAGAAAGCCTTGATATCGATGTTGGCGGCGTCGAGGAAGGGCAGGAAATCGCGGAGGGGGTTCTGGCGCACATAGCCGGCACTCACAAGGATGTTCCACAGTCCCTGCTCACGGGCGAGGCGAGCGGTGTCGGTGATATATTCCAAATAGGTGAGGGGTTCGGTGTAGGTGTAGGCGATGCCCGGGCAATGGTGCTCCTGGCAGAGGCGCACCACCTCGTCCGGAGGCAGTGCCACCCGTCTCACGTCATCGGGTCTCACCTGCGAGATGTCGTGGTTTTGGCAGTTGAGGCATCTCAGGTTGCATCCCGTGCACGCGATGGAGAGGCACCGGGTGCCGGGATGGAATTGGTTGAGGGGTTTCTTCTCTATGGGGTCGATGGCGATGGCGCAGGGGAGGCCATAGACATCGCTCACCAAGCGGCCGCCGGCGTTGCGTCTGCTGCGGCAGCGTCCACGCTTTCCCTCTGCCAACCGGCAGTGGTGGGGACAGAGCAGGCATTCCACCACGCCGTCGCCCTGCTGCGAGTAATAACGGCATTCACGTCCTGTCATATCTCGGGAGTTTTTTAGGAGTTAAAGGGGAGTTAAAGAGGAGTTAAAAAGGAGTTAAAAAGGAGTTAAAGGGACGTATGTTCACTTCGTTGGGGAGTTTTTTGGAGTTAAAGGGACGAATTTGGAATGGCGGGCGGAGCCCGCATAAGTAATCGCTATTCTGTTGCGTAAGTAATTTACAGCGATCGCTTTAAGGGAGCGGTACCTTGATGAACGAGCACCGAGTAGGTGCGGTTGAGCCTCCTCCCGATGTCGGGAGGGGGACGGGTGGAGGGTAGGTACACGGGCGGACACAAGATCCGCCCCTACAGGCCAAGGAGGGGCGGAGTGGTTGTGACCATCAGAACACAATCGCTTCATAGACATACAACTCGGCATCGCGCCAACCGTTCCAACCCAGGCCGGCCTTGTCCTGGGAGCAATGCCCCACAAACTCCTCCTTTGTCCAGTTCACCTCGTCGGCCACCTGGGGTAGGAAGGTGCCGCTGCGGTAGCCTTTCCTGATGTAGATGCCATGGCGGTGGAGTTGGAACTCATCGAGGCTGTGGATGCGGCGCATGGGAGTGAGCACCGATATTTCTATCTCGATGTCTGAGAGCTCGTCTTTGCGCAGACTTCGGAAACGAGGGTCTTCGAACGCGGCGCCACGCGCCATTTCGTGCACCACCTCATATAATGGTGTGTCTTGCGTGAAAGTGCCTATGCAGCCGCGTAGGCTGCCGTGTTTCATCAAGGAGACGAAGGCACCGCAGTGACGGCGGAGGGTGGGAGTGAGGTTGCGCGGGGTGTAGGTGGTGCTGTCGAAGGCCGTGCGTATGCTGCCAAGGGCTATTTCCTTGAGCGTGGCTTTCTCTGCATCGGTGAGGATGAATGTGGTGGTGTCTTCAGGAGCGGCGTTCTCGGCTTGGTCTTGACTGCCTTTGACTGCAGGGTGGTGAATGGCGAAGGCGTGGTAGCCCACCACGCGGCTGTGGTCGTGGCTGGGGGCGTCGCCTGAGTTCTGGTAGAGCAGGTGCTGGATGTCGTGCTGTTTGTCAAGCATGAGCATCAGCGTGATGATGGCTTGTTCGCCGCAAGCGCTGGTGGCGAGGTTGCGTTTCTTGCTCCGGGCGTTGCTGTCTAGTGTGGCGAGCAGTTGTGCCACGTCGCCGCTCTCGATGGCCTGGCGCGTCTTGCCGTCCACCTCCTTGGCGTCGTCGTAGGAGGGATAGTGGGAGAAGTCGCTGCTGATGATGAAGAGGTTGTCGCTGTTGAAGTAGGGTCGGAGAGCGTCGGCCATCCGTCTCAGGTGACTGTAGTCGTTGGTGTTGACGATGACGGGGACGATGGGCGGCACGTGTCCCAGTCGGCGTTGCAGGAAAGGCAGTTGCACCTCGAGGCAGTGTTCGCGGTCGTGGGCCTCGGCGCGGTAGAAGAAGACGCTGTCTGCGGCGATGAGGCGCTTGCCGGCCTCGCGGTCCACCGGCACTTGTCCGAGAGGTGTGCTGTAGAAGTCGTCTTCGGTGTTCACCGACGCTCCTTCGAGCCATTCGTAGTGGCTGGGACCGATGAGGAACACGCGCTTGTAGGTGTGTGAGGGGTCGAGGAGGGCGTAGGCCGCTGCCGCCACGTTGCCGGAGAAATAGTATCCGGCGTGTGGGACGATGAGCGCGGCGATGTCGTTGCGTGCGGGTGTGCCGGTGTGGCGTGCGAGGAGGCTGTCCACGTCGTGGGTCAGCCGCTTGGGGTCGCTGTCGTAGAAGCTGCCGGCTTGTGTGGCGGGGCGCACCTTGGGATGGTGTCGCGGTGGGTCGGTGGTGTTGATGGGTATCATGGTGGTCAACAGGGTTAGCAGGGTGATGAATATGGGTTTCATTTTAAGGACACACCTTATTTCATTATATGTTTTTTCCCGTTTTTGATGACTATGCCCTTGGTGGATGGTGTGGCTTTCGCTCCTCCGAGGGTATAGGCATCTTCACCGCCCCTTTGGTTTGTGAAAGGTGTTTCCACACGGGCGGGGTCGGTGATGAAGTTCTTGAGAGAGAAGAGGGCGCTGCACGGCTTGCCGTTGTCGTTGCTCCACAGGCCGGCGTAATACCAGTTGGTGGTCACATTGGCGCTGGTGCCCCATTCGTTGGCTTCCAACCACCACCAGTAGAGGCCGTTCACGTTGTCGTAGCGGTTGAGCAGGGTGATGAGGTCGTCGGTGAAAGCCTTCTGTCCGGCTTGGGAGATATCATAGTTCACCGTCCCTTGTCCCCAGCGGTAGTAGAAGCCGGTCTCCACGATTTGGATTTTCTTCGTGGGGAAGTCGTTGGTCAGCGAGTTGAGCACGCTTTCCAGCACCGACAGGTTGCCATGGAAGTAGGGGTAGTAGCTCAGGCCGATGATGTCGTAGTCCACGCCGTAGCTTTTGAGCGTGTTGTAAAGGGTCTTCGCGCCCCACCCGTTGTTGCTCAGTTCGGTGTGGAGGACGATTTTGGCATCGGGGCACACTAGGCGGCAGGCCTCTGCGCTGCGCTTCAGGTAAAGGGCGAAGTTGGCCATCGTGCCTGTGATGTTGCCGGTGGTCACGCTCTTGCCGTCGGCGTAGCATTTGCCCGTGGGCCACAATTCGCCCACCGTCACCTCGTTGCCTATCTGTATGTCGTCGGGTTCGGCACCGGCATTCTTCAGTGCGGTGAGGGTCTCCACGGTGTAGTCGTAGAGGTAGTTGGCCAATGTGGCAGGGTCGTTGGAGTTCCATGAGGAGGGGGTGGAGTGCTGCCCGGGGTCGGTCCACGTGTCGGAGTAGTGGAAGTCGAGAAGGAAGTAGAGGCCGGCATCCTTGATTTGCTTGCCAAGGGCCTTCACGTATTCAAGGTCTTGGCACACGCCTTCTCCCTTGTGGGTGCTGCTGGCTTTTGAGGGGTCGACGAACAGGCGCACACGCATGGAGTTGAGTCCTTGCGCCTTGAGGTAGGCGAGGAAGGCCGGGGCGTCGGCCAACCTGTTGCCGTCGGCGTCCATGTAGGTCTTTCCAGCTTCGTAATATTTGGTGAGCATCGAGATGTCGCCGCCCACCACCTTTTGGTAGTCGGTGGCCGTCACCTTGCTTGACACGATGCAGAGGAATGATAGGAGAAAGATGTGGATTCGTCTCATTTCGATAGTTTTTGGATTAGGTGAATATTCGATTCTTGTCGATAAATGTGCAAATATGTACTTTTTCTGATTATTCTTGTTTTTTACGAATGCATGTAAAGGAGTTGCATGGTGCCTCAGGATGGCTATCGATTGATGACCTTCCCGGTCTTGTCTATTTTCAAGGGTTCCCATTCTTCATCCGTCACTTCGGCTACACCATTGAAGAAAGGTTCGGCGTGTTCCCATTGGCATGGGATGGCCAATTTCCCGGTCTTGTCGACAAATCCCCATTTCCCATCCTCATCCATAACAGCAGCCAAGCCTTCGCTGAAATCTTGTACAAAATTCCATTGGCATGGAATGGCCAACGTCCCTGTCTTGTCGATGAAACCTTGTTTGCTGTCATCATCTTGAACAGCGGCCAAGCCCTCACGGAAATTTTGTAAATCTTTCCATTGGCATGGAATGACCACCGTCCCAGTCTTGTCGATGAATCCATATTTCTTTTTTTCGTCCTCGACTTTGGCCAAACCCTCAATGAAAGATTCTGCATAATGCCATTTGCATGGGATGACCACCGTCCCTGTCTTGTCGATGAAACCATATTTCTCATTATCTTCTTTGACCAAGGCTAAACCTTCCTGGAAACTCTCGGCTTCATCCCATTTGCAGGGACTCACCATTTGCCCTGTCTTGTCAATGAATCCGTATTTCCAGTCGTCATTCCGAACAAGTGCCACACCTGTGTCTTTATTGAAAGGTCGAATGTCGTTCCAGACAAAGGGAGTGACGGTCTTTCCGTTCTTGTCAATGATTCCGTATTTCTCATTGTCATCTTGGACTATGGCAACATCGTCATCATCGAAACTGACAAATGTGTTCAACGTGCATGGAAGAATCATCTTTCCACTCTTGTCGACGAGACCCCATTTCTCATTCTCGTCTCTGACCACGGCTATGCCATCCTCGTTGAAATAACCAAGGTTGAGTTTGTTGCATGGGATGACCACCTTGCCTGTCTTGTCGATAAGCCCCATGTGGCCGTCGCCATCTTGAACCCGTGCCAAGCCAGTACCATAGAAAGGGGAAATGTAATGCCATTCAAATGGGATGACCACCTTGCCTGTCTTGTCGATGACACCGTATTTGCCGTTGTCATCTTGTACAGAGGCATAACCTTCGTCGTCGAACCTGGCAAGACTCTTCAATTTGCAGGGAACGACCATCTTTCCTGTCTTGTTGATGAACCCCCATTTCTTTTGGGCATCCTGTACTTGTGCCACACCTTCGGAAAAGGGCCAGGCGTCTTCCCATTGGCATGGGATGGCAAGTTTGCCTCCTTCATCGATGTAACCATATTTACCATTGTCATCCAAGACATAAGCCAGTCCCTCGGAAAAAGGCGACTGGTATTCCCATTGCGCAAAACTGCTGACGGGAGCCAGCAAAGACATGATGGTGAAAAATAGTTTGACTTGTTTCATAGCCTTCTTTTTTAACAGTTGTCGTCATGTCCGATGAACCTGCTTTCCTAAGTTTTAAGGACCAGGTGCCAAGGATATGGCAAAGTTATGCAAAAAACGATAAAGAGACAAATTTTCCTGCTTTTTTCTGCTTTGGAGGCGATGTTTCGCGTTGCTCGGATTGTTTCGGGTGTTCCGCTTTCTCCCTTCCTCCGGGTCTGTCCTCCTTATGCGGCTTTACCGTTGCGCCCCGTTCTTTCCTGCCATTTGATAGAAACACCTCCCATTTCCGCTATATCCCTTGTGAAAGGCATGCAAAACATGAAATTAACAAATCTTATCCCCCTTTTCTTGGGTGGACGGAATTATTGTCGTATTTTTGTCGGTGAGAAATGATAGACAGCCACACCATAGACCGCATCATGGACGCCGCCAACATCGTTGACGTCGTCTCGGAATTTGTCACGCTGAAGAAGAGCGGGATGAATTACAAGGGCTTGTGCCCCTTCCACGACGACCGCACGCCATCGTTCTCGGTCTCTCCTTCGCGTGGCATTTACAAGTGCTTCTCTTGCGGAAAGGCTGGCAATGCCGCCAATTTCATCATGGAGCACGAGCAGATGACCTACCCGGAGGCGCTGAAATGGCTGGCCAGGAAATACAACATCGAG
>Ga0310694_10003408_pt1 | contig 15634 bp, 10 predicted proteins | sample 174DNAGHGhighgp2_FD_203884 | JGI IMG/M metagenome (GOLD analysis project Ga0310694, IMG submission 203884) | Sheep rumen microbial communities from Palmerston North, Manawatu-Wanganui, New Zealand - 1742 DNA GHGhigh gp2 (v2) (version 2) | ecosystem: Host-associated > Mammals > Digestive system... | reverse complement strand
TGTTCTCGCCACGGTTGCAAGCGTGAATCGACTCGCAGGTACCGATAGCCGAGAAGTCACCGTCGCCCTGATAGGTGAACACGAGGTTCTCGGGCCACAGGCGCTTTACAGCGGTAGCCAGTGCGGTAGCACGGCCGTGGGGAGCCTCTTCCCAGTCAACGTCGATGTAGTTGTAGGCAAACACGGCGCAACCTACGGGCGAAACGCCAACGGTCTTCTCAGCAACACCCATTTCCTCAATGACCTGTGCAACGAGTTTGTGCACAACGCCATGGGAGCAACCCGGGCAATAGTGCATGTGGACCCTATTCAATAATTTAGGCTCTGAATAGACCTTATTCTCAGGTTTAATGATATCGTTAAGTTCCATTGCGTTATTTCTTATTAATGAGTTTCTCTTTCAGTACGTTCAACAGCTCGTCGGGGGTGGGCACGTTGCCACCGAAGCGGCCATAGTGCTCAACCGGCATCTTGCATTCAACAGCAAGCTTCACATCCTCGACCATCTGGCCGGCGTTGAGCTCAACGCAGAGGATGCCCTTGACGTTCTTGGCGGCCTCGCGGAGTTGCTTCTCGGGGAAGGGCCACAGAGTGATGGGACGGAACATACCCACCTTGATACCCTCGGCGCGGGCCAGTTCCATCGTCTTCATGGCGACACGTGCGGTGGTGCCGAAGGCGGTGATCAGGTAGTCGCAGTCCTCGACGTCAATGAGCTCGCAACGAGTCTCGTTCTTCTCGATTTCACGGTAGCAGGCCTGGAAACGCCAGTTGTTCTCCTCCATCTTGTCATCATCGAGCTCGAGGCTGGTAACGACGTTGCTGGGACGCATACCCTTGCGGCCGTTAACGGCCCACGGGCACTGCTGGCGGATCTCATCGTCGGTGCGGCGCGGACGCTGCTCGGGCAGCACGACCTTCTCCATGAGCTGACCGATAGTACCATCGGCGAGAATCATGGACACGCAACGATACTTGAAAGCCAGGTCAAATCCCAAAGCGACCATGTCGGCCATCTCCTGTACACTGCTGGGAGCAAGCACGATCATGTGGTAGTCACCGTGACCACCACCCTTGCAAGCCTGGAAGTAGTCGGCCTGTGATGCGTGGATAGTACCCAGACCGGGGCCACCGCGCTGTACGTTGATCAGCAAAGCGGGAACCTCGCTGGCAGCGAGATAGGATACACCCTCCTGCATGAGGCTGAAACCAGGGCTGGAGGTAGAGGTGCAGACAGCCTTTCCGGTCATGGCACCGCCATAAACCATGTTGATGGCAGCGACCTCACTCTCGGCCTGCAGCACAACCATACCAGTAGTTTCCCAAGGCATTTCTTCCTCGAGTTTCTCAAGCACTTCACTCTGCGGAGTGATCGGGTATCCGAAATATCCGTCGGCGCCGTAGCGGATCATCGCCATAGCGAGGGCTTCGTTACCCTTCATCAATGTTACTTTATCGTTCATATTGTTCGACAGTAATTTAAATGGTTAGTCACTAATTTACTCAGACGCACGATAAACCTCGATGCAGGCATCGGGGCACACCATTGCACAACTCTGGCAACCGATACAAGCCTCAGGTTGCTCCATGTAAGCGAAATGATATCCGCGGTCATTCACCTCTTTCTCCTTGAGGTTCAGCACATTGCACGGGCATGCCACTACACAGAGTCGGCATCCCTTGCATCGTTCCGTATTCACTACTACGGCTCCATGAAATTTTGCCATAAAAGAAATAGTTTAAAGTTTAAAGGTTATTAATCTTAATGTTCGTCTAATTACCGCAAAAATACTTCTTTTTGGGGACATAGCAAGCAAAAATGTATGATTATTTACCAATAAATGATGATTTTTTCTCGCCCCTACAAAAAAACACAGCACAACTTCTATTGACACAAGTGGAAGAATTGTCGGTAGAGGGAGATATCATCCGTTGCTCATGGATGAAGTACCTAAGGGTAATTCTAATGGCATTTGTTGTGAAATTGAAACAAAGTATAAAAAGTATCAATATTGCAGTTATTTAATTGGAATTTTTAATATCTTTGCGAAAAAGTATTATAAAAATATAGGATTATGAAAACGATTGTATTACTTCTCGTCTCATTGATGCCATTTGCTTTGCTTTCACAAGGCCAATCTAACAGTGTGGATATTAAAAAGCCAATGCCCTCAAATATTGTTGTTTCTCCAGCATCTCATGAAAATGTACTTCCAGGAAACACGCTTAACTTAAAGGTACATTTAATCGAAGGGAACAAAAGTGACGCTAAATTGTATTCCGTCAGATTGTCAGGGCTTCGCTCCAGGTCAGACAGAAGGCTGCTCTTGGTAAAAGCACAGCCCATTTTGCTGACATTAAGTAATGGTAAAGTGTTGGAATTTAAAACTGTTGGCGCAGGCTTTAAAGAAGTCAACAATTCAGAATCCCACGGTATTGATGACGACCTTGTCTTTTTGGTTTCCCGTGAGCAAATCAACGAAATCATACAAGGTGGAATTGTAAATGTGCGTTTTGCGCTCAACGGTACAGGAATGATCGACTACAAGGTCGAGAATAATCGTTTCTCGGAAACCCTGAGTCAGCAACTTGAAGTTCTTGATGGCAATGAAAACCCAATTTCTGGTGACATTGACCGATACCTTGTGCCATTACAAGTCGTCACCCCCTGAAAGGTAACCGACCAAACCAGCTCTTGTTGACATCAATTATTTGTCAAATATTTTGCATTTTATCCTGTTTGTTGTAATTTTGTGGATTAGTATTACTATTAACTTTTAAATTGTTGTGAATATGGATTTCTTTGCTGTCTTATTATCAATTATCTTATGGGGCATTTATCTTGCCGTTGCCTTTTTCGTTATTGTCTTGCTATACAAGTTATGGTTCATGTGCAATGACGTCAGCAGTATCAAGAAACAACTCGTCAAGAACTATGATATCGAAACCACTATTGAGTTCTTGCTGCGCATCGGGGAAAAAGAAAAAGCCAAGGAGTTGCTTCTCAACCGGATTCTTACCAATGAATCGATATTCAACCGTGAGGCCGAGATGACCCAGGATGAAAAAATCGAAAACGTCTTCAGGGTCTATGAAGAGGAGCTAAAGAAACTCGGGTATGATGTTCCAGCGGCAACGCAAGACAAAACGCCAACTGCAAACTAAGGAACAAGAAACCTTTTCATCTGCAACAGCCTCTGCAGGCCTTCGACCTGCTCAAACGCGCTTGATACTCACAGCATGTCCCAATGCAGAAAACATGAAAACTGAATCATCTGAATAATAGCAGGCGGCGAGACCGTGGTGTGGTCTCGCCGCCTTGCATATTGACGGGGGCTCGCGCCCTTGATGGGATTTCTATTGATTACTTCTTGTAGGCGTTGATGATGTTCTCGATGCTGTCATCGATGCGCATGCGGTAGAACGAGCGCCAAACGAAGAAGATGGCCACGAGTACCAGCACGATGCCTGCATAGGGGGCAACGGCGCTGAAGTTGGGGCTGATTGCCATCTCCATGGCGAGCAGACCGAACAGGGTGGTGAACTTGATGATGGGGTTCAACGATACCGAAGAGGTATCCTTGAAGGGATCACCGACGGTGTCACCGACAACCGATGCGTCGTGCAGGTCGGTACCTTTGAGGTCGAGGTCCACCTCAACCACCTTCTTACTGTTATCCCAGCTACCACCGGCATTGGCCATGAATACGGCCTGGAACAGACCGAAGAGGGCAATCGAGATCAGGTAGGAAACGAACAGCGATACGGCATTGTTGCCACCCACGCTACCCGGCGATGCCAAGCAAGCGAAACCGAGGGCGAAGAAGAAGATGGCCAGGAAGATGTTGAACATACCCTTCTGAGCATACTGGGTGCAGATCTTAACGACCTCAACCGACGACTTGGTGTCGGCCTTCTTGGGTGCGTTGGGATCGAGCTTGATGTGGTCCTTGATAAAGGCAACGGCACGGTTGGCACCAACGGTAACGGCCTGGGTCGAAGCACCGGTGAACCAGTAGATCACGCAGCCACCCAGCAGGAAGCCGATGATGGTGTAAGGATTGAGCAGGTTCAGCAGGAGGGCGGGATCCACGCCGAGGGTCTTCTGGATCACAAGGATGATGGAGAAGATCATCGTGGTGGCGCCAACGACTGCGGTACCGATGAGCACGGGCTTGGCAGTGGCCTTGAAGGTATTGCCTGCACCGTCGTTCTCCTCGAGGTAGTGCTTTGACTTCTCCCAGTCGGGGGTGAAACCGAAGTCTTTCTCAATTTCCTCGTCCTTGTTGGGCACTTCCTCGATGAGGGAGAGCTCATAGACACTCTGAGCGTTATCGGTCACGGGGCCGTAGCTATCCACAGCGATGGTCACGGGACCCATGCCCAGCATACCGAAGGCCACCAGACCAAAGGCGAAGATGGCGGGATAGGACATCAGAGCCTCGGGGATATCAATCGAGAAGGCATAGCCGATGAACATGAGCAGGACAAATGCCAGACCAGTCCAGAAGCCCGAGAAGTTACCGGCCACAAAACCGCTCAGGATATTGAGCGAGGCACCACCGTGGTGCGAAGCCTTAACAACCTCGAGCACGTGACCGCTCTTGGGCGAGGTGAAGATCTTGGTAATCTCGGGGATGAGGGCAGCGCCCAGGGTACCCATCGAGATGATGCTGGCGAGCTGCCACCACAGGTTGGGAGTGTCGGCAATGTTGCCCAGCTGCATATAAGAAACAATGTAGGTCACAGCGATACTCAGCACGCTGGCAATCCAGATGAGGCTGGTCAGGGGTTTCTCGAAATCGAGGTTCTCGTTACCGGCATATTTAGCCTTGCAATAGGCCTTGTTGATCCAGTAAGCAACGACCGAGGTAATCACCATGAGGATACGCATCGAGAAGATCCACACGAGCAGGTTCTTCTGCATCTCGGGATCGTTGACTGCGAGCAGGATGAACGATACCAGAGCGACACCGGTCACGCCGTAGGTCTCAAAACCGTCGGCCGTGGGACCAACACTGTCACCAGCGTTGTCACCGGTACAGTCGGCAATCACACCAGGGTTGCGGGGATCGTCCTCACCGATCTTGAAGACCACCTTCATCAAGTCACTGCCGATGTCGGCAATCTTGGTGAAGATACCGCCGGCGATACGCAGTGCACTGGCACCGAGGCTCTCACCGATGGCAAAACCGATCAGGCAGACACCAGCCAGGTCACAGGGCACGAACAGCAGGATAGCCAGCATGATGATGAGCTCAACGCACACCAGCATCACGCCGATGCTCATACCGGCGTTCAAGGGGATGTTGAGCAGGCGCAGCGGCTCGCGACGCAGCGAAGCGAAGGCCATGCGTGCATTGGCATAGGTGTTCATGCGGATACCATAGGCAGCCACGGCATAGGAACCGAGCATACCGATGATGGTCGACAGCAGGATGATGCACACTTCCCACACCTTCATGCCGCTCAGGCCGCCGAAGTAGAAAGCAACGACCACGCCGATGAACACAAACAGGATGGCCAGGAAACGGCCCTGCTGCTTGAGGTATGTAGAACATGTCTTGTAGATGACCTCACCGATCTCGCGCATAGCGGGATGAACGGGCAGACTCTTGGTCTTCATGAAATGATACACACCGAACAACATGCCCAAGAGGCACACCAGGAATCCCCAGTGCAGAAAGCTCGGTTGATGCAGCGACTCAGGCATCACCAGGTCGGCTTCACTGGCCTTCAGTCCCAGGGAAGAGGCTAAAGCCAGCAGGAGAATAAAGGATTTCTTCATAGATAAACTCTAAATTTTGTGATTTTTTATGTTTTTATGTTCAAATTCAATTGGTTTTCACGAGTTTCAAGACTCATCATCGCCTCGAAAACGCCCGCAAAGATACTACCATTTTTTTTAATAGGTGTTATTTTATTGAGAAATTAACACCTTGCCATCAAAAAAATCAGGTTCGCGGTCGCAAAAACATCAAAAAAACTGGCAAAAACGTCGGATTTTTCTATTATACGATGGCAAAATGCCGAATCATTGGCCAAAATCATGGCAAATTCCCATCTTACAGATTATAACTATTGCGGCATTTATTCAAACACATAATTAAGGAAATCATGCAATGGCTTTAGAGGTTGTAAGTCGGCTGCGACACGCTCCACCCAATCCTCGCAATCGAAGTAGTTCTCGTCAACATGCTTGACCATCAGGTACTCCTTCATCTTGAGATACTGAGCGAGGGGGTGATCCTTAGGATAGCCTTTAGGCACCGACTTGAGAGATTGCGACATCCACTGGTATTGTGAGGTGATGGCAGGGTTGTTGACAATGGCCAGGAATTCCTCGGGCTCGGCATCGATGAGTCCGCGCAGCTGGTCCAGAATGGCCTTCTCGGGCCACCAGATGCCGCCACACAGCATCATTTCCTCTACACCGATGTGAACGTAGTAGCCCGACTGGACCGTGTGCCGTCCACCACGTCCGATGACGCCCGAGAAATAGGTCTTATAAGGGCTCTTGTCGTGCGAGAACCTGATGTCGCGGTAGATGCGGTACACGCAATCCCTGACTGCAAGGCCACGCACATCGGGAAAATACTCGGCCACAAGAGCGATGAGCCGTTCCATGTCCTGTTCCCATGCCCTGCGCAAGACGTCAAAACGGTCTTTGCGTGCCTTGAACCAAGCGCGGTCGTTGTTGATGGCCAGTTCCCGCAGGAAAGCCAAAACTTCGGAAATATTGCTGGAAGATTTCATAGTCGTAATGATCAAAAAGTCTCCCACAAAGGTAGTCAATCTGATTCTAAGCGCCAAAAAACAATCCTAAAAACCAAGGCTCACCCAACAAATAGCAAACTAACGTCAGGAAAACGGATCAGTCAACCGCCCAAGAAATCCAACAAAGAATTAATCAATAAAAGTGAGCATATTGAGTCATTTCTATGCAAGACTTGATGTACTGTGAAATCAGTGCCGAGCGTGGTTTTACTGCCCGAAAACCAGGATTTGCCAATTTTGAGGATTTCGCGCAAATGCGGCTGAAAAACCGACAAACAACCAAGGTGCGCAAATAAATAAATTAAAAAATATCGCGAAAAAGTTTGTTTGTATTAAAAATTACCATTACCTTTGGGGCGTAAAAATCACCACTAGCATAATCACTACATTAATTTATATAGCACATTTTTATTTCTAATCTTAAAGGGCTTATGAAGAAAATTATGTTTTTCATGACCGCCGCTATTTTGGCGATGTCATTGTCGGCCGCACCCGTTGACGAGTTTACGGCCAAGAAGATAGCCAAGAACTATCTGACAAATCAACTTTATGCAGGTAAAATGATGGCCCCCGCCGCCCTCAACCCCGTGTTGCTCAAGGCTGAGATGGGTCACGCTAAAGTGAATCAACCTGTTTACTACATCTACAACACCTCAACGACCTTTATTGTAGTTGCTGGTGATGACCGTGCCGATGAAATCCTCATGGTGGGTGACCGTCCCCTCAAGGACATCAACAACCTGCCGTTGGGCATGCGGGACATGCTGGGACAGTACAAGGACCAGATCATGTTCCTGCAGGAGCACCCGGGTCTGCAACCCACGAGCGTGCAAACGCCCCCCAGGTTGAACGCTACCACCTATGGCCCGCTGCTGACCTGCAACTGGGACCAGGAAGCACCTTACTACAACCAATGTAAGTTCGGTAGCTACCAGTGTCTGACCGGTTGCCCCGCAACGAGTGCCTCGATGGTATTCTACTTCTGGAAATATCCCACCGCAGCCACTCCCGCTGTTCCCGGCTACAAGTCAACCATCAGCTACTCAAGCTACGGCTCCAAGAGCTATACCCACTCGGCGCTGCCCTCGGTAACGTTTGACTGGGCCAACATGCTGGACAGCTATACTGGCAGCTACACGACTGCTCAGGGTACTGCAGTCGCCACGCTGATGCACTATGTAGGCCAGGCCGAGCGCATGGGTTATGGAACGAGCGCTGCAGGTGGTAGCGGTGTGAGTGTTGACAGTGTGTGCAACATTCGCGACGCTTTCACCTTCTTCGGCTATAACTCCAGCACCACGCGCTTTGTCAAGAAGACCAGTGCCTATAGCGGTGGCACCACCCTCTATAGCGACAGCCAGTGGGCAGCACTGATTCAAGAGGAGATGGCCGCCGGCCGTCCCATCGTCTTCTGCGCCGTGAGCAGCAATGCCGGTGGCCACGCCTTCAACGTCGATGGTTACAACAGCAGCACCAACAAGTACCACGTGAACTTCGGTTGGAGTGGCGACGGTAACGCCTGGTGCTCGCTGAACTCCTTCGGTTACAGCAGCTACAACTTCAACGTATATCAGCAGATGGTTATCGGTATCCAGCCGCCCAGTGGCAGCACTGCCACCCCGACGCTGACCGTTAGCCCCACCTCGCTGTCGTTCAGCACCACCGCTGGCCAGACCGTGAGCAAGACCTTCACCGTTACCGGCAGCAATCTGACCGGCAATGTAACCCTGACCAAGACCGACGCCAACAGCGCTTACACCATTTCGCCGACGACCATCAGCGCCAGTGCAGCCGCCAGCGGTGCCACCGTTACCGTGACCTACAAGCCCACGGCAGCAGGTACCCACACCGGCAGCATCGCCATTGCCAGCAGCGGCGCCACTAGCAAGACGGTTTCGTTGAGCGGTACCGCAACCGCAGCCGCCATCACGACCTACACTCCCGTGATGAGCGCTGCCAACAGCAGCTATGTCACCAGCTCGAGCTTCCGTGCCGACTGGACCGACCAGACCAGCAGCGCCAACGTAACGAGCTACACCCTGCAGGTGAACAAGCAGGGCAGCTCGACGCCGACCACGACGACCCTGCTGGGCACCATCAACGGCAGCAGCTACACCGGCAGCTACAAGACCATCACGCTGAGCTCGCCCTGGGGCGGCACCAACGTGAAGGGTGGTAACAATGCCGTTTACACCTCGGGTTCGTCCGGCAAGATTACCTTTACCATTCCTTCGGGTTACAGCAGCAACACCACCTTCAGCGTACAGATCACCACTGTGAGCGGCACCTACGGTACGGGTAACATCACCGTGAAGTCCACTCAGACCTCGGCTGTGGGCCACACCTTCGCCAAGGGTGAGACCTACACTTGGACTGTGACCGGCAAGACTGGCGATGTCATCACTATCTACTCGACCGACAGCAGCTACTCGCCCGACATGTCGCTGATCAAGGTATATGCAGGCAATATCAACCTCAATGCCAGCGAGACCGGAGATGCTGACTCGCGCACCATCACCGGCATCACCAACAAGTACTACACCGTCAGCAACCTGACTGCCGGCGCTACCTATACTTATAAGGTGAAAGCCCTCTACACCGACGGCACCTCCAGCTCATGGAGTAACGAGCAGAACGTAACCCTCAATGAGGATTCGCCCGCTGCTACTCCCACGCTTACCGTAACTCCCACCAGCCTGAACATGAGCGCCAAGGTTAACGGCACCGCAACCGCTACCTTCAAGGTAACGGGTGCCGACCTGACCGGCAACGTAACCCTGAGCCTGAGCGGCGCCAGCGTCTTCACCATCTCGACCTCGAGCATCACGGCAGCCAATGCCGCTAATGGTGTGAACGTGACCGTCACCTACAAGCCCACTGCCTACGGCACTCAGACCGCAACGGTTACCGTGGCCAGCTCGGGTGCAACGAGCAAGACGGTTTCGCTTAACGGTACCGCTACTCTCGACAAGGCTAATCCCGTGATGAATGCTGCCACCGTCGTTTCCAGCACCAGCTTCACCGCCAACTGGACCCACGACGTTGACGCATCGTCGGTATCGAGCTACACGCTCTATGGCACGCTGACCGCTCAACCCGAGGGTGGCGACGAGCCCTCAAGCACCCTGCTGGGCAGCCTCGACGGCAGCAACTACACCGGCAGCTATGCCAGCATCACGCTGACCTCACCGTGGGGCGGCAGCAACGTGAAGGCAGGTAACGGTGCCATCTACACCAAGAACTCGTCCTCGTGGTGGAGCTCAAGCTATGGCAACATCACCTACACTGTTCCCTCGGGCTACAGCAATGCCACCTTCACCGTTCAGATCACTACCGCCGGCTCCAGCTACGGCAGCGGTACCATCACCGTGAAGTCGGCCAAGACTTCAGCTGTGAAACTCAGCGTTTCAAGCGGTAACACCTATACCTGGACCGTGACAGCAAGTGCCGGTGACAAGATCACCATCTACTCGACCGACAGCAGCTACTCGCCCGACATGGCTTATATCGCCATCCATGCAGGCACGTTGAACTTCAACGCAACCGCAACCGGTGACAACACCAACTTTGTCATCACCGACATCAGCGCTGGCAGCACCGGCATCACCCTGAGCAACCTGGTTGAGGGCGGTACCTACAGCATCTACCTGGTTGCCAACTATGTGGACGGCACTACCGCCACCAGCAACACCCAGGAGGTAACGCTCGTCAGCCTGAACATGAGCAACGGTGACATCAACACCGGTATCAACTCGCTCATCGCCGATGACGACGAGGTAGAGTCAGTAACCTACGTCAACATGTCAGGTGTTCAGAGCAAGCAGCCGTTCGACGGTGTCAACATCGTGGTAACCCGCTACAAGAGCGGCGCTGTAAAGAGCAGTAAGATTATGCATTAAAGCATTAGCACATACTGATTTACATCACTAATCGTGAGGGTGGCGTCAAGGCTGGCGCCACCCTTGCTGTGTTATAAAATGAAAAAACACAGGAAAAAGACGAGTAAAAACCAAGAAAACTTTTGGAGTTTTAAAAGTTTTCTGTAATTTTGCAGCCCAAATAAGAGAAGAAAATTACTAAGCAAAACATGGATACGAGAGAACGTGTAATTAGTGAGGGCAGTAAGCTGCTGATGAGCGTCGGGCCCTCCTCGATGACGATGGATGATGTGGCGCGAGCCTGTGGCATCTCCAAGCGTACCCTATATGAGACATTCCCTGACAAACGTACTCTCATAGGTGAGTGCATGCACCGTCATCACGAAATAAAGAACGCCGCGGTCAAGGAGATCTTTGACACGGCGAGCAATTGCTTTGAAGCAATGTACCGTGTTTATCGGCGCGCCCGCGAGATGTATAAGAGCACCTCGGTGGCCCTCATCAACGACATTAAGCGCCTGTACCCCGACATCTTTGATCAGTACATCGAGAGCGAGAAGGTCACCATGAACGGTCTTGCCAACGTGTTGCGCAAAGCCCAAGAAGAAGGTCTGGTCATCAAGCGCATCAATCCTGAGATTGCCGCCTACTTGTTCTTACTGTCGATGCGGGAGTTGCACGAGAGAGCCAACAATAACAAATACGGCTTTACGGACACCGACATGTTTGACCACGTGTTCATCAGCTTCCTGCGCGGTGTGGCAACCATCAAGGGCATCGAGATGATTGAGTACCTTGAGAACCAACAACAGCAAAATCAATAAAACGACACAATACAATGTTCAACAAAAAGTACTTTTACATTATTTTATTAATGCTCGTCGGCGGTGCCCTGAGCGGACAGGCTCAACTTGCCCTGTCGCTCGATGAGTGCATTCGCATCGCCCTGAACGAGAATCCCACCATCAAGGTGCAGGAGATGGAAATCACCCGTGTGGACTATAGCCGCAAGGAGGTACTGGGCCAGTTGCTGCCCACCATCAACCTGGCAGGCCAGTACCAGCGCAACCTGTCGTTGCAGACGATGTACATGGACACTGGGGCTGGCACCATGGCCATCAAGATGGGTAGCGACAACACCCATGCTGCAGGTTTCCAAGCCCAAATTCCGCTGGTAGTACCCCAGCTGTGGAAATCTATCAAGCTGAGCGAGAATCAGATTCTGCAAAACGTGGAGAAAGCCCGTGCCAACAAGTTGTCACTGGTCAATCAAGTGGAGAAAGCCTACTATGCTTTGTTGCTTGCCCAGGACAGCAAGCGCGTGATCGAGGAGAACCACGCCACCGCCAAGTTGAATGCCGACATCTTCCAGAAGAAATATGAACTGGGCGCCGCCTCAGAGTATGACGTGCTGCGTGCCAATGTAGCTGTTACCAATCTGGAGCCGTCGATCGTCGAGGCCGAGAACTCCATCACTGCCCTGCTGCTGCAATTGAAGGTGCTCATGGGAATGGACGTGCGCACCGAGATCGCACCGAGCCAGCAACTTAGCGACTTCAGGGGCGAGATGTATGCCCGTGCACTGAGCAACACGTTGGGAGCCGACACGACACTGGCCAATAATTCAAGTCTGAAGTCAATGGACTTACAGACCGATTACCTGAAGAAGGCCCTCGACGTGCAGAAGATGGCTTGGTACCCCACCCTGAGTGGTAGTGCCAGCGTAATGTGGCACTCGATGAACAACGGCAGCCCCTTCACGGGACTGCGCTGGAGCCGCGCTTCGAACGTGGGATTGACCTTGGCCTTCCCCATCTTCCAAGGCGGTCAGCGCTACTACAAGCAGAAGCAGGCCGAAATCGCCGTAGAGGAGATGAAGTGGCAACGCGAGAATCTGGAACGCACTCTGCACATGCAGGTAGCTACGCAGAACAACACCATCGCCAAGAACCTCAAGCAAATCGAGAGTAACGAGGCAGGTGTGACAATGGCCGAGAAGGCTAACGACATCATGCAGAAGAGCTTTAAGATCGGAGCCGCATCGTTCATCCAGCTGCGTGACACCGAGGACGCTCTGATGGCTGCCCGCTTGGCCTATTACCAGGCTATCTACAACTACCTGGTGGCCGAGAGCGACCTGGAATATGTGCTGGGCAACACGCACTACGTGAGAAATTAGTTTAGAAGTTAAAATCAACAACATATCTACAAAACAATGAAGACAAACAGACTTTTATCGATTGCGATGCTCGTCATGGTGCTGGCATCCTGTTCCAGCAAGGACGAAAAGAAGGTCGAAATCAAGGAAGAACTGCCCATTGTCGAGGTGACCACCATCGGCGAGGAGGCTGTGAAGCAGACCAGTGAGTACACAGGTACTGTCGAGGCGTTCAAGACCAACAACATCTCGTCGAACAGCGGCGCGCGCATCAAGCGCATCCTGGTTGACGTGGGTTCGCGTGTGGCCCGTGGCCAGCGCCTGGTGATTCTTGACGATGTGAACATCGCCCAGCAGCAGATTTCACTCGCCAACCTGAAACGCGAACTGGACCGCGCCCGCGAACTGGTGAAGATCGGCGGCGGCACACAGCAGGCAGTGGACCAGCTGCAGGCACAGTATGACGCCACCGCACGCGCCATCCGCACGATGCAGGAGAACACCGTGCTTACCTCGCCCGTGAGCGGCGTGGTGACTGCCAAGAACTATGACGCCGGCGACCTGCCCGCAGGCCTTCCCGTGCTCACCATCGAGCAGCAGAATCCCCTCAAGGTCATCGTCAACGTGAACGAGACCGAGTATCCCCACGTGAAACGCGGCATGCCCGTGACGGTGAAGTTTGACACCTATGGCGAAGAGGTGTTCCAGGGTCAGGTTTACCTGATTCATCCCACGGTTGACGCCACGAGCCGTACCTTCCAGGTCGAGGTGGCCATCACCAACCGTAGTGACAAGGTGCGCACCGGCATGTTTGCCCGCGTGAACTTCAACTACGGCACAACACACAGTGTTGTCGTTCCTGACCGCGCCGTACAGAAACAGGTAGGCTCGGGAGTGCGCTACGTCTGGGTTTACCAGGGCGGCGAAGTAGAGTTGCGTGAGGTCGAACTGGGCCAGCGCCTTGAGGACCGCTACGAGGTCAAGGGCGGTCTTGTTGCCGGTACCCAAGTGGTTATCGCCGGTGCTGCACGCCTGCAGGACGGTGCCAAAGTACAACTCAAGAAGTAAATCAAGTTTTGATGGTCATCAAAACTTGATGGATAAGGGTAAAAGGTTAATGATTAAAGAGTTTTAACTGACCTTATCTTCAAGTTAGAGCGACCGTTGAGACTTAAACACAATAGCATTCAATTATGAGTCTATATTCCAGTTCAGTAAAACGACCAGTGACCACGATCCTGATATTCGTGGCGCTGATTGTACTGGGTCTGTTCTCGCTGAGGAGTCTGCCCATTGACCTGTTCCCTGACGTGGAGACCAACACCATCATGGTGATGACGAGCTATGCGGGAACCAGTGCGTCGGACATCGAGCAGAACGTGACCCGCCCGCTTGAGAATGCCCTCAACTCGGTTGAGCATCTCAAGCACATCACGTCGAACAGCCGTGAGAACATCTCCATTGTAACGCTGGAGTTTGAATACGGTTACAACATCGAGACCCTGACCAACGACGTGCGCGACAAACTCGACATGGTGTCGAGCATGTTGCCCGACGATGCCAACACGCCCATCATCTTCAAGTTCAGTAGCGACATGATCCCCATCGTGCTGCTGTCGGTACAGGCTGGCCAGAGTATGCCGGGCTTGTATAAAATCCTTGACGAAAACGTCGCCAACCCGCTGGCACGTGTCGATGGTGTGGGTTCGGTATCTATCGCCGGTGCCCCCAAGCGCGAGGTCCACATCTATCTGGACCCCCTGCGCATGGAGGCCTACAACCTGAGCGTAGAGACCGTGGCCGCCCTTGTTGGCGCCGAGAACCGCAACATCCCTGGCGGTACGTTTGACATCGGTAACGAGACCTACCCCCTGCGTGTGCAGGGTGAGTTCAGCGACCCCCAGCAGATGGGTGCTATGGTCGTGGGCATGTCGCCCACGGGCGGTGTTGTCCACCTGCGTGACGTGGCCCGCATCGATGACTCGCTCGAGGAGCGTGCCCAGGAGAGCTTCAACAATGGCCAGAAGGGTGCGATGATCATCGTGCAGAAGCAGTCGGGTGCCAACTCGGTAGAGATTTCTGAGAAGATTGCCAAGGAGTTGCCCAAGATCCAGAAGAACCTGCCCAGCGACATCAAGTTGGGTTATATCGTCGATACGAGCGATAACATCCGCAGCACCATTGCCTCGCTGGTCGAGACCGTGCTGTTCGCACTGTTGTTCGTGGGTATCGTGGTATTCGTGTTCCTGGGACGCTGGCGTGCTACCGTCATCGTGCTGGTGACCATCCCTATCTCGCTGATCGCCTCGTTTATCTACCTGTATGCCACTGGCAACTCGCTGAACATCGTTTCCTTGTCGGCATTGTCCATCGCCATCGGTATGGTGGTCGATGACGCCATTGTGGTGCTCGAGAACGTCACAACACACATCGAGCGCGGTTCAGCACCCATGCAAGCCGCCGTCAACGGCACCAACGAGGTCGCCCTGTCGGTAATGGCATCGACCCTGACGCTGATTGCCGTGTTCTTCCCGCTGACGCTGGTCAAGGGTATGACCGGTGTGCTGTTCAAGCAGTTGGGTTGGATGGTGACCATCATGATGGTGCTGTCACTGATCTGCGCCTTGATGCTGACGCCCATGCTGTGTAGCCGCTTGTTGCGCCTCAATGTGGGTGACACCAAGATTTTCCAGAAGGTATATGGCCCCATCCTTAAGGTGCTCAACAAGATTGACGACTTCTATGCCAAGGTGCTTGACAAGTGTGTGGCCCACCGCTGGATCACCACTGCCACAGCATTGGGTATCTTTGTCGCCTCGAT
>Ga0310694_10003405_pt1 | contig 15636 bp, 6 predicted proteins | sample 174DNAGHGhighgp2_FD_203884 | JGI IMG/M metagenome (GOLD analysis project Ga0310694, IMG submission 203884) | Sheep rumen microbial communities from Palmerston North, Manawatu-Wanganui, New Zealand - 1742 DNA GHGhigh gp2 (v2) (version 2) | ecosystem: Host-associated > Mammals > Digestive system >... | reverse complement strand
ACAAAAACAAAAACACCTGCAACATAATTTATATGACTGTTGACGAATGTGAAAGCCCCGCAAACGTGGCCAAAACCCTCGCGCGTATATTATTGTTAACTTTGCACCACAAAATTTCACTAAATAAAAATAAAAACCAAAAAACGTTATGAAGACCGAAAAATCATTTAACCTTCTACGGTTATTTGCCGCCGGTGTGCTGTTAGCTGGTAGTGGTGCCTTCATGTCGTGCTCAGACTATGATCTCGACGAGCGGACTCCCGACGGGTGGGGCTCGAGTATCTACAGCTGGCTCGACAATCAGGGCAACTACAAGATCACAGTGCAGATGATTGACGAACTGGGCTATCGCGATGTGCTGGCCAAGACAGGTTCGAAGACACTCTTCGTGGCCGACGACGAGGCGTATGCGCGCTTCTTCAGCAACAACCGCTGGGGAGTGCACAGCTATGCCGACCTGTCGACCTCGCAGAAGAAACTGCTGCTCTACGGCAGTATGATCAACAACTCCATTCAGCTGAACAACCTGTCGAACGTCGAGGGAACGCCTCCACGTGAGGGTGAGTGTATGCGCCGCTATGCCGCCAGCACCATCTACGACTCGGTTCGTGTGCTGAGACCCCAGGACATGCCCAACAACCCCTACTGGGCCCGCTATCGCGAGGGTGGAAAGAACATGGTATGTATGCACGACCAGACGACGGTGCCCCTGGTGCAGTTCATCGAGAAGATGCTGACGAACAAGCGCATCACCAACGAGGACTATGACTTCATTTACAACCACGAGACGCACAGAGAGGCTGGTGACGCCAGCATCAATGGCGTACAGGTGGAGGAGCCAAACATCAAGTGCTCGAACGGCTTTATCCACAGGATGGAGAATGTCATCATGCCTTTGCCTAATATGGCCGACCTGATTGCCTCGAAGCCTCAGTTGAGTATGTTCAACCGCCTGATGGAGCGTTTCTGTGCTCCCTATCCCGACCGTACGCTGGGTATCACCCGTCAGTACAACTACCTGTATGAGGCAAATGTTGACACGGTGTTCCAGAAGCGTTTCTTCTCGGAGAAGTCCCAGGGCGAGACCGCTCTTGACGAAACGCCGGACCACGAGCCCGTGAAGGCAAAGCTGAAGTTCGACCCGGAGTGGAACGCCTACTATGCAGGACGTAACGACGAAAGCGGCAATATTGCCATGCAGCGCGACATGGGTGTTATCATGGTGCCCAGCGACGAGGCCATGACCGACTACTGGGAGAATGGTGCCGGCCGCGTGCTGAAGGACTACTATGGCACATGGGACAAAGTGCCTGATGACGTGATCGTGAAGCTGATTAACAATAATATGCTGCAGTCGTTCGTCTCGTCAGTGCCGTCGAAGTTCAACTCCATCCTGAACGACGCCAATGACCCCATGGGCGTGTCAGAGGAGTTCGTCGACAGTGTATGGCTTGGCTGTAATGGTGCTGTCTATATGACCAACCGCGTGTTCTCGCCCACGGCTTATGTCAGCGTCTCGTTCCCTGCACTTATCAATGAGACAATGAAGATTCTGGACTGGGGTATCACAAAGAACCAGTATCACGTCTATCTGAACTCGCTGAACAGTTACTACAGCCTGTTCATCCCGACGAACAACGCCCTCTTGGACTATGTCGATCCTGTGTCGTATGGCAGGAACCGCACACAGCTCTACCGCTTCCACTACGATGCTTCGAAAAAAGAGGATGAGCGCGTGTGGGCGGTTGTCTATAACTACGACCCGGAAACGGGCGAGGTGGGCGACTCCCTGCGTAAGGAGACAAGAACTGACGTCATCAAGAACCGTCTTCGTGACATCCTGGATACCCACATCGTCATTGGTGACGTGGAGGACGGACATACGTACTATCGTACCAAGGGTGGTACCGAACTGCGTGTCAGCAATGTGAAGGCAGGCTTCAACGGCATGACCGTTGAGGGCAGCTATCAGGTGAATGAGGGTACTCCTATCCCCGTCAGTTTTATCTATGACCAGACAAAGGGTGGTAATGGTAAGAGCTATATTCTGGAAGACCAGCCTATCTTAGGTACACGCAAGACCGTACATCAGGTACTGTCTGAGCATGAGGAGTTCTCAAAGTTCCTGGAACTGATGGATATCAGCGGTATTCTGGAGATACAGCATACTGCCGGCAGTAACATTAACGCTTGCGGTGGTACCAACGTGTCGCTCTTCAATACCTATCACTATACCATCTATGTGCCCACCAACGAAAGTATCGAGGCTCTGCAGGAAGCCGGCAAACTGCCGCGCTGCGACTGGGAAGACGACGGTCAGGACCTGACGCCCGAGGAGGAAAAGGCCCGTCAGGCTGACATCAACAAGGTGGCAGAGTTTGTGAAATACCACATTCAGGATAATGCGCTCTTCATCGGTGCTGCTCCTGAGAGTGGCGACTATGAGACGGGTCAGATGAACCCGAAGACCGAGCGCTTCTATCGTGTGAAGGCTACGCTCACCGACGACCAGCTGACGATTCAGGACGAGGTAGACAAAGTGAATAACACTACCCACCATGTGATAACCGATAACCCCGAGCTCTACAACCTGCAGGCTCGCGAGTATATCTATAACAAGTCTGATGCCGCCTCCTCGGACATGCTGGAGACGAGCTCTTCGGCTGTGATACATCTGATTGACCGTCCGTTATTAATTAAGGATTGATAATTGAAAATTGAAAGTTATGATAAGTAATAGACTATATAGAATACTGGGTCTGATAATTGTCGGTTGTCAATTGTCAATTGTCAATTCATTTGCCCAAAAGGCCGGCGACATCATCAGCGGAACGGTGGTGGACAACATGGGTCCTGTGATGATGGCCAATGTCGTCGAGATAGATGCTTCCAATCGTATCGTGGCGTCCGCAGTGACAGACATGAACGGTAACTTCTCTTTCAAACTGAAGAATCCGAAGGACAAGCTGCGTATCTCGTTCGTAGGCTACAAAACGGTGACGCTGCCTATTAACAAGACGAAGTTCAGTGTGACCATGAGCGACGCCACCCAGATCCGCGAGGTGACCGTCACGTCAACTAAGAAAGCGCAAGGCTCGGGTCTCTCCATTCCCGTTGACGAGATTTCCACAGCCCGCCAGAGTATTGACATGAAAGAGTTCGAGGGTCTGGCCATCACCACCGTCGACGAAGCCCTGCAGGGTCGTATCGCCGGTCTTGACATCGTCGCCAACTCCGGTAACCTCGGTGCTGGCACTTCGATGCGTCTGCGTGGTGTGTCGAGTATCAACGGCTCGAGCGAACCGCTGATTGTCGTCGATGGTAACGTTCTGAAGGTCGACAACTTCGACTTTTCCAGTGCCAACGATGAGAAATTTGCTGAACTGCTGAATATCAACCCCGAGGACATTGCCAGCATTGATGTGCTGAAGGATGCTACCGCTACCGCTATCTGGGGTTCGCAGGGTTCTAACGGTGTCATTGAGATCAAGACCAAACGTGGTACCCGCGGTCAGACGCGCGTGCAGTACAGCTACCGCCTGACAGGTACCTACCAGCCCCAGGGCTACAAGCTGCTCAATGGTGATGAGTACACGATGCTGCTCAAGGAGGAGTACTTCAACCCCTCGATGAGTGATGCCCGTAGTAACATCCCTGAGATCAACTACGACCCCAGCTTCTCTGAGTATGAGATGTACAACAACAACACGGACTGGTTGAAGGCTGTCAAGAAGACCGGTTGGCGACAGAACCATTACCTCTCACTCAGTGGTGGTGGTGAGAAAGCCCACTTCCGTGTAGGTGCTGGTTACGACCATGAGACGGGTTCAATCATCAAGCAGCAGCTTGACCGTTTCTCTTCGCGTGTGAACCTCGACTACTTCGTTTCTGACCGTATTAAGATTGAGACGAACATCGCACTGACGTACACGAAGAACCATCAGAATGCCGGCGACCTGCTCAGCATCGCATACGTGCGTATGCCGAACCTTTCTATATATGAGCAGGACCGCAATGGCAACGACCTGAACGCGTACTACACCATGCTGCCTTCGGTTTCGGAGCAGCTGCGTGACCAGCTGAACAACAAAAACCCCATTGCATTGGCCAATGAGGCAAAGAATATCAGCACGAGCTATAGCATCGCGCCTGAGTTCAAGCTGCGTTATAACCTCCTGGGCCTCGAGGAAACAAAGACCCGCCTGTCGTATGAAGGAAATGTGGTGTTCAACATCTTCAACCAGTATAGCGACCAGTTCATGCCGCTGTCGTTGAGCACCAGTGGTTACAATGACTCGCAGAATAAGCAGAGTAACCGTACGACGGCTAACTCTTCGAAGAGTCTCGGTATTACGACGACCCACACGCTGACGTTCACACCTGCCTTCAAGAACAAGGACCACGTTCTGACCATGATGCTCCGTGGACAGCTGAACAGCAGCGAGTCGTCGTCGCAGAACACCGTCACCTGGGGTCTCCCCTCGGGAAGCATCCAGAGCACCGCTGCCGAGGCCATCATCACCGGTATGTCTACGGGCAGTGGCCAGGGCCGAAGCATTTACTTTACCTATTCTGCCCACTACGCTTACAAAGGCCGTTACATGGTTGACTTTACTGTCCGTCGTGACGGTAATACCAAGTTTGGTGAGGATAAGCGCTGGGGTACCTTCCCCTCGTTCTCGCTGCGCTGGAACATCAGCAAGGAGCCTTGGTTCAAGGAAGCCTTACCCTTCGTGTCGATGCTCTCCGTCCGTCCCGGCTGGGGTATCGTGGGTAACCCTCCGGGTGGCGACTACCTCTACTTCAGTAAGTACGCCTACGGTTCGGCCTACATGGGCGAGCGTAGCATCTATCCCGCAAACATCCGTTTGAGCAACCTGAAGTGGGAGCAGAAGGAGACCTATAACCTCGGTACCGATTTCGGCTTCTTCAAGGACCGTATCACGGGTAACGTCGAAATCTACCGCCAGTACACCTCCGACCTGTTGATGGGTGGCCGCGGTATTCCTTCATCGTCAGGTTATCCTACGCTGGCCTACCAGAATGTCGGCGACATGAAGAACGTCGGTTGGGAGTTCAACCTGAACGGTAACAACATCATCAGGATCGGCAAGTTCGGATTCGACTTCAACGTCACCTTTGCTAACAACAAGAACCAGATTACTGCCATGGACGAGACCTGTCTGGCCAGCCTGAACAACGAGTTCGACCGCAACAATGGCTCTTACTTGACACGCATTGAGTTGAATCGTGCTTTCGGTAGTATCTATGGATTCCGTTACAAGGGTGTCTATCAGTACTCGGAGTACACTGCCGAGGAGGTGCCGGGCGTCAGTGGTCCGAATGCCCCTGTGGCCCGCGACGAGAATGACATCGTGATCCTCGACGAGAACGGCCAGCCCAAGCCCGTCATGTTCTGCGTGGGTAGCGTCGACTATGAGTTCCGTGGTGGTGATGCCCGTTACGATGATATCAACCACGATGGTCAGATCAACGAGCTCGATATCGTTTACCTCGGTTCCTCGCTGCCTAAGATTACTGGCGGTTTCGGTTTCAAACTCCACTGGGGCCGTCTGAACTGGAACAACCAGTTCAACTTCCGCTATGGTAACAAGATTATCAACAAGGCACGTATGAACGTTGAGAATATGTATTCGAACAACAACCAGAGCCGTGCCGTCAACTGGCGTTGGCGTGTCGAGGGCGATATCACCGACATCCCCCGTGCACTCCGTCAGTATGGCTACAACTGGCTCGGTTCCGACCGTTTCGTCGAGGATGGCTCGTTCATCCGTCTGAACTATTCGCAGATCAGCTATTCGATTGACCCGAAGATCATCAAGCGTTTTGGTCTCCAGCAGATCAGCCTCTATGTCTCGGCAAATAACCTGTTCTGCCTGACGAAGTACTCCGGTGCTGACCCCGAGGTGGGCTATGGTGGCTATGGCGTGTCATCCGACAACGCCCAGACACCGCGTGCCAAGTCGTTCACTGGTGGCATCACGATTCAGTTCTAATTGAAAATTGATCATCGAAAAATGAGTGTTATGAATATCAAAAGCATCAAACAATATATCCTTGCTGGTACGCTGTGCTGCGGCACCGCTGCAGTCACCACCAGCTGCAACGACTTCCTCGACATCTTGCCGATGAATGACGTGGTGCTCGAAAATTTCTGGACTGAGAAGGCTGACGTCAACAGCGTTGTCAACAGCTGCTACGAAGCCTTGCAGAACAGTGATGTGCAGACGAGAATGGGTGTCTGGGGCGAGTTGCGCTCCGACAACATGGTGATGGGCTCGAATGTTCCCAACGAGATTAACGAGATTCTGAAAGAGAACTTGTTGGAGTCCAATCCCATGTGCGACTGGTCGAAGTTCTATACGGTTATCAACCGTTGTAATACCGTCTGCCACTATGCACCCAAGGTGGAAGCCATCGACCCGAACTATACCCCGGACGAGTTGCGTGCCACTATCGCAGAGGTGTCGACACTGCGCGCCCTCTGTTACTTCTATCTGATACGTACGTTCCGCGACGTGCCTTATACCACGGCGCCCAGTATCGACGACTCGCAGAACTACATTCTGCCTGCAACGCCGTTCGATGCCGTTCTCGATTCACTGATCGAGAATCTGGAGTTGGTGAAGGATGACGCTGTACGCCGCTACTATACTGACGACAGCCCCAGCGCCTACCAGAACTCCAGCCGTGTGACACGCTGGTTCACCTACACGCTGCTGGCAGATCTCTATCTGTGGAAGGGCGATTACGACAATGCCATCAAGTACTGCGACCGCGTCCTCGACTTCAAGCGCCAGCAGTATAAGGAGATGCTCGACCGCGAGGGCAAACTCGACAACATCGAGCTCTACGATGGTATTCCCCTTATCATGGAGCGTAAGAACGGTAGCACCACTTGCGGCAACTTCTACAATGAGATGTTTGGCACCGGCAACGGTTTCGAGAGCATCTTCGAGATTTACTATCGTGCCAATCAGGGTGCTGAGAACTCATGGGTGAACTCTTACTACGGTAACAGTAACAATGTGCTGGGACGCCTTGCTGCTCCGGACTTCCTCTTCGAGAATGTGGCAGAGGGTAAGAACCAGTTGTTCAAGGCCAAGGACTGCCGCGCCTACGAGGCCATCCAGGCCAGCAACTCGAGCAATGCCATCGTGAAGTACACACGTACTGGTAGTGTTAGTTTCACTACGCAGAATGTGCGCAACATCGCCAGCCTGAACCTTCAGTCACAGCGCCGTTCGGACTCTGACGCCAACTGGGTCATCTACCGTCTCAGCGATGTGATTCTTATCAAGGCTGAGGCCGAGATTGCCCGTGGCGGCGACGACTTCACCGATGCGTTCCTGCTGATTAACCGTCTGAACAAGCGCGCTCTCGGTATCACCCAGGCCGCTATGAGTGCCGACACGCTGAAGATTGACGATTATGCCAACTCGCGTGATAAGATGGAAAGCCTGCTCATTGACGAGCGTCAGCGTGAGTTCCTCTTTGAGGGCAAGCGCTGGTTCGACCTTGTACGCTGGGCTCGTCGCGATGGCAATACCCGTCGTCTTACCGGCTATGCTTCGTTGAAGTATCAGGAGGGCGTGAACGTCATTAAGATCAAGATGTCTGACCCCAACTACATCTACTTCCCCTACGCCAAGAAGGAGTTGAAGGTGAATCCACTGCTGAAGCAGAATCCTGCATTCAATAAAGGCGAGGATAGTGAGCTGACGAAATAGTTTAGAGATAAGAGTTAAAAGATAATAGTTATGATTACGAAGAATATCAAACATATATTATTGGCTGGTCTGTTCTGCTGCGGTGCCGCCGCTGTCACTACGAGCTGCGTCGATAACGACGACGATGTGCCCCAGAACTACTACCAGGCAAGCAAGATGACCGCAGCCCAGTTCCTGGAGGCAAACAACGACAGGGTAGGGGACTTCATTACCCTGCTGAAGCGTACGCCTTACTACTCGATGCTGGCTACCTATGGCACCTTCACGGTCTTCGCTCCCAACAACGAGGCCATCGAGCACTATCTTGCCGAGAACGGTTACAGTACGCTGGACGAAGTGCCCACTGAGATGTGCGACACCCTCGCGCGTACGCATATAATAAGGTTAGGAGCTTTCTTCACCACCGATATCCGTGAGGGTGAGTTCCCCGACCTGAACATGGACGACCGCACGATTACGTTGTCTGTTGACTCCGATGCGACCAACAACAATGCGCTGATCTATTATGCTAACAAGGTGTCGCGACTCGTGGAGTATGACGACTCCGTCACCAACGGTGTGGTACACTTCATCAACCGTCCCCTGTCCCGCAGTAGTAATATGCTGCCTGACCTCATGGAGACCGACTCGACGCTGACAATCTTCACCCAGGCCCTCCGCCTTACCGGTATGGCCGACTCGCTGATGCTGTTCATGGACGAGAGCTACACCTGGGGTTCTGACAAGAAGAGCCTCGACTCCCTCTATAACGGCGTCCTGGTGCGCTGTGTCTCCGGTGGTCGTGACTGGACGGACTCCTATTGGCCTGAGAAGCGGTACTTTAAGTATACGGCCTTCGTGGAGCCAGACTCCGTTTACCATCGCCATGGCATCTATACCATCGAAGACCTGAAGAAGAAAGCAGCCGAAATCTACGATGAGGTCTATCCTGAGGACAAGGCGATTGACAATCCTAAGGACCGTCGTAACTCGCTGAACCGTTTCGTCAGTTATCACCTGATAAACCGTATCTGTCTTTACAACGGTATCTGTGGTTCCAAGCAGCTGCGCGAAGGATGCTGGCTGACGAATCTGGCTGACGCCGAGGACTATTTCGAGACGATGATGCCCCACAGCATCATGCGCTTCTGTGACCCTGCTGCTGGTCTGTTCATCAACCGTAAGGGCCTGAAGGACGATTACACCATCCGTGGTGCCAAGGTCCTCTCACCCTCAGAGTCGGGTCTGGCAAACCAGACCGCTCAGAATGGCGTCTACTATTATATTGACGACATTATCTCTTACAGCACTCAGGTGCGTGAGGAAGTCCTCAACCGCCGTATCCGTATCGATGCAACGACACTGAGCCCTGACTTCCAGAACTGTAATGCCCGTGGACGTTACGGTGAGGACAAGCTGATAGGCTTCCGTAACAACTGCATCACCGACTGGACGGTCCGTGGTACCGATGCCTACGTCGGCGTACATACCGATGTGGACTACTGGAACTCCTACCAGGCTAACGCCGTCTGTATCAGTGGTATCTTCGACGTCACCTTTAAGTTGCCTCCCGTACCGGCCGGCACCTACGAGATCCGTCTCGGCTACACCGTCGGTGTTGAGCGTGGTGTCGTCCAGTTCTATCTGAACAATGAGCCGTGCGGCATCCCCGTCGATCTCCGTGTCTACGGTAGCGACCCGAACATCGGCTGGTTGGACGATACCGATGACAAGGACGATAACACCGCTAACGACAAGGCCATGCGTAACCACGGTTACATGAAGGGTATGGACAGCTATAAGGCCGGTGCTGGTGCCACGAGACCCCTGCGCGCCAACAACTGGAACCTGCGCCGTATCCTGGAGACCCGCTATCTGAACGAGAATCAGGATTACTACCTGCGCTGCCGCCAGGTGCTTGAGGACCGTCTCTGCTACTGGTCGTTCGACTATATCGAGCTGTGTCCGAAGAGTGTTTATGGCAGTCCTACTGGCGAAGACACGCACTAAGGATATTGAGAAATTGAGATATTGAGAAATTGAGATATTGAGAAATTGAAGATTATGATTACAAAGATAAACAAAAGACATCTGATAGGTTTGTCATTTATCATTTGTCATATATCACTTAGCGTAGCGCTCTCCGGCTGTGCCGAGTGGAACGACCACTTCGAGGGCGAGGGCGCTACCCCCGGTAGCAACCTCACGCTATGGCAGCAGTTGCAGGCCAACCCGCAGCTGAGCGATTTCTGTGAGGTTCTGCAGCAGACCAAGGTGTTCCGTATGCACAAGAAGACCACTGTCAGCTACGCCGACCTGCTCAGCGGCGGTCAGTCGTTTACGGTTGTGGCGCCTGTCAATGGGTCGTTCGACAAAGCTCAGCTGCTTCAGCTCGTGCAGACCAATCAGGGCGACTCTGTCGTTGAGAAGTCGTTCGTGCAGAACCATCTTGCCCGCTCCCTCAGCTCTGTCACCGACGATCCTTATATGGTGCGTCTGTTGAACAGTAAGCGTGCCAGCTTCGGAAACAACAAGATCTCTGACGTCTCCCTCGACGCCCAGAATATTCATGCCAAGAACGGCATCCTCCACGTTGCCAGCCAGCCGTTGGAGTATCGCCGCAGTATCTACGAGCACTTCTGCGACGATGAAGGCTACGAGACTATCGGCAGTGTGCTGCGCTCCTTCGAGGAGGATTACTTCGATGCTGATGCATCGGTCTATAACGGTATTGTCGAGGGCGAGCGTATCTATGTCGACTCTGTGGTCATCGAGCGTAACCGTCTTTTGGATCAGATCGGTTATATCAACCGTGATGACTCTACCTACTGGGTGGTCGCTCCCACGGCCGAAGGGTGGCAGAAAGCCTACGACGAGGCAGCCAAGTTCTACAACTACGACCTGAAAGTGCAGCGCCGCGACTCCCTGCAGCGTCTCTTCACCACCCGCGCCCTGCTCGACGACGCCATCTTCAACACGACGCTTCAGAGCTCGCCCAAGGACTCGCTGATCTCTGTTCAGTACGACCGTCACCATCCCGAGTGGCACCGTTCCTACAAGCCTTTTGAGCCCGGTGGCATCCTCTACAACGCCGAGGCCATCCAGTGCAGCAACGGTATTCTCTACAAGCAGCCAGAGTGGCCCTTCACCCCTGAGGAGACCTACTTCAAGGAGCTGTGGAGCGAGGCCGAACAGACATCGCTCATCGTTGATGAGAAAGACTGTAACTACAACGGCCGCCGTGCTGATGCCGACAGCATCTCCGAGGGTGCTTACCTGCGCATCGTTCCCCGTACGGCAACCACTAACTGGCAGCTCACCTTCCGTGTCAACAACACGCTCAGCGGAACCTACGATGTCTGTGCCATTGTCCTGCCCAAGACTGTCGTCGACCCGGAGAACGCCAATATGAAAACGACGAAGTTCAAGGCGTATATCAACTATGTCGACGAGAATGGCGATATGCAGACCTTCGACTGTGGACAGACCTTCGAGAACAATCCCGAGCGTGTGGACACCATCGTGCTGGCTGAGGCTTTCCATTTCCCTGCCTGTAACTATAACCAGACCGACATCAAGGTTTCTGTGAAACTGCAGTGTAACATCATGGCACGTGAGAGCTCACGCTACAATCGTGAGATGTATCTGGACTGCCTCTATTTACGTCCCCGTACCTCTAAAACCGAAGAACAATGAAAACATATATCGTATCAGCCATGATGTTGCTGCTGGCAGGTTCGCTGGCAGCGCAGGAGAATCAGAAAACCGTTACTGGTAAGGTTGTCGATGCGGCTACCGGACAGCCTCTGGCCGGTGTCATCGTTGCCGCATACGGCGAGTCGCGCTATACGGCCATGACCAATGAGGACGGTACTTACGAGTTAACGACTCCCGACTATGTCACCTCCGTCTCGATGCGCGTTGACGGCTATGGTTATATGCAGCGTGCCATCCACAATGGCGTCGCCAACGGTGAGCTCTACAGCGAGGCGTTCTCAGCCACCTATTCGCCGGTGACCACCGCTACGCTGACTGCCGAGGCTACCAACTTTGCCAACACCTCGTCCATCAGTATCGACCCGCTGGTGCAGCAGCAGCTGGGCGCCGACATGCGTTCCGTGACGCACAGTGGCATCCCCGGCCTGGGCAATCTGATGCTGATTGGCGGTATCAACTCGCTGTCGGCCAATGCCCAGCCCTTGGTACTCGTCGACGGTGTCCAGTTGGATATGCAGTATGCCCGCGAGATGCTTCATGACGGCTATTACAACAATATGCTGATGAACCTCAATGTCAACGACATCGAGCGTGTCGAGATCATCAAGAACGGTACCGCCCTCTACGGCGTCAAGGGTGCCAACGGCGTGGTACACATCCACACCAAGCGTAACAAGTCGATGGCCACGAAGATTGACGTGACCATCAACGGACGCTATGAGCTCGTGCCTACGCTGCCCACGATGATGGGTCCCGAGGACTACCGTCTCTATGCTACCGAACTGCTGTCGGGAAAGACGAGCGACCTTGGTCGTATGAAGTTCCTGAACACCGACCCCTCCTATTTCTATTATAATCAGTATCACAATAATACTGACTGGGTGGATCAGGTCTATGAGAACGCTTTCTCGCAGAACTATGGTATCAATGTCCAGGGTGGTGACAATGTCGCCTCCTACAACCTCTCCGTGGGCTACTCCCTGGGTAACGCCACGCTGAAGGAGAACCATTTCTCGCGCTTCAACATGCGCCTGAACTCCGACATCTCCATCACCAAGGCTCTCGACGTCCGTTTCGACGCCTCCTATAGTGATGTCGACCGTGAACTGCGCGACGACGGTGCTCCTGCTACCATCCTCTCAGGGGTTATCACCTCGCCGGGCTTTATGGGTCTGACGAAGTCGCCGTTCCTGTCGCCTTATGCCTACGACAAGGGTGGCAATATCAGCCACTATCTGGCTGACGCCGACGACTATCTCGAAGGTATGTTCCAGGGCCGCGGACGTCTGGCTAACCCGCTGGGTATCCTCGTGCAGGGTAAGGGTAAGAACCGTAACTCCATGGGCAACCGCCTCATCGTCTTCTCGGTGAAGCCTACCTATCGCCTTAACAGACATCTGCATCTCAGTGAGCACTTCGCACTGACGCTCGTCAATACCAACGAGAACTACTACCTCCCGATTCAGGGCGTTCCTACCTTCGTCGTTGACGGCCTGGACGAGGAAACGAAGTTGCAGAACATGGCTCAGAGTGCCGCTTCGCGCCAGACGGTCATGCAGAGCGATACCCGTATCACCTGGGAGCAGCGTTTCGGTGCCCACAACATTGATCTCATGGGTGGCTTCCGCTATCAGAACAGCGACTATGCCCTGACCTCACAGCGTGGCTATAACACGGGTAACGATAAGACGCCGAACATGAGTGCCAACCTCTCGTTCCCCGACACCGACGGTGACGAGGACAAGACGCGCGAGCTGCAGTGGTATGTGCTTGGGGACTATAACTATGCCAATCGCTTCTATGTCAATGCCGGACTCTCTGCCCATGCTTCGTCGCGTTTCGGCGACTCTGGCAGCGGTCTGAAGGTCGCTGGTGTCATGTGGGGCCTCTTCCCCAGTGTCGAGGGTGCCTGGGTGGCCAGCAACGAGCGTTGGCTCTCTGGCGTCAAGGGCATTGACTACCTGCGTCTTAGCGTCGGTTTCGACGTGACGGGTAATGACGGTCTCGACCCGACGGCCGCCCGTTCCTATTTCGTCTCCAACCGTATGCTCAACAGCACGGTCACCGGCCTGTCCATCGGCAATATCGGTAACACCGAGCTGCAGTGGGAGACGACGCGTCGCCTGACGGCCGGCTTGGAAGGCAACTTCCTCGGCAACCGTCTGAATGCCCGTTTGACGCTCTTCCAGAGCTGGACCAACAATCTGCTGACGCTGAACCAGCTGGCATGGACCAGCGGTCTGCAGCAGAACTGGGGTAACGGTGGTAAGCTCGAGAATGCCGGCTTCGACGTGAAGGTCGGTGTGAAGGTGCTCAACCTCCGTAACTTCCGCTGGGAACTCGGTGCATCGGCTGGTCACTATAACAACAAGGTGACGGCCCTGCCCGACAACGACCGCGCCTTTGAGACCAGTGTCTACGGTGCCGACATCCTCACACAGGTGGGACACCCTGTCGGCGTGTTCTACGGATGGCGTAGCAAGGGTGTCTATGCTACCGCTGCTGATGCCAAGCAGGATGGCCACTACATCGTGAAGACCAATGGCGACCGCGCCTACTTTGCCGCTGGCGACATCAACTTCGTCGACCTCGATGGCAACCAGGAGATCAATGAGGCCGACCGTGTCATCATCGGCGACCCGAACCCCGACATCTATGGTAACCTCTACACGAATTTCAACTGGAAGAACCTGACGCTCTCGGCCGTCTTCAACTACTCACTGGGCAACGACGTCTACAATTACCAGCGTTCGCTCATTGAGGGCGGCTCCTACTTCCTCAACCAGACGACGGCCGTGAACCGCCGCTGGACCACCGAGGGACAGAAGACCGACATCCCCCGTGCCAGCTACCAAGATCCGATGGGCAACAGCCGCTTCAGCGACCGTTGGATTGAGGATGGCAGCTACCTGCGCCTGAGCTCCGTCACGCTGAGCTACTACCAGCCGTTGCAGAGCACGTACCTCCAGGGCTTCACTGTCTGGGCCAATGCCTCTAACCTCTTTACAGTAACCCGCTATCTCGGCAGCAATCCTGACTGCGCCATGACGGGTAGTATCCTGAATCAGGGCATCGACCGCGGCCTGCTCTCTGCCGGACGCTCGTTCTCTGTAGGTGTGAACATCAACCTGTAAGGAAAATGTAAAAATTAAAAATGTAACAATTATAAACTGTTACAATTGAAAAATGTAAAATGTAAAAAGGATCTAGATATGAAACGGAATAATTTTTCAATTTTTAAATTGTTTAATTTTTACATTCTGGCAGCAGCAACGCTGCTGGCAGGCTGCTCCGACATGCTCGAGACCAGTTCCAACCTGGTAGAGTTCGAGAAGGACAACACCCTGGACCACGCTACCGACTCGGTCTATAGCGTCATGGGCATCGTATACAAGCTGCAGTCCATCGCCGACCGCACCGTCCTCCTCGGTGAGGCACGCGGAGACCTGATGACCCCCACCGTGGCCGCCTCGGCCGACCTGAAGCGTCTGTCGGCTTTCGATTTCTCCCAGGATAATAAGTACAACCAGGTGAGCGACTACTATGCCGTCATCAATAACTGTAACTACTTCCTGGCACATGTCGATACTGCCATGCAGCGTCGCGGACGCAATCTCTTCCTCAGGGAGTATGCCGTCGTCAAGTCCTACCGCGCTTGGACCTATCTCCAGCTTGCCATCAACTATGGCAACGTGCCTTTCGTCACCGAACCCCTCATGACCGAGGTCGAGGCTCGTAAGGCGATGAACGGACCGCGTACGGGCATTGTCGATATCTGTAACTACCTGATCAATGACCTGACGCCTTACGTGGGTGTCGAACTGCCGAAATACAGCACCCATAACGGCATGAATCCCCAGGAATTCTTCCTGCCGATGCGTGCAGTTATCGGCGACCTCTGTCTTTGGGCAGGGCGTTATCAGGAGGCTGCTTATTGGTATCACGATTATCTGACCGACGAGCGCGACCCCATCAAGCTGAATTCCTTCCGCAGCACATGGTCCAATGCTACGGTGTTCCTGACGCCGAACACCGGCTATTCCGTCACCAATAACGACGAGGTGCTCAGCTACATCCCGATGGAGAGTCGTGTCTTCGACGGTGTCGTCAGCGATCTGCCCAATGTCTATAACTCCACCGACGAGAACTATCGCTACTTCCAGCTGATGCCGTCAAGAGCCATTCGCAA
>Ga0310694_10003404_pt1 | contig 15636 bp, 11 predicted proteins | sample 174DNAGHGhighgp2_FD_203884 | JGI IMG/M metagenome (GOLD analysis project Ga0310694, IMG submission 203884) | Sheep rumen microbial communities from Palmerston North, Manawatu-Wanganui, New Zealand - 1742 DNA GHGhigh gp2 (v2) (version 2) | ecosystem: Host-associated > Mammals > Digestive system... | reverse complement strand
TTGAGATGGTTACTGGAGAATGGCTCTGACGTTAACGTCCATAGCCACAACAAAACGGCTTTAGACGTTATCAGCGAAAACACTTCCGCAAAGAGCGAATTTCATTATAATGCCGAGTCCATTGATCATTGTCTCGAACTGCTCCATCAATATGGGGCTAAGACCATTAAGGAGATTCAGAAAGAGGAAAGCGCGAATACGGACTATCGCGTGGAGCTGGAAATATTAAAGCCCAGTCAAAAAAGTATAGAACATTTGATGTAATTCAAATAAAATGATTAATTTTGCAGCCGGAAATATTGTTGAACCCTTTAATCATCTGAGAAAGGGTCACGCGAATGAGTATAAAGTAAGTACAAATCCCCACAAAATTTAGGTAACTGCAACCTTTTGGTTGCGGAGTATTAATCCTGCAGGTATAAATGTAGGCCTGCAAAATAATTATATTCATTTATGGGCAATATTAAACCAAAAGAATTAAGCAAATTAGGGTATACCGACAATGTCGCCAGGAGTCTGGCGACAGAGTTGGTAGCCAAGCACTGCAAACATCATTCTCAGGAGGAGATCATCCGCCTGTTACAAGATATAATTCACTCTCCTGAGAAATATAAGCAGGATGTGGTGTGGGGGAGGCTTGCCGAAGTACTCTCTCCCACAAAGGCAGAAGTCTCAACGTATGAATTACGAGAAGAGCCTCTGCCATACATCGTTTATGGGGCAGACCACATTGATGAGCTCGCCAGATCCCAGATGGAGATGGCGATGAGGCTACCTGTGACTCTGTCAGGCGCTCTGATGCCAGATGGTTGTGCAGGTTATGGCCTTCCTATTGGTGGCGTCCTCGCCACAACGGATGATGTAGTCATCCCTTATGCTGTAGGCAAGGATATCGGATGCCGTATGAGTCTGACGATTCTCGATGCTGGCATAGACTATCTGGAGAAACACCATGACAGAGCAGTTGAGGCCTTGCATAATAACACGGCCTTTGGTCTTGATGGCATTCTTCCTTTCAAGCAATATCATCCCTTATTAGACAAGAGTGAGTTTCGTGAGATTGCACTTCTGAAGACTCTGAGGGAGAAAGCTGTGCGACAGTTGGGAACCAGTGGTAAAGGTAACCATTTCGTAGATATCTGTGACATAGAACTGTCTTCTGATAATACCTTAGGGCTCTCAGAGGGCAGATATCTTGGTATCCTGAGCCATTCCGGAAGCCGTGGTCTTGGTGCTGCCATCGCAGATTATTATACAGGAATTGCTAAAGTGACATGTCGTCTTCCACGTCAGGCAGGACCATTTGCATGGCTTAGCTTGAATAGTGAGGCAGGGCAGGAGTACTGGAAGTGTATGGAGATAGCTGGCGAATACTCTGCTGTTAATCATGAGTGTATCCACTACAATGTGGCAAAAGCATTGAGACTAAAGCCACTTGCCAATGTGAGCAACCATCACAACTTTGCATGGCGTGATCATCTCCCTGATGGAAGATCTGCTATCATCCATCGTAAAGGAGCCACACCAGCTCATCTTGGTGAGATGGGAATCATTCCCGGCAGTATGGCTACACCTGGTTTTATTGTCTCTGGCAAGGGAAGGGAAGAGTCACTGTTCTCTGCATCTCATGGTGCGGGCAGAACCATGTCGCGTTTAGATGCCAAAAACAGCATCAGTCGCTATGCTTTGAAGAAATATCTTGCAGAGCATAATGTAACGCTTTTTGGTGGTACTACAGAGGAAGCCCCACAGGCATATAAGGATATTCATCAAGTGATGGAGTCACAACAAGAGTTAGTAAACATTGAGGGAAAGATCATCCCTCGTATCGTAAGAATGAGTGAAGAATAATATGGAAAAGGAGTATATTCAAATCACATCAGGGCGAGGCCCTGCGGAGTGCTGCCGAGTGGTAGTGCTCGTTATGAACAAGATCATAGAACAGGCAAAGAGTCAGGGCTATGAGATGGAGATCGTGGAGCATGAAGATGGCCCTAATGATGGTTGTATGTTTTCTGCGACATTGGCTATCGAGGGGGAAAGCATATCTTCGATAAAAGACGAATGGGAAGGCTCTGTGCTTTGGGTAGCACAGAAGAATCCCTTCCGTCCGTGGCATCGTCGAAAGAACTGGTTTGTGGGTGTTCATTTCTTCAAGCCCCTACAAGCTGACACAGTCAAAGAAAGTGATATCACCTATGAGACCCTGCGCTCTTCAGGCCCAGGAGGACAGAACGTGAATAAGGTTGAGACTGCCGTTAGAGCAATTCATGTGCCCTCAGGAACCACAGTCCTAGCTTCAGATATGCGATCTCAGTTGCTAAACAAGAAATTGGCACGCGAACGCCTAATCATGAAGCTATCAGCCATCGAAGAGGAAAAGCAACTGCAGCAGACGCATGATGTATGGATGAATCACAACACGCTCGAACGTGGCAATCCCGTCAAAAAATTCAAGGGAGATCTATAAGCTAAGCGGAGTGGGGTAGTATCCTCACTCCGTGTATACCTCTTTGCAGACACCATTAGAGTATTCCCACAGTGAGTCACAGACATCCTTAGGACCAACTATTTGTATATTAGGCTGGAAAGAAGGGTTACTGTCATTGTGATTTTCCACATTCAAACCGTAGAATTTAACACTTTTGGCTTTTTCTCGTGTAATGATTTCCATCGTTTCTTGGTCAATGGGAGTCCATCCAAAGTCAGAGATACAAAGTACATCTGCACTATCATATTCATCCTCATTGGGCAATAGTTCTTCAAAGAGCCACTTGAACAAGGCATTTTCATCATTACCTCCCATTTCCTGGTATGTCAGGAATTCTAGTAGGTCTTTACCTTCTTTCCCGATATTGTGAAGTCGGAATAAATCATGCGAGAACGAATATTTCACTACAAGTACCGGTCTCTTCTTACGTTGGGCGATGATACAGATGGCCAGCGTCAGGGCTTTGGCTACCATCACGGGCTCTCCAGCCATCGAACTACTACCATCCATGCAGATGATAATAGGACCTTCACGATGCTTCTTTCCTTTGTTCTCCTGTGACATGGAAGCAAATGTCTGTAACCGATGCGTCACATAGTTTTTATAAAACAGGTTCTGAGTACTTGATTCAGATAACATGGCCAGTTCTGAGGGAAGCAGACTATTGAGATCATTTCCTGTTGTAATGCCTCCTATATCATTCTTTGATGCAGATGCAAACGATCCCGAAGTTTCCATTATCCCATCTCCTGACCTTCCTATTAATTTTGCTAGTCGAATGAGCGAAGGAGGCACGTTTTTTAAGAAACGGTTTTCAGTTTCTACCTGCCTCATTCTATATTCGAGTGGTGGCTTTTCTAAAGGATTTTTGATAGCTAAGATCTCTTCAACGTCTTTTCTTTCAGAGAATTTGTTATCAATCTTTACATTTCCGATTTCTAGGTCATCCTTGAGTTCTTCCTCGCTCTCTGTCTCAGTTTTAGTCTCATTCTCAGTCTGAATTTCTTCCCATATAAGCTCATTCTCGTGGTCGTCAGACTGTTCTTTTTCAGACATACCCTCAACAAATTCTTCAAGAGCCTTCTTGATTCTTCTGTAACTCTTTTCAGATGGATTCTTGGGTATCAAGGTGAATTTCAAACTTTCCATATCTATGAGTTCTGCCTCTGATATAGCATCATGTAACCATGTGTCCAACATGTTATCCATCTCATAGAATGCATTTTCCTTATTGAGAGGAGTCAGTGTGGAGAGCTTCTCTGCTAGTTGTTCCAGAAATATCTGAGCCTTCTGTCTCCATTTGGGGATGACATTCACGTGCATCTTGAACCGAGGATCACAGACAGCATTCATCAGGGTTTGTCTGATAACATCCGCACCATCCACACACCGTTCTTTCAGTCTGTCGGCGATATCCCTCTTCTGATAACGGGCTTCTTCTGATGCATCCAGTAATTTCCTGATTAATGCAGAATATCTCATCAGTAACCTTTCCTTATAAAGTTATCTTTCGAATTTACAAAAGCCTTGCCGAGGAAGGCATATTTATGGTAATCCAGCAAGAAGAGATTGTCATTGACCATATCTGTCAATGCCTTCTCCTGTTTGTCTACTTCACTTGTGACACTCTCAAGCATACTCTTTACTGAACCCGTGCGTAGATTGGAATTACGTTTCAAAGGGTATGAGAAAGAATTAACCGCGAGTCCGTCAGCCGTCATTCTCACCTTCAGTGAAGTAGGCTTGTCGCCAACGAGCATCTTATTGTCTGAAGTGATTTGACCATAATGGATCTTCCCGTCTGCGAGTTTCTGATACTCATCCTTGCTTATCAGGAGTTCTTCCTTATCCACCACAAACACATAATGCATACCGTCAGGTGAAATCAGTTCGCCCATCGGTTTTGTAAACCGCTTGCCTTCTATTTGACTCATCATGTCAACGCCATAACGTTTCATGTTATTCACTATAGCCTGGCCTATAAGTTTCTTCATAGACTGAATCTGTTCACTATTATCCCAGAGCATGTGTATCAATAGAATACAATCAGAGATATCTACACAATCTCTGCCATTGAGATAGGCTGAGGTTCGCATCACGCCTATCACCTTTTTCCATCGTCTGTCTGAAACATATGGTGGTTCTATGAGGTCTGTCTTCGTTACATCGACTGACTCATAAAGATTCTCTTTTTCTTCCTTAAGCACTTTGCGGATAGTAAAGATCAGTTCTCCAATCTCCCAAGGTATATCCATTTTGTGCGAAGCCTCTTGAATGCCATAGAACTCTTCCGTTGTTATCTTCAGGTTTTCGGGAATCACACATGGCTCTGGTTCTTCTGTTATCAGACTGATAAACTTATGCTTATCCACAATAGGTTTAACTACATACCTGATCAGGAAACGATCCCACATTGCTTCAAGCCCTTCGCCTTCTGCAGGCAGTTCGTTGGATGCGGCAATAACTGCTTTCAGTGGCAACTGGATATCTTGTTTGCCATTGCGGAATATCTTTTCATTGAGCACTGTCAGAAGTGAATTCTGGATTGCCGGTCCCGCTTTCCATATCTCATCCAGAAATACGACATCCGCTGTAGGAAGATATCCGTCGATGACTCTTTCATAGGTATCACCGTCTTTGAGCTTACTGATACTCACAGGTCCGAAGATTTCATCTGGAATAGAGAAACGACTCATCAGGTATTCAAAACTCTGTGCGTCTTTGAATGCCATCTTCAGTCTTCTTGCTACCATACTTTTTCCTACACCGGGTAATCCAAGGAGGAAAATGGATTCTCCCGACAATGCACTGAGCATTGCCAGTGAGATCAGTTCTTCACGCTCGTATGCGCCTTTGTTCATTTCTGTCAGGAGTGCCCTGATTTTCTCTTTGATTTCTTTCATGTCACTGTCATTAGAAAGGTGCGACCATATCCATCACATCCTCATAGGTAAGTTTGTAACTCTCTGCAGTTCCTTCCAGAATATCGTCGGAAAGATTCTGCTTTGTCTCATGCAGTCGCATGATTTTTTCTTCTATCGTCTGACTACTGATGAGCCGTATGACCGAAACCACTCGTTTTTGTCCTATACGATGTGCTCTGTCCATCGCCTGATTCTCTATAGCAGGATTCCACCATGGGTCCAATAATATGACATAGTTTGCGGCAGTCAGATTGATACCTAGCCCTCCTGCCTTCAGACTTGAAAGGAATAGCCGGCATTTCCCTTCCTGGAACTGATTAACGATCTGCTGACGTTTTTCCAATGGTGTCTGTCCGTCGAGGTAGAGATAATCCATATCCCTTCTCTTAAGTTCAGGTTTTACCATATCCAGGAAACTGGTAAACTGGCTGAAGACGATGACGTTATTATCTCTGTCCTCCATGATGTGATCCAATATTTCCATCAAAGCCATTATCTTCGAAGAAGGCTCTTTCCATTGCTCATGAATCAGACGCATAGAGCATGCTGCTTGTCGTAGTTTCATCAGCTCTGTAAAGAAATTGAGATCAAGCGTAGCTGCTTCTTTCTTCTCCTCACGCGTCTTATGCCGTTTGAATTTCACCTCTGCTTGTCTGCGCATCTCCTCATATACTTTAGATTCCGACTCTGTCATCTCCACATAATGTGTATTGAGCAGTTTTTCAGGTAATTCCGACAATACCTCTTTTTTAGTACGACGCAGGATAAAGGGCATCGTCATATCCTTCAACAGCGTTTTATGCTGATTGTCGAGTGTGGGAATCATGAAACTGTCACGGAAGTAAGGCCATGGGCCAAGAAGTCCTGGGTTTATAAATTGGAATAGATTCCATAATTCGCTCAGATTGTTCTGTAAAGGCGTACCGGTGAGAATGATTCTGCTCTTCGCGCTAATTCCCATGACAGTATGCGAGGAAATTGTTTGTCTGTTCTTGATCTGATGTGCTTCGTCAAGACACACAACGTTCCATTTCTTCTTTTTTAAGTTCTCTGCTTCTGTTGCCAGTAGACCGTAGGTACACAGTATGATGTCGTGAGGTCCTGAAGCCTTGATATCAGCTGCTCTTTTGGTAGAATTGTTCAGCACGATCACGTTCATGCCATTGGTGAACTTCTGCGCTTCAGTCACCCAGTTCAGCACAACAGACTTTGGGGCAATAACGAGTGACGCACCCTCTTCTGCCTTATATGCCAGAAAAGCGAGGGCTTGTAAAGTCTTTCCAAGACCCATGTCGTCAGCAAGGCATGCCCCAGCACCCCATGCATCCAGACGACACATCCATCTGAATCCCTCCAACTGATAGTCACGTAATTGGGCAGTTACAATTTGTGGCAGTTCTGGATGAAGATCAAAGGCATCTTTTGTCTTCGCCATGAAACGTGTATATTCACCGTCCATGTGAGTTTTTAGTCCCTCCAGCGTCTTTGCCAAAGCTCCCACTTGGAATTTGGCCACATGCCTTTTCTTGGTACCATCCATGGGGAAAGCATTCATCAGAGCTATATGTTTCTTGAGCTTCTCGCTCATACGGATATACTCGTCTTCGCTGAGTTTTATAAACCCTTCAACACCATCTGCACAGCACATGCTGACAAGTTCACTGAGTGAATATTTCTTTCCAGAGATAACGACATCTCCTTCCACTGTGAACCATTCCATATCACTTTGCACCACGATGTCGATATCCGAACTCTTAATGTCACCCCTAAACTTTAGAGGACTTCCTTCAGGCCATTCCAAGAAGTATTTTTCACGGTTATCATAGACGAAAGCTAATAGCAACAGAAGCCCTTCCAATGACCAGATTTTATAATTATAACCATCAAGAACCTCAGCTTTCGATCGTTCTTCCAGGAATGTGTGCAAATGCTTGAAATTGTCGTATTCCTGAACAATGTTTCTGTTTACGCAGTGAGTTAATCCGTCCACCTCATCGTAAACAATCTCTTCACCTTCAGCAGGCACCATCCTTATGATGCCATCCTCTAATGCCGTGGCCGCTATGTTGACATGGTATTCATGCCCCTCTGGCGAGACTCTTACAGCCAGTATGCCTTTACTTAGAATTGATGGCTCACTGGCTAAATCGAGAATGCTTTCACGTATGGCGATGATACCTTTGAGACTTTCAATGGTCTTTTTGGCACTCATGAGTGCTGTAGCCGGCAATTTGCCTATCTGAAGCATGGACTTAATGACTGAGCGCTGGATGACATTCGTGGTAATCAGCCTGAAGCTGGTCGGGGAATCCATCTTCACCGTATGTACTAGCACTTCACCATCTTGATTCCTGGCTGCGTTTGTCGTTATTTCAATAACAGATCCCTTTCCGGCAAACTCCAGATATGGCTCTTCCTTGACGATCTCTACAGGAGTGCCGACACCCTGATAATAGTTACCTACACGCAGGCGGTCTGTTCCGTACAGATGAGGCACAAGAATATCAATATCTGACGATCCGAACAATTTCCCCTTTGTCATCTGCGATGCGATGGCCATGTCCTCGCTGTCCATACTCTCATAACCGGTTGTTGCCATTTCTGAGAGTGACAAAAGTTTTCCGTCATGCCAAACACCGTCATCCTTCAGGTTCTGTTCAACAACTGCCAGAAGCTCCTTACCTTTGATGTAATATGCCACCCGTTTGCCTAAAGTTGTCTTTTCTTGGGCTACCGATGCCTCGATATCAGAAAGCAGGATCTCCCACGAGTTTCTCCTTCGCATGGTGCTGAGCAAAGGCTTTCCGCCAAAGTTCTCGGCAAGTCTGTCCTTCACGAGAGGCCCTATAGGCAGATAGCTTGATAATTCATATTGCAGTATCTTGGCGGAATGTAGCGGTTTAGTAAAAGCATCAGCTTGGATGCCATAGAAATTGTTCACCATGAATGCCCATGACCTGAACAAGTTGTTTTCATGTCTTTTTTGCACATATCCCATCCGCCTGGACACATCATCTAGGGCGTAATTGACATCTTTGTCAAAATCATCAAGGATTAGGCGTATTCCCACATTCTCGTCTTCGAGACGATATTCTTTTGTCAGACGGAATGCATCCAGATTGTTTTTTATATATTCATCGGAACGATTCTTGTTGTAGATGCGATGTAATACGATGCCATATACGTAGTTCAGAATACAGGAAGGGAACACATGCTTATTCCCCTTGCAGAAGCGTAACGCCTCCTTGAAAGTCTTCAGCGAATCATTCAGTTCTCCGCGATATGCCAGCAGTATTGCCTCGATGGCCTTCGACCATAACGTTGGCTTACCAGCTGGGCCTGCATACTCACCAGTTAGGAAAAAACTGTAGGCAGCCAATTCTTCTTTTATCTCGTCATGATATTTGTGACCAAGGGGAATGGCGTTTGAGAGATGTGCCAATACAGACTCATCAAGTTCGTCTTCGGCAAACTTATCCCTTAGGAACTCATCAACCATATCCACCATTTCTGTCTCATTCAGAAGACTTATATAACGAACATCATTCAGAACTTCATCCTGAATATATTTGAACAGATTGAATTGTTTGTAGCCTAACCCTACAAATGGACGCGTCACTTTCGATGCCAGATAAAACTCTTGGTTGATCAGTAAATGAGCAATCTTGCACAAGTATTCTGCCGATCTGCTTCTCTCAGGAAGTAAAGAAGAAAACGAATCAGCCCATGTCGTGCAGTATCTGAAGAGTGTATCCAATATCTTCAAGTGCTTTTCTGGTCTGACGAATGATTTTGTCTGGAGATAGCCTTTCTCTACCAGACAAGATGCCGTCTCGTCATATTTCTTCCTGTCTACCTTGAATCTTTTCCTATAAAGGGTTGCCGCCTTGTCCGATGGTTGAATCTCGCCGCAATATGCCATATAGCATAGCTGTCTGAATTCACCCACCGACAAGTCTGGATAGATACTTGCATACTTTTTCTCTTCAGCCATTGATTTCTGTAATTTCTGCAAAGGTACACTTATTTTTTGGAATACAGAAAGAATTATATATGTATAACTCATGAATCAGTTCAGGATGTACTCCAGCTGAACGATTTCTGGAACGAAGTTCATGTCCGCTATCAGCATTTTGCTACTCGGGATCCAAACTATAAATATCCTAGATTGACTATGTCCTGAATTGTCCTGGCGGAAATGATGCAGAACATTTGCTTATGCATGGGCACAAAGGTGATGTCAACCTTTCGGCATCGCTAAGGGGATAATCGAGTTCTTTGACATTGTTGAATTTAGTCTTATCGAACAGGTCTGTCAGGTGGGTTTTGTCCGTAAGTGATATGTTAAGGGAGAAAAGGACAATGCCTTTAAATGGGTGAATTAAAATGATTCTCTTTGTTGTATTCGTCTCTCTCCTTCAGATAGCCCTCCCACATCTTTTCGTATTTACGCATGATGTTCTTGGGAATAGGGTAGTGGGGCTTAAAAAGATGCAGGGCATCGATATGTTCATGCCACTGATAACCTGGGCCATCAATAATGATGTAACTATCATCTGACACATCACCTTTATAGTCCCTTGTCATGTAGTGCTCCTTTCCTGTGGGGGGAGCCAGAACAAAATATAGGCGTACATAGTCGCCATCGTAGTACTCCACCAGATCGCCCCATTTGAACCTGATCTCATCCTCGCTTCTGCCATCGAATTCCTTTTCTGACCAATACGATGGAAACAGACGCTTGTCCGTCATCTCTCCTTTGGCATCAAAGAGCCAGCACTTGGTGTATTCATCCCTGTTGAAGAATACATCCATGATCCTTTCGTAGATATAGAAGCAATAGACGTCTTCCATATTGTATCGCTCCGTACGTACGATCTCTTTCATTAACACCTCTGCTGCCTCATATGTATCGCAGAAGGCAATACTGGCATAGTCTACCCTGTACTTGGGATAGCGACGAGGGTGTCTGACCATGCAGACCTCCAGTTCGAAATACCTGCGCTTGTTGCTCAGATCCATGGGCTCCGGATAAGTCCCGTCATCATAAAAATGTCCTATTATCATACCTTTATGCTTTTAATTAGACTTCTTCACTATATCTTAATAGCAGGCTGTAGAGGCTTGCCAGCTGTTCTCTCAGTTTGTGAGCATTTTCATTGAAGTCCAATGTCTGCTCATTCAAATATACTCTTTTATTTAATTCAATCATGATAGAATTATAGGTATAACCCGTCTCTGGAGCGATGGCATTAGAGAAGGGAGTGTTGATACCCACCTTATATCCATACTGCTTGAATGACTCTACGACCAGATCTATCACGAAGCCCGTAGGCTTGCTCCAGTCCTCGTTATATCCGATGCAGATATCCACATCGCTCAGATCCGAGGGGAACGAATGGCAATCTATCAGCAGCGAATGCTCACTCAGCATCGACTTCAGCCTGTCGATATAGTCATAATAATATGCCATCAGCCTGATTCGCTCCTTTTCACCCACATAGCGTTCTTGTCCGTTGTATTTCGTGTAGATGATGCCTTGTCCCTTCTTCTCCAGGGGATCATCCAGCAACCTTTCCACATCTACAGCAAAACGGGAATAGTCTGCTATGATATGCTTGATGCGGTCATTCTTCTCTGGGATGAAGATGAGGTCTGTGAACCAGTCAGTCCATTTCCTCACTTCTGCAAGGAGGTTCACCTTGTCGTCACATTTTATGCTTCCAAGGCCTCTTACCCCTGCATGAGGAATGTTGAGTACGATGTTCTCGTACCATCTCTCCTTCAGTCTGAGAAGAATTCCAGATCGTCCTCGTAGATCTTCAGGTAGTATCCTAGCGGATTCAGCCGGAACTTTCTCAACGCCTTTCTTCTCTCTTTCTTCTTCATGGGGGTATAGAAGAAGGTCCCCCCGCCTTTTACATACTTTACACATCTCTTATACTCCTTATGATATACTGTTTCGCTAATTCTATTACCCTCGTCTCTCAGTTTCAGGAACCCGTCTATATCGTCAACAGATTTGTTAAGCGAAAATAGGCTGTTTAGGCTAACCTGATATTTCTTCCTTAGTTCCTTGTTTATTGCCCGTAGCCTATGATAGAGCTGATAGATTCGCTTGTTCCTTTTATCTATCAGCCTGCTGCGCCTTCCTCTCATATTCATAGGAGCAGCATCACGATTCCACCAGCGATGAGGATGATCCAGATAAAGATACCACCATTATCTCCCATAATACCCTCTCCGATAGCGGAGATAACCTCAATCACGAGAGTTACCAGATGATAACCTAAGAGTCCGATTGAAATGATAGCGAAGCTCCATAGAATAAATGAAATCATAATTCTGTATCTTTTAATGTCTGCTTACTCCCTTTGAATCAGCGTTTCAGCCTTTTCTGTGGGGCAAAATTACAACATAAAAAGATACCCTCCAAGAAAAAAACAAGGCGAGGTATGAAACCCCGCCTGGATGGTAGAAAATATCATTTATATATCCTATAGGTATTTACAGTTCCCTATTTTCATATACAAACTTGTTGTCATCATCAGGTTTGTATTTTATCACTTGTTTCTCTATAATAATATCCAACTTCTTACAGAGATTAATAAATTCATTCCAATATGCCCTTTGACCGTATTCCCGCCAGTCTTTAGAAACATATATATTTCCGATGCTTGTTTTAACTATTTCATTTTTAGACGCACAACTCACCTTGGAAACAAACTTGCCAAAAACCTTCTCGATGTCATCAAAATTTTTTACTGGTTTATTTTTGGCATACCAGTCTATAACATCTTTTGCGACCTCCACCATAGAATTAGAAGAAATAATCCTATTAGGGTAAGTTATTAAAAACGAACTGGAGATATTATAATCCCAAACTTCAATATTATCTCCATCTGTATAGATACCAATAACAGTGGAGTTAATATCTTTGCTTTTTTTTATGATTTTGTTGCAATATCTAATATATTTCTCACAATCTTCCTTACGGCTATGACTATCTGACCCTTTGTATAAGAGAGCTATATACAAGAGTCTTCTCTTTGTTGTATATCCCCACAAGCAGATTCTTGATACAAATTTTTGGGCAATTTGATCAATACGTGTAGCATCTATTTCTATTATGCATCTTTCATTTTTTGAATCTCCCATTATATCAATTGAATCTTTTTCTTTTATTCCATTCGCTTTTATTTCTTTCCCCCATTTATAATCATACTGTTGTTTTAAAGAATTTAGCACTCTATCTTGAAATTTGTCTATATATTTATGATCATTTATTTTGGTACGATTTAGGTGTTCAATGATGCAATCGTTATTTTTCACAACCGCTTCACACAGAATAGGAATAAGTGGGTGGATGTCTTTTAGATTCTTCTTTGCCATAATAATATAATAATTAAGTTAAACATTTTCTTTCAATTTCTCCCAAACCTTAACCATAGCCCAGGTGTCGAGCTCGCAGTAACGGAGTAGGGCTTCTCGACTGGCTACAGCTTCCTCGGGTTCCATGAACTGGATGCGAGGGAAGAGAGTCATGGCATTGCCACCATTCTGACAACGCTCATCGAGATTGTGGTAATTGAGTGAATCTTCATCAGGAAAGAGGGCTGGGAGCACACTCTTGATAGAGAATGATCCATGCATGGCTGGTACATAGTAATAGCCATCTCTGAATGGATCGAGTAGGTCCTTGATATGCTCCCGGATATTCAGCAGGTGCGCTGAGAGGTCAGGGTATAGTTCTGCCAGTTCCTTGATGCGTTCACATTCGAAGGACTTGTTATAGGCGAGAGTGCAGACATTCATAGGAATATCCTTGCAGAGTTGTTCTGCCAAGGAGCGACGCGGGTCCTTTCCGTCGCTGGGAGCCAGGAACTCTTTATGCTCATAAGGTGCATTTTCGTCCTTCTTGATATGCAGGGAGTACTGGAAGGTGATCTGCTGGTACGGTTTCTGGCCATCATACTGAGGGATAGGCTGCTGCAGCGTCTCGAAGTCGAGGAAATAGAGGGGATAGCTGAGACCAGATAAGAACTCACGAATACCATCCTTGTCTATATGCTCCGTATGGTTGAGCGTACACTCCACCTGCATCTGTTGTTTGTCACTGAGTTCCTCCTCGCGAACATCTTTAAATAATATACGCCCAGCGTGGTAGTGCTCCAGTTTCTTGGCCCAGTTCATACGATAGAGGTCGAACACTGTAGGCTTATCCTCAGGAATTCCATGCTGACGTTTGCAGTAGTCGAGGAATGGGCAAGCGTATGGCTTCATGCAGTGTTCTGACAAATCATCCTCTGGCTCATGATCCGTGTTCAGGACCCTGATGGCCATTGTTGCCTGTGCAGGCACTTTTTGATATTCATTCTCTATCAGTTCCTCCATGTCGACTATTGTGAAAAGCTTCTGAAGATCAAGATCTCCCTGGCGCAAATAGTCGCTATTCAGACAAACGAGGTATGTACCTGTCACATTGACCCCACACTGAGTAAGCACCCATTTCTGATAGGCGATATCCGGAGCATATTTGTCGAGCTTTGCCTTTTGTCCCTCGAACTCAGGGAAACTGGTGCTCTTCACTTCATAGATGGCCCAGCCCTTTTCTGTCTTATGAAGGATATCCACTGCACAGTAGTTATTTTCATAGACGAACGATGCCTCACAGATGTTCTCTGTACCCATATACATCTCCTGCTTAGTCTTTTCCACCATGGCTGTGAGATCGAGGCAGCCATTGGCTTGCATCGTGGTAACGTCCACGAAGGTACCAAACAGCCCCATCGCCAGATCACCTACTTCATTACCGCTCTCAAAGCGAGCCTGGGTAGAAGCATCAATAACTGCCATTTCGTGCTTATAGGCATTGAGCCAAAGATTCTTCTGACACTTGCAGAACTGCGTGTAACGCGACTTGGATAATCTTTTCATCTTCTTTCAATTTTAGTTTCTGCTGCAAAGATAGTGTTTTTTCTATGCATTTGAAACAATTTTGCCCATTTAGGTATTAAACATCTGTTATTAGGTATAAAAATAACCATCAACACACAAATAATCTTAAATAACGTAGGTGTAAAAATACACTTATTTGTTTGATTGCCAATTTGTTTCTATATTTGCCATCACTACTGTCCCGTTAAAGTGGACTAATCGCTCTTTGAAATAATTGAAATTCAGTCTATTAGGTAGTTTTTTGAAATGAAACGGACTTGATTTCGTAACTTTGCAGCCAAATATAATTGACTGCTATGTTCCAGGACAAATACGTTTTTGCTCAACTTACCGCTTTTCTGAACAGGACTCAGTTTAACAACTACGTTCGCAAGTATGATGGCAATCGCTACGTGAAGCACTTCACCTGTTGGAACCAGCTGCTTGCGATGATGTTCGGCCAACTGAGTAATCGTGAGAGTCTTCGTGATCTGATTGTGGCTTTTGAAGCACATCGGGCCAAGCAATACCATCTTGGATTAGGTCGTGAGCCTATCGCCAAAACGACTCTTGCGTCAGCAAATCAGAATCGTGACTACAGGATCTTCGAGGACTTCGCTTTCTATATGATGAAGGAAGCCTGCGAGAAGCGAACGACCAACATCTTGGATATCCCTGGAAAGAAATATGCCTTTGATTCAACTACTATCCCGTTGTGTCTGGCAACATTCCCATGGGCGAAGTTTCGAAGAAAGAAGGGAGGCGTCAAAGCCCATGTCTTATATGACATTGAGGCTCAGGTTCCGGCCTTCTATACTGTGACCACAGCATCTAAGCATGATTCAACGGCAATGTCTTCAATTTCCTGTGAGCCAAATGCTTACTACGTATTCGATAGGGCTTACGACTCATTCAGGGAACTCTACAGAATACACCTTACAGAGTCTTTCTTTGTTGTCAGAGCCAAGACGAACCTGAAGTACAAGATAGTCAAATGGAAGCGAAGAATGCCTAAAAACGTGCTGACTGATGCGGAAGTTAAACTGACAGGTTATCTCTCGGAGAAGAAGTATCCAGAGTCATTCAGACTCATTCGCTACTATGACGAGGAGGACGACCGTGAGTTCACTTTCCTGACGAATGCAAAGCATCTTTCCGCATTGGATGTCGCAAATCTCTATAAGAAAAGATGGCTGGTAGAACTATTCTTCAAATGGCTCAAGCAACATCTAAAGATAAAGAGGTTTTGGGGTACGACGGAGAATGCTGTACGCATACAAATCA
>Ga0310694_10003401_pt1 | contig 15641 bp, 9 predicted proteins | sample 174DNAGHGhighgp2_FD_203884 | JGI IMG/M metagenome (GOLD analysis project Ga0310694, IMG submission 203884) | Sheep rumen microbial communities from Palmerston North, Manawatu-Wanganui, New Zealand - 1742 DNA GHGhigh gp2 (v2) (version 2) | ecosystem: Host-associated > Mammals > Digestive system >... | reverse complement strand
GACCTTGAAGCGTTCGGAGAGCACTTGAAAGCCAGCGCCATCGACCTGGAAGACGAGCGCTACCACAGCGGCGAGATGGTGCTCCGCTGCGTCCCCGTGACGGGCCTGTCCCCTTTCCTGGGCAAAACCATCCGCGACGCCGGCATCCGCAACCGCCACCACTGCCTCGTCGCCGGCGTCGAGAAGGCCGACGGCAACCTCCACACCCCCGACGTCACCTCCCCCTTCGAGGAAGGCGACATCCTATGGATCGTGGGTGAGAAGGAGGATGTGGAAAAGGTGATGGAGGGGTAGCTACCGGGGCAGCAAATTGGGAGGTAGCCCCCGAAATGAACCCGTAGGAACCACTCCAGAATAACGGTTCGGCCTGCAAACGGTATACTTTGTCAATTAACTGGAGGATGGTTTGTCCGGGCACAAAAACATGTCCATCTTTGTTGCGAATAACAAAATGACAGACTTATGAAAACGAAGAAGAACCTCCTGGCCCTGGCCGCCGTCATCCTCTCCTGCGGCCTCCTTTCGGCGCAGAACATTTCCAAGTACTACGACCCGGCCCAGTTCTATACGCTGGATGCCGCCCGTCGTTCGGACGACGGACTCGCCCGGGTTGTCAATGTCCCTGACGGCGAATACGACAGTCGGCCCTTGCTGCAGATTCTGACGGCGGACGGGAAGATCGTCAGCTCCGACGGCTTCAGCCGTTTCGGGGCGGGTGACGACCCGAAGTGCCTTCGCTCCGTAAAGACCCTTGACGGTAATACGGTTTACCTGTACATCCAGGGCCAGAGCCGATACGAGAACGGAAGCGTCATCCATTCCGACTGGGTGTCGGCGTTCCGCATCGGGAAGAACGGGAAGATGGAGCAAGTGCCCTTTTTCAAGACATCCAAGGCACTGTTGAAGGAAATCGTTTGCGACTGGAGAGACGACGATTCGACCGATTGGTGTTACGGCTGGCTCGAGGCGGGCCTCGATGTAAACGACTTTTTTGCGGATTGTCTGGGCATCAGCTACCATGCCGAGACATCCTCCCTGTACGTCCCGCTCATCGAAAAGAACGACAACGGCTCATACAGCAAGAAGTACACGAACCGGTTCATCGTCTACCAGTTCGACGGAAACGCCTTCGTCTATAAAGGCCGCGAAGCCCCGTACTGGCTGCATTCGTCCCTGAAGGACTTCCAGAGCACCGAATTCTGCTTCATGACGAATGGTTATCTGGTCCAGGTCGACAAGCTGAAGGACGGCAGCTATCGGTACGCCTCCTGGAAAGACGGATGTGGCCTGATGGACATGGGCCGGAAACCCAGCCTGGTTCTCCGGGGAGGGTCGTTCAAGAACGACCGATACACGTTCACGAACAACTCCCACACTTACATCGTCGACTTGAAAGAATCGACGCTGGTCGTCAAGAACAGTGGAAAAACCATCCTGGAGAGGGAAATCTACTGGTGATTCCCGACAGGTCCTCCTCTCCTCCGATGAATGGTCATTCGTCCCGGATAGCCCGTCTATCTCGGGACGTTTTCGTTTTCATAATCCCCGCCAAACTCAATCTGGACGGCCACCTTTCCGAGGGGGTTGGCAAGTCGCCAAAGATTGAATCTGTTTTGCCAATTCTATATTACTCAAAGTCTTCCCCGGATTCTTCATCTTCATCCTCAGAATCTTCCTTAATAAAGGATATCAGATCGAGAATACGATAATAATCAAAGTTGCCTGTCGTCACCAGGCCGACACAAGACTGTCGCCTGCGTTCCGCGTCCTCATCTCCCATACCGGCATAATGGTTCCGGGCCTCGGAATCCATAATCATCGTATAAAAAGGGCTACCAAACAGGCTCGTCAGATATTTCTCGCAGTCACTCAGCTTGTCAAACAGCCTTTCGCGGGGGAAACGCTTGCCCGCCTTCACCAACAATTCCACATCATCGTCTTCAAAGACCAGCTCCAAAAGGCTGATCAGCATGACGGAGGCGTCCAATTGCTCGTCCGCCATCGCCTCCTGATCAAAATCTCCCTCAAAGCATACGCTGATGGAATTGTTGTTGTAGGCTTTATCATATGCGCCTGCATAACGCAGAGGTCGACCTTCATAGATTTCCCCGTCCTTGCTGATGAAATAATGATAAGCGAAACCGGCCCAGGGCTTGCCATCCCGGTCCTTTCTTTTCTTGTGCCATTCATGGACCTCCCAAATGGAATGGGGCTCCATCACCTTGGTATGGGTGACATAGATAAAGCGATTTCGCTCTCCCGAGACCGTCAGCCCTTCTTGGAATTGTAAATCAGTGTGGTGCAACATATTTGAAAAGTGAGACAAACATCAATCACGACAAAGACAAATTTAATGAATTGCCCAGGAACAGGCAAGTGTTTGCCGGAGAAATTCGTCACAGAGAATTCGCCTTTCAGGAAACAGCAGTTTATCCCTCAAACCGCCTACTTGATAACTTAACTGAAAAAAGGATTGCGCTTGAAAGAAAACGAGGCCATCTTCGTACCACAAACCAAAAGAACAGTCTTATGAAAACGAAGAACAACCTCCTCCTCTGGGCCACGGTCGTGGCCGCGGTCATCATCTCCTCCGTCTCCGGCTGCACCTCCTGCAGCAAGGCCGAAATCGACGAGGACATCGCCGACGAGGGTCTCCTCCTGAACGACGACATCGTCGCCACCCGCGACGAGAATGGCAACGTCACGTTCCGCAACACCACCACCGGCGTGGTGACCATCAAGGACATCAACCTGGACTGGACCCAGCCCTCCCGGAACGACTCCCTCGCCGTATTCTGTTCCCGGAACAAGCGCGGCTACTACAACATGTACACGGGCGAGATCGCCGTTCCCGCCCAGTACCGCCGCGCGTGGATCTTCTCCGACGGGCTGGCCGCCGTGCAGCGGAACGGCAACATCGGCTTCATCGACCACGAGGGCAACGTCGTCATCGACTTCAAATATCCCTTCCACGGCAACCCCCTCAACGACTTCGTCTTCGAGGATGGACACTGCGTGGTGGCGAACGAGGAAGGCAAATGCGGTGTCATCGACAAGACCGGCGCCTGGCTCATTCAGCCCGAGTATGACATGGTCAGGACCTTCCCCGAGTACGCCATCGCCACAAAGGCGGGCTATACAATGCAGGTCGCTTACGACGGCACCATCCTGAACACCTTTGTCCTGGACAGCATCAACGAATTGACGTACGACGAGGACGAGCGGGTCGAGAACCGGGATGGCGAGGTCCAGTATGTGGAAAAGACCGTCAAGACAGGGCTTTACGCCTACTGTATCGGCGGTCGCTACGGCCTGATGGACAGCGACTGCCACCGTCTGACCGATCCCATCTACAGCCACATCAGCGCTGTGAACCGCAATATGTTCCGCGCCGTCTTGCTGGACGAATGGTCCGAGGTGATCCTCAACGCCAAGGGCGAAGTGATGAAGTAAACCCGCACAGCCATGAAACGTCCCGTACGAACCATCCTGCGCATCCTCTTCTGGACCGTTGCCGCGAGCATCCTCGCGGTGACGATCCTGAGGTGGGTACCCATCCGGTACACACCGCTGATGCTGAAGCAGGCGCTTCAGGGGAAAGGCCGCCCCCATCAGGAATGGGTGAGCCTGGAAGAAGTCTCCCCCGCCCTCATCCAGGCCTGCATCGCCGCCGAGGACAACCGGTTCATGGACCATCACGGCTTCGACCGGGTCGAACTGGAACTGATGTGGGCCGCTCACAAGGAAGACGGGAAGGAGATCCGCGGCTGCAGCACCATCTCCCAGCAGGTGGCCAAGAATGTCTTTACCCTGGGCACTCCTACTTGGGCCCGGAAAGCCGCAGAAGCATACTGGACCGTCCTCATCGAGAAGATCTGGGGAAAACGGAGAATCATGGAAGTGTACCTGAATGTCGCAGAGACCGGACCGGGGCTGTACGGAGTGCAGGCCGCCGCCCGACACTACTATGGTCTGAACGCAAAGGACATCGACCGGAAACAGGCCTGTGCCATCGCCACCCGCCTCCCCGCCCCGCAGGAGCCGATGCACGACAATACGGCCGCTTTTCGCAGGTTACGTCAGCGCCAGATCCACGCCCTCATCCCCAAACTGGACTACCCCGAATGGGCCCTTGTGAAATCACCCAGCCTGTCTTCGGTTTTATCTCACAAGTTTAGGAGCCAATCCTTTGACTGACGAAGTTTTTTACTTATTTTTGTTTTCAATGGTTTTTCCTCGCTAAACACCGCCCGCGATGCGTTGGTTCACTGCATTATTACGGCCTGAGACCATTCCTTCGGTACGCAAGAAGCATCTCCCTTTCGGGGAGAAGCTCCGGCTGGGCATCTATCGCCGGCGCCTGCTCCGGCTCAGGAAATACTATGCCCGATACGCCTATTCCGATACGGTGACCCTGCAGGGCCGGCCGGGAATCAAGGTTGTCCATGAGCACCGCGATCCCGCCTTCGAGGCGGAGCTCAAGCGGATGCGAATTCTCCCGCCGGAGAGTCTGGTGGAAAGGGACAGGGCGTCCGTTTCCGGGGCCGACCGGAATACCAGCAGGCGCTTCTATTCCGAATTCCGGTTTGAGGACAGCCTTGTCGTGACAGCCGGCGGACAAAAGACCGTCATCAGCCGTGAGGAAGAATCCGCTTTCTACACCTCCTTTCCTGGGCGCCTGAAGACTTCCGCAATGGAATGTGTGGTTGGTCGATACCAGTTCACCGGTCCCCTTCCCGCTGCGACAAAAGAAGTCGAACACACCACCCCTGCGCGGGGAGGAAGCCTATCCGCTTCTTTGTCGACCCCTCGGGCGGGCGGAACAGTCCCGCAGTCCCAAGGACCGGAAAGGCCGTTGGACGCCGGTCGCGACAAGCCCATGGTAGGCAGACGCGCCAAAGCCGTTAAAGAAGGCCCTTTGTTCAAGGACGATCCCCTGCTTGGACAGTCCCATCCCGTCTCGCAGACCATCCAGCCGGCTCCGACACCGACATCTGCACCTGCGCCGAAAATGAAATCCGTGGCCGGCGTGGACATTGACGAATCATTTTAAAACCACATCATTGACATGAGTGCCATCAGCGAAAAAATCAAGGAAGTGTTTCCCGAACTGGCCGTCCTGAAAAACCAGGAGACCGACCGCGTCTTTGCCGGGCGCAACCTCCCTTCTTTCATCAAAGACTACATCATCCAGCGGTTCTCCGACAAGGAGGGCATCATCGACCTGGAAGGCATCAACGAATACCTGGAGACCAAGATGTGCATCAACGGCGGCGAGATCCGCCGGAAGCTGCTGGACGGACAGCCGGTCAACCTGACCTGCCGATTCACCGTCGAGAGCAACCTCAAAGACGGCCAGACCTGGTTCCGGATTGCCGAAACGGACCTCGGCACCGACGCTTTCATCCTGCCCAGCATCCTCGAAGACCACAAGGACGACCTGGTGGACGGCGAGAACTGGGGCAACATCACCCTGGAGTACGTGGAGCCTATGGGCCGGAAAAAAGGCTTCGTCAATATGACCTCCTACCGCCCCTTCAAGCCTTATTCCATCGACTATTCCTATTTCCTCGGCGCCCGGAGCGAATTCACGACGGAGGAATGGGTGGACCTGCTCATCGCCGCGATGGAGTACGATCCCGACAGTTTCGGCGAACCCGGCACCGCCGAGTCGCTCCGCCGCAAGCTTGAGTTCATTTCCCGGCTCCTCATCTTCGTGGAGCCCCGGCTGAACATGATCGAACTGGGGCCCAAGGGAACTGGCAAGTCGTTCGTGTATTCCAACCTGAGCAAGTATGTCTGGCTGCTAGGCAGCGGCAGCACCACCCGCGCCCGGATGTTCTACAACCGCGCCACCAAGCAGTTCGGCTATCTCAAAGGACACGATGCCGTCCTCATCGACGAGATCTCCTCGTTCGAGATCGGCGGCCGCGACGGCGAGCTGCAGTCGATGCTCAAGGGATACCTGGAGGCCGGCAGGGCCACCGTCGACGGCATCACGTTCCAGTCCGAGTGCGGCCTGGGCCTGGTGGGCAACATCAACCTGTCCAAGGACCTGAAGCCCACCGGCAATGACTATTACAAGACCCTTCCGGGGATGTTCCGTGAATCGGCCACGCTCGACCGTTTCCACGGCTTCATCGAAGGTTGGGAACTCCCCCGCCTGGGTATGGCGAACATCCACCGGGGATGGACTCTCAACTCCGAGTATTTCTCCGAAGTTCTGCACTACCTCCGCACGGAAACCGTGTACGAGTCCATTTTCAACCACCTGGTAACCACGAAGGACGAGAACCCGGACATCCGCGACGTCAAGGCCGTCCGGAAGCTTGCATCGGCGAACTGCAAGCTCCTCTTCCCGCACGTCACCGACCTCGACTCCCTCTCCCCCGAAGACCTGGACCAGTACAAGCTCATGTACCGTGTCTACTGCCTCGAACCCGCCGTCAAGCGCCGCGCCATCATCCGCGCCCAGTGCCACATGATTGACAAGGAGTACAAGGCGGAGATGCCGGAGTTTGTGATTGAATAGGGGCAGGCATCTGGGATGTCTACCCTGAAGGAGGGTCGATCAAAGCGTACTTAGCATCGGTCCAGCAGCGCCCGCCACCATTATTAGCAAGGTCTGAGTAATGATGAAAAAAATACTGTTACTTGTATTCGTTCTTCTTGCGCCTTACGTGTCGACGTATTCGCAGGAGAGGGCTTCCGCCTTTCCGGTTCCCAAGGACTCGTTACCCGACCTGTGGGTCATTTCGATCGACATGTCGGCATCGATGAAGGAAAGCAAAGGCGGGAGCGACAAGTTCTATCGCATGGTCCCCGAGAAGGTCGATGCGATGGTTACCCAGTATTACGAAAGTTTGGAGAAAGCCCGATTCATCCTGTTGAGTTCAGGCATGATGATGAATGAACTGCGCAGCAGTTCTCCATCTTTTGCCCATACGTATGGACTGAAATATGTTCCGAAAGCGTTTGATATGATTCTCATCAGGAGTTTGTCGGATGCGACGACTTACCCTGTCATCCGAAGACGGATCGAGGCCATATGCGATAGTGGCGACAACTTCAATTACGAGCGTTCTTTCGCTTCATTGGCGCGGCCCGTCTCCATGTATTATCTGATCCACCGGGAGCAGATTGATTTTTCCAAGTACCGGAATATCTATCACGTTGAAGTGACCGATGATGGGGAAACCAACGACCAGTGGAGCATCGAACACAATTTTCTGAGAAAGCACTATCCGGAGCATTTCAAGGAAGTAAATCGTCTTTTACCCTCAATAGCCTGCAGCAGATTTGATTTCATCTCAGAGAAGTCAGGTAATTTCGAAGAAGTAACCAGTTCACGCGAACAGCCCTACGTATATCTGACCAGGTACTTGACTTATGAAGAAGGCCATCCGGATTCGGTCCAGGCTGTTGATTCTCTTGTCGATGTCCGGAATTATCATAACCGGCATTTCACCCTCCGCATGAAGCCTCGTAGTGACAGTGTGCACTTCGTCGTCATCGACACTTGCAGGGTGAACGGACATCCCGTCGCCGTGAATCGATATCTGTATCCATCCGATTCCGTCACGGTTTCTTATGACAAGTCATTCGGGAATTTCTTCCATAATACAGTTTCCATAAATGGTTCCTACCAGGAGGAGTACACCGACAGGATCTTAGGCCGGCGCTACAGAGCCGTACCCTTCAGCGACGAGATGGACGGATCATTTGTCTCCGCGGAGACAAAGTCCACCGAATCACTTATCCTTTTTATGCTGGCCGCCCTTTTGGTCGCCCTGATCGCCCTCATCATCATCAGGCGCAATCACGTCGTTCTTTCCATCTTCGTGAATGGCAAGTGCTACCGCATCAAGCAGAAAGCGATGGCTCAAATGAGAAATGACAGCTTCACCATCTTGACGGTTTACTGCGAGGAGGATGTCATTACCAATACGCATTTTTACAAGGGGGAAGGAGTTTCCGTGCTTGAGAGGGATGCATCCTTGTCGGAGAGTAACGAGTGGGGGGAATTGAAAGACAACGATCTCTTGATCAAATCACATCGGAGACTGGCGCCTGTGTTTCCCGATGTCGTCTACGATGTCAAAGAGGATGGAAGGGAGTTCATCGTCTCAGAAATCAGCAGTGATAACGATGGTGACGAAATACAATTCAGCTATGCGGACAGATTGTCGCATAATCTGATCATCAAGATCGCCAGGGAAACCGGGGTCAAGAACCAGGTGGCTGCCGGCGATAATGCCATACTTCAACTCAATGCGGGAATGCTGGCTTCATTCATTTCATCGACCGACGCTGAAGGTAAATACAAGCCTTTCAACAATGTGTTGGTGAACATTATCCACAAGCAGACCCTGGGGGGCGACTACAAGAATGATTATGCAATCCTGAACATTTTCGATTTCAACAGCCGCCATACAGCCAACCGCATCTTCCTTCGTTATTGTTTGGTGTGTTTCTTTGACAGCGCTCAAATCAAAGAAGAGGATGCCGCAGGCAAGTTAGTAGCGGTAGCACGATTCGTGTTGCACAGCGAACATCTGAAAATGGGCAGCGTCAACATCAACCTTGACGACAAGCCGGGATGCGGCAATGTCGATGTGGACATTTCGCCTATGTTGAGTTATCTTTATTTGCTCAAGAAAGGCGAGAACCGCATCTTGTACTCACCTTTTGCAGACGGGAGACAACCTCTCTCCGATGGCAGTTTCGGGTTGACCAACAAAACCGTCAAGGTGTTTCCAAAGTGTACGATGACCTTGCTGAACCTGCCGTTCAAATACAAGCATCCCGAGAGGAAGATCGATGGACCGAACAAAGTGGTTTATAACAAGATTTATCGGGAAACCGAGGTATTGACCTTCTTAGGCAACGACAGGGTCAGATTCCTGAACGTTGAAAGGGACTGGGCGTCGGGTATCCGTTCCACATGCTTGGACGGCAGTACATACCGGGCGTGGCCTCTTACTACGATCATGGACGATTTGTCCAAGCAGAAGTAATTAGATCAATCATAGAAACGAATTATCATGAGCAGCTACCACCTTCCAATTATCTTGGGGAATAATCAGTCGGAAAGGATTGTGATTGTCCACCTCATTGACGACGCTGAAAAATATGAGGAGAATCGCGTCGTCATCACTTCCACAGCCGGCAGTAGCTCCACGCCCTTGTTCAGGATATCTGACAAGGCCAAGTTGATCGACTTGGAGGGTAACGAGGTCAATCCCTCATTCAAGAAAGGAGACAATTACCTTGAGGTCCGCGTCAACGGGCACATAATCGAGCCAAAGAAACCTTCATTTATATGGCTGTATCGCGTTCCAACTGCCGCATTTGATGGTGTGGTCCGCTTTAGCGTCACAATAAAAGAGGAGAATGTCGACAAAACATATGCGGGACAGCTTCATATTGTCCGGCCGGCCGCGAATCAACAGGTAACGAGAATCAATGCCGACCTTGGCTCAGACGCCACCCAGATCAATTACTACATTCGTGGAAAAGGAGCCTCGCGCTCTGAGAAACTGAATCTTGTCCAGGGTTTCATGAACGCATATGAACCAGAGCGGAAATATAGCCTCATTCAGCCGGCCATAAACGAGCCAAGGTTCATTCAACAAGAGCAAGGTGGTAACAGCTTCTATAAGACGGGCAACATTACCTTCCATGTGAAGGGAAACATCGACGCCCCCCTGAAAGATTCCGAGACCTTCATCAATTACCTCAACGTTTCTGCTTCAGGAAAGAATGAGTCCGTGAACAGCGGGAAAGGAATCGACACATGGGATAAAGAGGCGGGATTCGACAGGAAGCTGATCAATATCAAGATGTTATATGCGCACGGGGATCGATCGGAAGTGAGGGAACCGGTTGAAGATATCGTTTTTTATGACAATTCATCAGCATCATTTGAGCCGGACGAAAGACAATACAAGTCGGTTTCAAGTCAGATAAACCTTCTGCGAGTACTTCAATCCATCTACAAGCAACTTATCAAGGTGTCGACCGATCAAGTCGCCCAGCATTGCAAGTTATTCAGCGTACTGCTACTGGTTCCCAACATCTATAATCAGGAGAACATCGACCTGTTGCTTCACGAAGTGAATAAGCTGAACAAGGATTCGGACCGGAAGTACGATTTCAGGATCATCTCTGAAAGTGACTCGGCTTTTGTCGGAATAAAGGAAACCGATTCGGAGGGAGCGACCAGCACTATTCTTGGAAACGTCTTGAATCGCGCGAAAAAACGAAAATCGAACAATTCATTCCTGATCATTGATTCGGGAAAGGGAACTACCGACTTTTCCATCATCCGTTATGACTCGGAGTCAAGCGCTGCTGCAAACAGCGACATGCTTTCATTGAGGCGGGGCGGTATCGTGGGTGCGGGGGGAGCCATCGATTATGTTTTTGCCCGAATCCTGGCACGTCAGATTTACAAGAGTATCGACTGGACGCGTTCTGAGGATTCAGACACGAAAAGTCAAATTCATCCTGACAACAAATCAGTTCGGAAGGACCATATTGACATGAACGAGTTTGTTAACCGTTTCATGACTATGGTGGAACAGCTCTCTCCCCGCGACCAAGATAAAATGATGCTGATTGTGGAGCTGTTAAAGAAGCACTATGACAATGACAAGCAAGGCCAGATGCCAAGCGTTCATTCTTGTTTCAATACTGAGGAGACCAAGACGATTGTGACCCGTTTGGGGAGCAAGAAGTTGGACAAAAGTGGGTTCAACTTTATTATCAAAGATGAAGAAGCCTGGAAGAATGTCTCACAATGGGTATGGAACAGGAATTATGACGCCATCGACCCCATAGACAAGGAAGAGGTGGACTGGGTATGCTCGGCCATAGCGAACACCATCATCAACGAAAAGATTTTCGGGGACGGCTCTGAGACAAAACCGGTCGATTATGTCGTTTTCTCGGGACGTTCCTTCTTATTCAAACCACTGCTCAGTGCCTTTACGAATGTGCTTAATGGAAAAAAGAAAGCCGCTTTGAAAAAGGCCTGCCCCCTCTTTTCCAAATTCAAACATGACCCTTTTCAGATACTGGAGTTGGACGGAATCGACATGAAGGCGGTTTCAGTACAGTATGAGGAGCACGATCTGGGCGTCAATTGCAACTCTGACCTCTGCTGCACGGACGGATTTGAGTTTGAAGGAAGTGAAGCTATCGGATCGGATCATTTCTGCAATGGTTTCTCTGTAATCAATAAGGGGGTGAAGACGACGCATTATTACATCGGCTATGTCGCCCCCGACGCTGATGCAAACGTGGCCGATGTGACCGCTCATTCCTTCGCCCCATATCTGAGCCAAGGGGTTAATATGGCAACTAGCATCGGTAAAGTTAGAGAACAATTGATTAAAATGACATTGTTCCCTGTGAAATATGAATCCGGGGTGTTTAGTGATACGGTTCATACGTTCAATCCCCCTTCGGAAGGGTCTGGTCAGAAAGGCCAAAACGATGTTGGGAAGATAACTGAGAATCCGGCTGACGACAAGAACCAAAAAGATGAGAATTCTTTATAAACCATAGAATTGCACGATGGAAACGACAGATAGAAACAGGTTGTCTCTCTGGGTGAACTGCTGCGCCTGCCTTGTATTTGCATTGGTCTCTACCGTTGATGGGCTTGCACAAGAATTTGCAAGGCCGATAACTCTGAAAAAGGACACCCCCTTCGAAACGATGACGGTATTCTATACCGAGAACAATACCGTTTCAGGATTTGTTGGCAGGAATCATGCTCCGTCTGGTGGCAAAGCTGTCAAAGAATTGCATTATCTTCTACTCCCTGACGCTTTTTTGCCCACCGAGATGGAAGCTAGCGGCAACATGTTGTATGACGGTGAAGTGTTACCTCTCGATAATGTCAAGGTTGACGGCAAGAAAGTTTCCGACTTTGATAAAAGAAAACCTCTCGAGGAGGTGCCCAGCCTGACTGCGAGCATCGAATTGCAACGAACTGTCTATAAGTACGTGGATGCACCCCAAGACGCTCGGTACGAATCGCTCAAGGATAGTGTCATCAAGAGTGAAGATCACGTATTTTTGACGGTCAATCGCAGCAAAGCCGTTGAGGGTGCCGATCATTTGAATTTCGCCTTGATCATCCATGATACGATCCTTGTCAAACAGCCAGACTTCATCGTGGGACAGCGTGTAGAACTTGCCGATTCTTTAATCAATCAAATAGGAATCGATCTTGAGGAGCTCGTTCTCACAAATGGGAGCGTTCCCATTTCGCGTCTTGCCGTTGTTGCCAGGGGGCATACTTATTCTTTCATCAAGGATTATCACCGGGAGGTGATTGAAGATAGAAGCACTCCCATGCCACCGATAGAATCGGAAAAATGGGTCTGGTTTGTTAACGGCATTCTGACACTCTTGGCAGCCTTAACCGTGTTCCTGCTCCGAAAAAAGGAGGGAGAAACAATCGCCGATAATGACATGCCCCCCACGCCGTCGGTTCAAAAGCCGGCAGCGGATGCCCCCCAAGAAGGGACTGACGGGCTAATCCCTGAAGAAGACATCCAAGCACAATTTGAACGATATAAGGAAGACGCCAAGAACTGGCAAGAACTGACGGGAAGCATGGGGGAGGATGCCCCCAAGTCCGCTTCGGAAGTCATCGACATAATAAAAGATCTTCAGGATAAGATCCGTTCGTGGAAAGAGCAGACCGAGTGTGACAGTCCGGACGAGGCGCACGATGGCATCCAAGGACTTCTTAGTACAATTACGGCTCTCAAAGCCGATAAAGACAGTTTGGCTTCCAAGAACAAGAAGTTGACAACTGTTGTCAAAAATATTCAGAAAGACCCCAGGATCTACAAGGGCATCGAGGGATTCAACGCACTGACCACATTGATAAAAGATGCGGAAACAGGCACCAAAATTCGCGACATGATGAACAGTACCCCTGAAGAAATAGACCCGAATTCCAGTTCCGGCATTCTGGTCAGAAAAGGAAGACTGTTCGACAATTATGTGGTAAAAATCGATGACGAGGTCTTCCGGAGAGAGGATGCTGAGTTGGAGATTCAAACAGCAATCGACAATTCTACCACGGCTTGTCAAATCAAGAAGGGAGATTTTCTTGACCGTACGAAGAATGATGTTAAATTATTCCTGGAGGAAGGGAAAGGATGGATTGAGGACAGTGAATTGAAGGCATTCATCGAACTTGTCGTCAATCCTCACGAGATACTTGTCAAATCCAATCGAACCAACACCGGGCTATATAAGTTGATGCACGATCTGGACGCGGTAATCGCCCCTTGTGCAAAAGACCATACGCCGGTTCCCCTGGACTCTCTTGGGTACAATTGGCTGAAGGAACGCATCAAAAGTATTGTCGAGGGGTATAATGACAATCTTCAGGTCGAGTCGACCGCTTCGACGTACGGTACACCCGATTACGATTTGGGGGATGTCAAGCCGGTGGTAGGACGGGTGTTCAAAGATGCTTCCCGTTATCTGAAGTTCTGCGAATACAAGAACTATTGGAAGAATATTGCCGATTCGCTCTTTACCATGCTCGACGGTCTGCAAGACCATGATGATATCCACAACACTCGGACCTTCATGTTCTATACCTCTCAGTTCTATTCCATTGCCAGCATCATGAATGAACTATATGGTGACGAGAGCTACCCGACGACACGGCCGAAGATCAACGTCGGCATCTTTAATTCCGCAGTACCCCCCGCACCTACTTCCCTGGGTTTTCCGCAACTGGATGACGAGTCCCTGCTCAGGTGCAAGTTCGAGTACAAAGGAGAAAGAAACGAAGATCAGAAAGTAAGGTATCTCAAGCAGTTCAAGCCGATGCCGTTCATTTTCCTTTTCAGCTATTTCGACGACACTATTCTCTCCTGAGCCATCCTTCTTGATTATTTCATCGTTTACGGACATGACCTTAGACTTCTTTTTCATAGCAATAGCGATTGCGCTGATTGGAATAGTGGTGCTGTTTTACAGGGGCAACGAAGTCTCCAGGAAACCTGTTCCCTATTTCATTGTGCTGGCCCTTGCCATACTGGGTTCGTATCTGACATTCCAACACTATGCGAAGTCCCAAGGAGGGTACTATAAGAATACCGAGTACCACATTATCCAACAGGACGGGTTCAAATACCCGAAGGGGCAGACGCTTCTGTTATCATCGGATAAAAGCCCGGAAAAGGCCATTCTCGAAACGGGTGTCGGAGAATTGTCTCTGGACGGTGAAGGCCGGCTGCAAAGTGAGGGCTTTCTGCTGCCCTTGTATGTGGAGAAAACAGCGAACACCAATGCGTTTGAAGTAGTGAATGTCAACGAGGACCTGTCGATATCCGATGGTGAGGAATTAACCATCAAGGAGGGCGATAGGCTTCTTTTGAGAATGAAGTATGAAGAAGTCCGGACGGGAAAGAAAATCGGCAAGTATCGTTTTGTTTTCTCAGTACGGGACACCGCCGGCACCGACACTTGGGAAAGGAGGGTTTTTCGGCAGGGCTATTCTCTTGCAGAGATGGTTCAAGCCAGACTCGACGCCACAACGCGCAGCTTGTTCGAGGGCTGCTACTTGGTAAGAAAGAACTATCAGTTGAATGAACTGTCACCCGATAAAGCCAGCGGGAAGGTGTATTTGGTCGGCGTTGGACGATTGTCCGGCAGAGGGATCTCTTTCTTCAAAAATGGCGTCGAGCTTTCTACCGACCTGTGGAATGACATCAAGGAAGAGCCGATGGATGGGCGGCGGTTTTACTATGGACTGGGTGAAACGAGGAGTCCGGTATATAAAGTCTCTGCCAATTCCGGAAGCATTTCAGTGCTGTACGGGCTCCCGAAGATGTACCATTTCCCGAAAGCTGAAGATGGGCGACAAACCGGTTTGTCCTCATTGTTTCTTACGACGGACAAGCAAGAAATCATCAATGTCCGCGAGAGATTTGACAGTTTCTACCAATTCAGCGACCAACTCAACGAGAACAGCATCTATAAATCCTCTGCGGCTGTGACATATCTGGTCGATAGTGCCGGAGTTTTCATCAAGCCCCAGTATTATGACATGAACGCGGATGTCGATTCCGCAGCGGGGACAGATATCGTGATCGGAGAGCCGTTTGAGATTCGCTCTCTATCCTGTCGTATGCCCGATGACGGGACATCACAAGTGTCGTATCTTTTCAGAATACGGGACATGAGAAAGAACGTGGTCTTTCAAAAAGCGCCCACACTCTATCTCTCGTTGCTTTTGATGCTGCTGGTCATTTATCTCCTGCTGTATGTTTTGAGCAGGAAAAACCCGAACCGTATCAACAAACTATACATTGTCGAGACATCTGTCTACTTGACCTTGATCGCTTTTTTGACGATACGTCTTGTGCTACTTTGGCGCCTGCATGCGTTCCCGCCACTGGATCATGTGAGCCAGTATGAACTGAACACGCTAACCGACGCCGGCAACTTCTGGTGGACATTATACTCCATAGTTGGAATCCTGGTTGCAAGGATTGTCATCCTGTTTCTGCAATTGTTCATTCGATATCAGTTCGGGGCCGATTTCAGCAAGTGGATTGACAATCTGTTCAGCAAAAGGGAAGAAAAGCGCGTTCTCT
>Ga0310694_10003397_pt1 | contig 15648 bp, 15 predicted proteins | sample 174DNAGHGhighgp2_FD_203884 | JGI IMG/M metagenome (GOLD analysis project Ga0310694, IMG submission 203884) | Sheep rumen microbial communities from Palmerston North, Manawatu-Wanganui, New Zealand - 1742 DNA GHGhigh gp2 (v2) (version 2) | ecosystem: Host-associated > Mammals > Digestive system... | reverse complement strand
ACCACGTCGGTATACCACTGGGAGAAATTCTCGTCCCGGGGAGTAATGTGCTGCACGAATTCCTGTTTCTTTTCCTTGGCCATGTATCAGACACCTCCAAAAATAAACCCTCCGTCCTTGCAGGGACGAAGGGATGCTTCGCGGTACCACCTTGCTTGGCGCGATCATACGCGCCCGGCTTTCTTGCCCTGTAACGGGAGCGCCCGGCGGGGATTGGCCGCTGCCACACGGACGGGACGGCGGCACCCGCGCGCTTTCAGCCTGGGACGCGCTCTCTTTTCTTCGTGCTGCCTCATTCCGTGTATCGGCTGTGGAACAAAGGCATTATACAGGATAATCGAAAAAAATGCAAGCAGTTAATTCATAATAGATTTTTAAGCTTTATTAGTAAATTCCCAAAGTAACGTCCACAGTGGACGAGAGGGTGGACGTTAGTCCGGGAAAAGAAAAAGCGGTAGACTTAAGTCTGGGAAAAACCACAAAGGAGGAAGAAAAATGCCAGACTTAAGAACAGGACCCAAGCATCTCACCTTAGAGGAAAGGACAGAAATACAGAACTGTCTTTTCCAAGGGGTAACATTCAAGGCCATAGCGCGGCGGATTGGAAAAGACCCAACCACCGTGTCGAAGGAGGTAAAGAAACACATCCAGGTCATTCCAGCACGAATCGAGGATGCAGCTCCTTGCAGCCAATTGCTCAAAGCGCCATTTGTATGCAATGGATGCCAGCGAAAAAGGTACTGTAAACTGGAGAAACACGAATATCTTGCCCGTCCAGCGCATGAGGCTTATCGGGATACCCTGGTTGAATGCAGGACAGGCATTGCATTCGCAAAGGAATCTTTTTATGAGGATGACCGAATTATAACGGAAGGAATCAAGCAAGCACAAGGTCTACGGGTAGAACATATCAACCTGGAAGAAAGAGTGATCGTCAACGCCGGAATGAAAACAAAAGTCCGCAAAGCAACTCCGATTGTTCTTGCGAACGACATCCTGCCACTTGTCGAAGACCTGGTTGCAAACGCACAGAAAAGCGGCTACATCTGGAAGCGGAATGAGGATGAATGGTACGCCTCTTATTACGCCGCGCTGGAAGCAGCCGGATGCCGAAAACTAACCCCGTACTCCTGCCGCCACACGACCGCAACCGCCCTCGCCATCACGGAAGGAATCGCCCCGCAGACTATCAAACGCGTCATGCGGTGGAGTACAACGAAGATGCTTGACCGATACGCCCACCCGGAAATGTCCGATGCGCTGTCCGCAGTAGACGCAATCAAAAAGGCCAATGAGTGATGTGGGTAGTAGTGCGGGTAGTGCACATATATTTTGCTATATTTTGCGGCACTTTTTATTTTTTCAGAGCAAAATAAAAATCCCTGCAAATCGTTGATCTACAAGGATTCTGGCGGAGAAGGAGAGATTTGAACTCTCGCTAGGATTCACTCCTACTACTCCCTTAGCAGGGTTACCGCAATCCGCATAAAATCAGCGAAAAACAGGATTTGTACCAACCGCTGTTACCAATAGAAAGAGATTTTGGACTGCTCATGGAGTTATTCTTCATATCTTCCTGTTTTTCCTCTTTTGTGAACACAACAAAAAAATGGTTTATAATGTATAAAGTCTTAATCAATCTTAAGCCCTTAATTTGTTTTATTTTTCGTTTTGCCAAAGCATGAAAAGCTGAAACGGTATCAAATCATGCGCATACCCGGATCGCGTCAAAAAAGCCCTCTGCCGCGTGCAAAGGCAGAGGACGCTTCAAGCTGTGAAGCCGTTGGAATTAGAATCACACCGTATAACGCTGATTCAGATAATTTTTACATCACAGAAGAACGCCTCTGCCCCTTCGATCAGTTTCTCCGTATCTTCAACAGAGCAGACAAAGAAGTCTTCATAATCGCTGCGGTTTCGGATCAGCGCGGCATTGGCGATCAATGCGCCATAGGTACGCGGCAAAACATCTGTTTTGAGATAGTTCATCGTGAACCGGGCAATTACCGCAGAATGCTTCTTATAATCTTCTCCATCCAACGCAAGCACGGCTCGCATAGCATGAAAAATGCATTAGTAAGCTCGATTGTTCGCGGAGGCATAATCTGCTTCCCTGAAATCACGTTTGGCAGCATCAAGCATCTCCGCGGCTTTATCCAAACGGTAACGGGACAAATCAATCAATGCGGTATCAAGCATCAATATGCACCCCCTCGCGCTGGATGTTCCGAAAGAAGGGCATCGTGGGCATATGCTGGCGGAAATACGCCCTGTTTTCTACAATGGGCGAAACCATGATGTCATGCTCCAGCATCAAATCAGCAGCAGCAATGCCAACCTGCCAATTCTTGGCGCTGATCTCTTCCCGAGGGCTGTCTACCAGATACATCACATCAATGTCCGACCCATCCTGTGCATCCTGCCGGGCATAGGAGCCGAACAGAATCACATCAGGTTTTTCACGCGGGTACAACTCTCCGATCCGCTTGCTGAGCTGACCGATGATCCGATAGGCTTCCTGCTGAGAGCACATGCGATTTTCCTCCTTTCCGCACTCGTATTATACCATAGAGACGCGCTGCGATGCAAGCCGTCTCTTGGAGCATCAATAAAATGCCCTTGCGGCCCCGATACGTTGGATATGTTTGACTATCACTACTTGCTGTGGAAATCTGCAATTGTTTTCTCATATACAATATTCCATTTTAAAGAACGAATTCTCTTATTCATCATAATTAATCAATCTTAATCGCTTAATTCTACTTAAGTACGGAAAAGATGGAGCAATTCAAAAGAGAGGGATCAGCAGTGCCTACCCTCTCTTTTCGTTTAATTTCAATTATTTATTATTGTGATTATTCTCTCCGTTTTCACGATCTGCCCAGCGCTGATTGACGGAATTAACAAATTCTTCCATAAGAACCGTATTCGCCAGCTGCTGTTTCATCAATGCGATCTGCTCCCTGAGGGCATTATTCGTTTCCTCCTGCAATTTAGTTTTAACAGATAAACGCTTGATTTCAGCCTGCAATTCTGCTGCCTGTTCTCCTGCCTGGTCAATCTTTTGCCGATAATTTGTTATTTCTGCCTGCAGGCTGAGATTTGCGTCCTGGAGCCGTTTGATGCACATATCCCTGTCATGTAACGCATGTTCCTTCGCCACATCTGCTGCAGACAGCGCGCCTGCAATGATGTTGCGCAGATTATTATAGGCCTCATCTGCTGCTGCCAAAACATCGCCGTTTGGCATCCTGATCGACAATTCCCGCTCGCCGGCACGTATGGCAAACTCGATTTTGTCCGCAATACACTCCCCTGGCAATTCCCGTGTACGCATCATCAGCTCATCGCATCGAGAAGCCTCCATCTGTGCAGCATACGTTTTTTTCGTTTCGTTAGGCATTTTTTCCTCCCTGGTTACATCAATGAACTGTTATAATCTTCAACTAATAATCGTTAAAACGGCAGTTCTTCTCTGTCATCATTGTTTTCTTTCGTTTCTTCCGTTGTGCTTCCTTCGTCGTCTTCGTCCGGCAAAACATGAATTACGATGTCCCGTTCAATGATTTCGTCGCTGTTGTAGGTCACGGAGACCTCAAGGCAATCCTCAAACGGACACGCCCGGTGGATGGTAACTGTCATAGCGTTTCCCTCCTTTCGTTTGATTTACCACAGCTGTCACCTGCAGCTACACATAGTATGCGTGTTTTTGCAAATTTCTTGAAATTTTTACGAATTTTTTTTGATTTCATCTGAATCAGCATCGTCATATAGTAGCACTAATTCGAAATTTCCGTTTTTCTGTTGTTCCGCAATCAGCAATAACGTTTTAATTGCGTACATCGTCATTTCATCAAAATATGCGTTTTTTTCTGCACGTACCAGTAACTCATACAGGTTCTGACCATCCATATACGACCGCCATATTTCCACGTTTACTCACCTCGCTGATTCCTGATATAGTGTTCTGCAACAACGCTGATACGATTATGGCCCAAATTGCGCGAACAGATGAGCAACGCCGATTTATCGCGCCATTGACCAGCATAGGTGCCCCTCAAATGGTATATTGCATCCTGATCCCATCCGCCGCGAGTGCCATCTGCGCATCGATGTTCAGGATTCCAAAAACGCGATTGCCGGCAGGTGTCGTATTCTCTCTCACACAACCTGTACAACGCAGTCGCATAATCGCTGCGATAACTGTGGATATCCGCTCCCGCGTGTACATGGGGCCAAACCTTCCCATCCTTCGCATTTTTCATTTTATTGACCACTGTTGCTACATCACCAATCACCACCGCATCGCGCCATCGGCCCCCTTTTCCTCGTACATGTATATAGTATTTTCCGTTGTCGTATATCAGTTGATTGCCCCGCAGCGATTCGAGTTCGCTGCGTCGCAAACCAGTTGATCTGCAAAACGATACCAAATCCTTGTTTTTTTCCTCCGAGAAATGCCTGTCCCGCATTTTGGAGCCGCGGCTGCGAGTGATGTTTTCTCGCAGCCGCGGAGAGGTCGTTACTTGGAAATCCACTGTGCTGCACCCATACAATTTAGCCAATGCACTGGCCTTTATTTTTACCGTCCATGCGGATTTACTCTCACCCTCTTTACGGAGATAATCTGCAACATATTGCCTGCAATCCGATACTGTTCGTGCATGGTACTCGCTCCTACAATATCGTGCAAACCTACACGCGTGGTACAAATAGTTTTCATAGGTTTTCCACGAATATATCCCCTGTGTAAACGTCCCATCCTGTTTCGCAGCAAACTTGCTCTCACCGATGCGCAACCTCTCGTCCAGCGCCCTTTTAACCTGGTATACCATCGACTCCTTATTCGTATGAGACATGCTCTCTCCCCCTTTCTATTTTGATGGTTCAGACTGCGTATACCCACGTTTTTTTCAGCGTTATGGTTCGCTGGCCAGTTTTATGATGCCTGGCAGCATCCGCCTCTTCGATGCACCCGCTCCTTTCCGTTTGACACAATAGCTACAGATGCAAACCCTCCAATCGTCTCTCATAAATGTACATATGTAGTATGCAAAAAGCGCATAGTTGCAAACATATCTTTTTAACCTTTATAGATCACCGTTTAAACAAACACGCTAACGCGTATTTTTTTAACCGTTGATCGATTTATCCAAAAAATAATGCTTTTTTACGCATACTATACACGTGATCATAAATCACACGAAAGGATGAGCGGTATGACACTATTTTTCCTGCATCATGCATTATGCGTTATCGAGATTCTACGTCCGCCATAACACGAAATACTCCTGAACAAAAGGTCTCACTATTCTATTGGAGGAATGATGTTATGGATGAAATTGTAACAGTATCGCCAACGGGCGAGACCCTGGCAGACGTGATTGCAACGCCTCCAGCAGACGGAACGCCGTTAATCCATGGATTGCTGAATCTCGGCCGCAAATTGGCTATCATCGCCGGCAGCAAAGCGGGCAAATCCATACTGGTTATGGCCCTGTGCCTGGCGATTGCCGCGGGAACTGCCTGGATCGGTTTTCCCTGCATCGTAGCAAATGTATTATATGTTAACCTGGAATTGGATGCAGATACGTGCCGTCGCCGTTTTTTGGCCCTGCGCAGCGCGTATGGTGGAAACTCGGGCGGCGATAGCCGGCTCCATATTCTACACCTCAGGGGATCGTTGTTCACAATTGATCAACTGGTTGACTACCTGCTGCATCATTTTCACGACGCCAATTTGGGCCTGATCGTGATCGATCCGATTTATAAAATTTTTGGCGGGGATGAAAACTCCGCATCCGACGCAGCGCAGTTTTGCGCCCAGCTGGACCGCCTCACAGCAGCGTTGGGGTGCAGCGTTGCCTATGTGCATCACCATCCCAAGGGCTCTCAACCCGCCTCTGCAGCCAATCGCGGCGCCGGTTCGAGCGTCCTCGGGCGTGATTTTGATGCGTGCGTTGATTTGACCGAGGCAAAATCAGCCCTGGATCATGAGGATTACAGCAGGCAGATCATCAAAGACGCATTTACCGCATGGCTGCAAAAACACCCCTGGATCGATCCCAATTTGAGTCCTGACACGGTTGAATCGATATTGAGCCCCATCGAAGCGAGATCATTAGCGGCCGCAATGGACGACGCGAAACAGCGCATTGATGCAGTATCATATTCAATGGCAACATTTGTAGCGCGCGAATTCCGCACCCCCGCGGATCGTCTCCTGCGCTACGATTATCCCATGCACACAGTAGTCAGCAAATCCGTAAAAACCAAATCCAGCACAGCCAATCAGAGTCAAAAAAATACTACTCAATGCCATGTCGGCAGGAGCAGTCTGTTAAAACAAATAGACGAACTGTTTACCCGGCAGCAGGCCGGAAACAGCAATTCTGTTAGAATCAAAATGTCCGAAATCATCAAAAGCACCAAAGTTTCCCGCAATACCATTAAAAAGGCGATTGATTCGCCGAACAGTGGGTACACACGGGATCCCAACGGTTTTGTAGAACGTATTTATTGATTGTCACGTGTCAGCTGTCATTGGGGATGTATATAAAATACATCCCCATGACAACTGACAATGACATAAATTCACTTTCCGTTTAGCAAAAATCATTCAAATGCATTTTCTTCCAATGCCTTCATCATCTTTTCGCTGCAAAAAAAGCAAGCCCGTCGGCCTGCTCTCCCTGAAAAGATCGATTGCCAAGTGCCCAGCAGAAGTTTTGATTTCAATATTTCACAGCCTCAAGGCTCGTCCAGCGGCCTTTTTTCAGCAGTTCTTTATTGTTGGTCAAGTGTATGACAAACAGGTTATTGGTTCCAGCCTGCACTTTGATATTGATTTCCCGGTTCACCCGGACCACAGCGCCCAGATTGCTGTCGCTCAGTTTGAAATTGAGCTTGGAAAACACAGTATCTTTATTCGTGCCGTTGTACATCGTTATTGCAACGTCCACCGAGCCATCTTCATTTTCCCACAGATAGCTGATCTCATAATCCTTCCGGCCCTCGATCACGTTGGTGGTATTTGTCCACAGCCTGCTGCCGATTTCCATAGCGTTGCGGCCTGCAGCCCGCGCGGCACGGTATTTTTCATTCAGATTCATGTTTCTTTCTTCACGCTTCATGTCAGCGCTGGGAGCGATAAACCATTTCCCGTTGACGTTCACACAACTGTAGGGAATTATAAAACTATTTCCGGTTGATTTGTTATAGTGCATTACTTCTCCATCACAGGTTTCCTGATCGGAGTAGGTGATATACGCCTTGGTTTGATTCAGCTTTAATGTTGCATACAGGTTCCGCCATATATCAAAGAACTGGTCCGCGCCTATCTCCACAGCAGTCTGTTCATCCGATATCTGATCCTCGTCAAACGAAAACACGTCAGAATTCTTGTCGTCGTAGAATTTCTGCGTATCCCCTTTCAGCGCGTCCTTGATAAGCCTGGCCATGCTGACCATGAAGCCTTCCCGATCGTTTTGTGTAATAAACCCCCACAGCATACCGTCCATTTCTTCCATTTTTTTCAATGCTTCCTCCGTCGGCGGCGCGGGGGCTTGGGTGGCGGTGGGCCTGGGGGCAGGGGTAGGGCTGGGCGTTGCAGATTTGAGAATATCTTTCGGCACATGAAACCTGATCTTGACAAAGCCCGCAGCCATGGCTATCAGCGTAAGGATCAGCAGCAGCGTGCAAAAAACACCAATAAACTTTTTCATGGCTTATCCCTCTTTCAGTTTTGTTATTCCACCTGGCCGTCCCTGTAAGATCGTTCCCAAATGTCGCCATACACCGCCAGCGGGCAATCGGACAGAATGCACACCATCACAAACGCCTCGTAAGGATTGACGGGGTACATCTCCCCCATCCCGCAGGCCGTGAGCAGCCCGTTGACCTGATCCAGGAAGGCCTTCAGCCTTTCCTCCCCGGTTATTTCCACCCGCTGGGCTTCCAGGAAAAACGTCAGGGTAATCAGGTCGTATCTTTCCACGTTCACCTGACGCTTGAAAATGCTGTCAATGCGCTGACGGCTCATGCGGTAGCTCTGAAATTGCCGGTTCAGCAGCGACTGATTGGCCTTGGCCAGATTGCCGGATTCCGTTACCGGAATGCCGGAGCACAGCATTTTTTCTATATCGGCAGGCCCCACATTCTCCTCGGTCCAGATCCGTCTTTCCTTTTCGGGCTTTTCTTCCTCGTCCTTTTGATAGATCGCCGCGATGGCCCGGCAGCAGGCGGCGTAGCAATCCTGAAACGCTTCCAGCGCCTTTTCCTGGTAATTGCTGCGCCGTTGACTGTATTTCAGGCCGGCCAAATAGCGCATCAGCGCGCTCTCGCTGGCGAAATCCTCCGGCGAAGGCCTGGCCGGCCCGGGGACGGGAGCCGCCGCCTCGTATTGCTTCATCAGCCCGCAGGCGGCGGCATAGTTCAGATCATGCAGGAAGCAGAAGCGATAGATCGCCTCGGTGGGATCGTTCAAATCGAGATCGGCCTCTTTGAGCACCTTGGTGAGGAACTCCGTCACATCCTGCACGCTCATGCGCAGGCCAAAGCCCAGCAGGAAAACCGTTCCGCGCCGCACCTGATTGCTGTTGAGCCAGCTTTTCACCGTGGCGCTCCAACGGGTGGTGGTGGGGGTGAAGGAATGGGGCGCGCGGTTCTCCTCGAAGGAGGCCTCGATCATCTCCTGCCACACCGCGTCCGGCACGCTTTTCAGCGGTTCCTCCATTTCGGATCGCTCATGCAGGTACCTTTTCAGGTAATCCTTGAAGGGCACGATTTCCATTTCCTGGAACAGGAAGCGGAAGATGCCTTCCGCCTCCATGTCCTCAAAGCTGGCCGACGTGACCACATCGTGTATCTGGCGCACCGCCCGGCGGGTAAAATCGTAATCGCGCACCGTGCGTTCATCCAGGTCATAGGAAGAGAAGAATGCAGTCATAAGGTCCTCGCTTATTTATAGGTTGTTTGTATATCAGAGTGCATTTGGGTCCACGTTCCGTTTTTCTGGAGCTGGTTTTTATTCAAATGCAGCTCGTAAACGTACGTCTGGCCGGGATTGACGTAAATTTTTACGTTTCGTTTCTGCGAAATCACCGTGCCCAGCTTGTCGTCCGTAATCTTGATCTGGATCGATTTATAAAGCCTGATCTCATCAGTTCCGTTTCTCAAAGCCACTGCCAAATCCACCGATTTGTCCTGGTTTTGATACATATATATCATTTCTTCAGAAGCAGCTCCTTCATAAACAAGAGAAGGATCGAGCCACATTCCGTTTCCAAAGGTAGCGCAGTTCCTTCCCGCTTCAGCAGCTTCCTGCCATCCCCGGGGCAATCGCCTCATTGCATCAGCATCAAGCTCCTTCAGTTCTTCTGCATTTGGATAATAAAGCTGCCATTGTCCATTGATTTTTCTGATCGTATAGAATCCGTGATCACTTGAATTCTTTGTATTTGGATATTTTCCGGAAACCCGATAAAATACAAAGTCGTAACCGAAAATGTCCTTATACTTCGCATACAAGCAAACATTGATCTTGTTATAACCGCTATACTGGCTTTTGATGCCCGAAAACGATTGAGAGAGCATTTCTTTATACTCTTCTCCAAACTGATCATACAGTTTCAAAAAAGCGCTTTTGTTGTCAGTCTGAATGTAATTCAATAATTTCCTTGCAAGCCCTTTGGCAGCTTCCAGGGCCTCGTCCTCTGTGGGAATTGCCTGCTGTGCCGCGCCATTTGTATTGGAAGACGCCGTCCGCATGCCGGTTTGAGCAGCACGGGGCTGCGATATGGAGGAAAAGGCGTTTTCCGCCCAGGCAGGCACGGTCACCTGGATGTCCGCCCACCCCAGGGCAAGGAAAGCCGCCATTACCAGGACGGCTAGGGTGCTGGTGATTCCGAGAAACTTCTTCATAAGTAACCCCCCTTGTTTGATTTGCGGCCTTAGCATACCACAGCCTGCTTTGACTTTCGTAGAACCCGGATTTCATCGTCCAAACTGAACGGGAAAAGAAAACCGGCCTTTCCCCCTTTGCTTTATTTTGTTGTCGTCTCTATGCTACTGTGCAAGTTGGTCCACTTTCCCTCTTTTTTGAGCTGGTTGCTTTTCAGGTGCAGCTCGTAAAAGTACGTCTGGCCGGGATTGACGGAGATATTCACGTTCCGTTTCTGCGAAATCACCGTGCCCAGTTTGTCGTCCGTAATCTTGATCTGGATCGATTTATAAGTCCTGATCTCATCGGTCCCGTTTCTCAAAGCCACCGCCAAATCCACCGATTTGTCCTGGTTCTGATACATATACATCATCTCACTAACAGCAATTCCTTCAAAAACTAAAGAAGGATCGAGCCACATTCTGTTTCCAAAGGTAGCATAGTTCCTTCCCGCTTCAGCAGCTTCCTGCAATCCCTGGGGCAATCGCCTCATTGCATCAGCATCAAGCTCCTTCAGTTCTTCTGCATTTGGATAATAAAGCTGCCATTGTCCATTGATTTTCCTGATCGTATAATCACTTGAATTCTTTGTATTTGGATATTTTCCGGAAACCCGATAAAATACAAAGTCGTAACCGAAAATATCCTTATATTTTGCGTATAAGGAAACAAAAACCTTGTCATAGCCGTCAAATTTGCTTTTAAGGTCTGAAAACGATTGAGAGAGCTCCTCTTTATACTCCTCTCCAAAATTGTTATACAGCTTCAAAAAAGCGCTTTTGTTATCAGTCTGCAAATAGTCCAGTATTTTTTTTGCATATAGCTTCGCCGCCTCCAGGGCCTCGTCTTTCACCTCATACAAAATGGGAATCTTTACGTCCTCCTGCGTTCCGGAATACCTGCCTGCTGCATCGTATCCCACCACGTCCTTGATCACAATGGCGGTGATGGCCCCGTCCATTTCCTCCACTGTCATGTCGGTGATCAGCGTGCCGGATTGGCCAGCCAAAAACCTGGCTTCGCTGTCTTTGATAGGCAGCGCCACGCGATAAGAATTGTTTTCTGTTTCCACCACAAAGACAGGGACAGGCCAGCCGAAGGAATAGTGGGTTTCGCCGCTGTTCTTCCATTTGATCACCACCGGGCCTTTGGCCATTTGGTTCACGGAAAAGGTCAGGGCTTCAAAGGTTTCCTCGCCCGACAGGATCGCGTCCGCCGGGATGGCGGTGGGCGCGGGTGTGGGCGTGGCCGTAGGCTCGGCGGTAACCATGGCCGTAGGCGAAGGAGTCGCTGCGGCGTTCCCGCCCAATGCTCCCGGATACTTCAGCAAGTACAGCCCGCCGCCCACCGCCACGGCAACAGCCAGCAGCGCGGGCAGAACGCCGGTGAAGAAACGGCGCTTTTTTTTCGGAGGCGGCGTCTGCTCCGCGGCAGGAGGCGGCACGGGGGCCGGCGATGCCTGCGCAGCAGGGCGCGCCGCGGAAGCCTGCGGCGCAGGCCGCTCCGGGGCGTCGGGAGCCGCCGCCGGCTCTTTCCCGATGCTCTCCAGGGCAGCGCCAAATTCCTCCGCAGTACGGTACCGCTCCGCCGGCAGATACTGCAGCGCCTTGAGGATCACCCGGGTCAGCCCGGGCGACGCGCTGCAGGGCGGCGGCACTTCCTTGCCGCTGACCCGCAGCATCAGGGCGCTTTGCTTGTCTTTGAGGGTCACCAGCTGTTTATCGGGGTTCACGAAGGGCTCCCGCCCGTGGTTCATCAGCCTGTACAGCACCAGGCCCAGGGAATACTGGTCGGCCCGATGGTCGTAATCCTGGCCGTTGTACACCTCCGGCGCCATGTAGGGAAAGGTGCCGGTGGAGGCAGTTTTGCCTGAAGCAGCCTCCAGCTTTCGGGACACGCCAAAATCGCCCAGCTTGAAATTGCCCATGGCGGACACGAAAATGTTGCTGGGCTTGATGTCCCGATGGATGATGCCTGCCTTTTCACAGTACTTCAGCGCCGTACACAGGTCGATCCCCAGGCGGATCACCTCGGCTTCATCCATGGTATGCGTCTGCGCATAATCAGGAAAGGGCGTCAAAAACTCCATGCGGATATAAATCGTCCAGCCAAGCGCCTCCGGGTTTTCCTCCACGGCGTAATCCTCGATGCAGACGATATTGGTGATGCCTTTCAGGATATCCATGGCCAGAATTTCCTTGGAATACCCGTCCACCACATCTTTGAAGTATTGTCTGGCGGCTTCCTCTCCGCCCAATTCCTGGATCAAAGCGCGTCCTTCGGTTGGGTTAGATGGAATCCGGATGACCTTGATTGCGCTTTCCGTGGTTTCACCGCCGAGCTCCCTCTCCGCTCGGTACACCACGCCATAAGCCCCTTCTCCAAGCATTTCCCGGAGATGCCATTCTTCCCAACCCTTTGGCAATCGCGTTTGCGGCATGCAAACACCTTTCTCTCTTCTGTATCAGGCATCCTGCCTGCGCAGGGCCGTCTATATATCTGAGATTGCGGACTTTCCCACACAGCCTCGTTTAGAATACCCTATTATTATACCAAGCATCGGCACGATCGTCAATCACCGTTTTCAGAACAGATCGCTTTGACGCCCACGCTTTTTGAAAACAGAAGGTTGCATTTTCCCTGCGGCCGGTGTATAATGATTGTGAACAGAGGCTTATGGGCTTTCTGTTCCCGGCGGCTGATCCGCCCGACGATCCGCTTCGCGCCTCCGTGCCGATGCGGATGGAGCGGAAAAACGGCCGGTACAATAGAATAATATGTTATGAAACGCTTGTTTCTGTTCAGTAGATTGCCCCAAGGGGGTAATCTGCAAAAAAACAGGAGCAGGCGTTTTTGCGTGCTCCGGAAAAAGGGAGGAATCACCATGACAGGACACTACAGCGACCCCACGGCCAACAGCGCCATTTCCCGCGCCGACAGGCAGATCAGGGAAATGAGCAGCATCAGGATCCTGGCGGAGAACGGAAAGCCTTTGACGGCGGCGCAGCGCAGCAGGCTGCAGGCCCTGAAAAAGCATCCCTCCGCTGCCGTGCAGGCGGCCATGGATATGGCATACGAAGCGTACCTCAAACGCCGGCGGAAGAATGGCCAAAGCAGCTGAAACACTGCGGGTGCGCCCTGGCAAAGCAGCGCGTCAGGAATGAAAAGCGGGTTTTACAGGACGCACTCCGCCCCATGGTATAGTATAGCTGTCCCGGGACCCAAACGGGGTCCAAGGAGGAAATACGGGACGGAGAACAATTCAGACGCAATCAGGAGAGGAGAAAGAAAAATGAAAAAACATGTCAGCGCGATTTACGTTATCAGCTCGGTGGCGACTCTGATCGCTTTTGCTTTGTTGGCCATCAGACTTTTCAGCAGCAACGGACAGGCTTCCTTTGACGAGTTGAAATACTACTTCATTCCCTTTTTGGTCTTTGGCGCGATATCCGGCGTCACCAAAAGGCCAGCCGAGCGGAATACGGAAGAAGTATACTATGCAGTGCAGGCGCTATACGAAGAAAGACAACGTCAGAACTGGTTGAACCAGGAAGCAGCGCGCCAGCAGAATCAGCAGATGGTTGATATGCAGAACCAACAGATGATCGATATGCAGAACCAGCAGGCGATGGAACAGGCGGCGCAGGCCGCGGAAAACGCCCGGCTGGCGGCAACCGGCATTGAGTTCGGCGGCTATAATCCCGATCCGAACCTGAACCCCGGCATGCAGAGCACCATGCAGGACTTTGGCAGCAATAACTCAATGGGCATGTTTTAAGGAACACATCGTCAGCCGGAGCCATGAATTCCCGCGGCTCGTCCGGCAGCCTAACCATAATCTGCACAAAGAAAGGATGATTCTTTTGAAAAGAACGATTTGCTGTATCCTCACCGCGCTGCTTTTGCTCACGATTCTTCCTGCCCCCGTTCTTTCGTGCCTGGCGGAGGACGAAGTCATCACGCTCTACTATGTTTCGTCAAGCTTGCAGCCCTTCATCCCCCTTCCCGAAGGCGCGCTGACATCCTGGCAGATCCCGGACTTCCCCGAAAACGCAAAAATGCTCTATAATGACGGTAGATATGCTAACAGTTTGAAGCTTTCGGTGTCCAAAGACGGCCTGGTCACGCTGCAAAGCTGGATGGGCTTCAAAAATAATGAGGCAACCGAAAGCATTGATGTATATGGCGGCGCTTCGCACGCGGTTTATCATTTCCGTATTCTGGATTATGGAAGCATGGTACTGGATCAGACCCTGGACGCGGCGCTGTCCCGTTATGCCGAAACGGAATTCACCAGTGACATGTCAGACCTGGAAAAGTTCCGGAAAGCCGCGGAAATCTGTGCCCGGGACTTTGATTATTCCGGTTCCCACTCCGGTGCCAGGGCGATGGTTTTCTTTGGCTCCGGCGACTGCTGGGCCAGTACGGATTTTATCATCCGGCTGTGCGAACGCGTCGGTGTTGCGTCATACTCGCGGCCCGGTTACAAAGATCTCGGCGCCGGCTCCGGGCACAAGAACGTGATTGCTGAATTGGACGGCTCCCTGTGGATTGCGGAAGCCGGCTATGAAGGGACAAAGCCGCGTATTTGGTCTGTTTACCGCACAGGAGATTATTCCTTCCGAACGCATCGGCAGGAAGACGGAACGAATGCCGCGGAACTGTACATGTATGAATACGGCGTCATTCATCCTGATGCGGACGGGGGCCTCTGGACCATACCGGCAGAGTGGAACGGGTACGCCGTTGTTTCGCTGAGCGATAGTTTCCATCCGTCCAACGATGGCATTGTGCGCATTATTCTCCCGGAAACCATCCGCCGGATCGGTGATTACGCCTTTAAAAGCAATCGGGATCTGGAACACATCAGTTTGTCTTCGAATCTGGTATCCATCGGTTCATATGCGTTATCTTACAATCAAAAGCTGACCGGCGTGGAGCTTCCGGATACGCTGACGTCCATTGGCGAGTACGCCTTTTACGGCGACAGCGCGCTTGCGCAAATCAGCATTCCAAAGGGCGTGACCTCCATCCCCGGTTATTGCTTCAGCCGGTGCGGCGCCCTCACCGTGCACGTGACGCCGGCCTTGACGGAGATCGACGAAACAGCCTTCAGCCAAACAAACGTCACGCTGGTCGGGCAGCGATACACATCTGCTGAGCGCTGGGCAAACGAGCACGGGATTCCCTTCATCCCGGAAGGCGGCGAATTAACCCTGCCCCGCGGCCTGGCCGAGATCGAAGCCGAAGCCTTTGCAGGCGGTGCATTTGGCGGCGTGACCATTCCAAATGGAACAAGGTCCATTGGTTCAAGGGCTTTTGCGGATTGCCGTAACCTGAAGTGGATCGTCCTTCCCGCGTCTGTTCAGGCAATCGCAGAAGATGCGTTCGCAGGCTGCGGCGCTGTTCGGATCGCTGCCCCGGCCGGTTCAGCCGCGGAATCTTTTGCACAAAGCCATGGCCTCACCCTTGTGACAATAGAATAACCTGTATGATTCATGAGCGTATAGCTCATATCCCGGAATTCTATCATCAAAGAATTCCGGGGTTTTTCGCTTTATGTGTGCTAAATGGACAATAAGCCAGCATGATGACTGTAGAATCAAAAATAACGGATGCAGATATAAAAGCAATATTTACACATAGTAATGGCATAATGCCAAAGAATAACTGGATGAATAAACCTTAGCTATTTTTCCATTTTTCAA
>Ga0310694_10003394_pt1 | contig 15662 bp, 12 predicted proteins | sample 174DNAGHGhighgp2_FD_203884 | JGI IMG/M metagenome (GOLD analysis project Ga0310694, IMG submission 203884) | Sheep rumen microbial communities from Palmerston North, Manawatu-Wanganui, New Zealand - 1742 DNA GHGhigh gp2 (v2) (version 2) | ecosystem: Host-associated > Mammals > Digestive system... | reverse complement strand
GTTCCTATGTGCGCGGAAATCACGTTGAGGTGTTCCTCAATGGGGCTTATCGTGGTTTTTACAACATGATGGAATTCATGGACCGCAAACAGATGAAGCTCAAGAAATTCAGTGTCGTTGATGCTGACCAGGCGGCTACTATCACCGATGAGGACGATGCCGATTTCATTCAGATGCACGGCATGATGTGGAAAGCCAAGGAGAGGACCGTTCAGACGCTAATGATGTCAACCAGTACCTCCGCACCCGTTAATACCCAAGACACATGGGGTGGCTTTGAACTGGAGTATCCCGGCCTTGATGCTGTGAACCCTACCGACTATAGCGTGCTGTATAATGCGGTAAATTTTGTGAGTAGAAGCAATAACCCTGGTTTTGCTGCCCAGGCAGGTGATTACTTTGATATCCCTGTACTGGTCAACTATTATGTGTTTATCCACACCCTTTTTGCCATCGACAACACCGACAAGAACATTGTTTGGGCGTGCTACGACAGTGAGACGGACAAGAAACTCACGCTCGCTGTGTGGGACCTTGATGCCACGGCAGGCCAGCATTATGCCGACAATGAAGGGTATTACCATGCCGATGCCATCCAGCCCGAGAATGACTTTGACAGCGTCCCCGCTTCCATCTCGGGAATGACGAAAAGCCGCTTGTTCAAGATGCTGAAGACGATGCCTAGCTTCAAGCTGAAGGCCACTAACTGTTATTGGCGCCTGCGTGAGTCGGTTCTTCATCCTGATAGTCTTGTGCTGCGATATACCGCTGTATATGAACGACTTGTAAAGAGCGGAACGATGAAGCGCGAAGAGGTGCGATGGTCCGATACGGGTGATATCGCTCACCGGATGCTCACGTTTGACGATGAGTTTGATTACCTGTGTGACTGGTTGCGTCGACGCATCGCCTATCTGGATACACACAACTTTGCATGCCATCGGGGCGACGTGAATGGTGACGATAAAGAGGATATCATAGATGTCATCAGATTGATTGAATATGTGTTGAACGGAACCGCGCCTACAAGTGAGATGGTCAATGCCGACCTCAACATGGATGACTTGATTGACATCAATGATATCTCCTTGCTCATCGATAAGGTATTGGGAAATAATTGAAAAAATAACGATTTTTTTATTGCCAGTTCGGGAAATTGTAGTACCTTTGCCCCGCTTTTCGTAATCTCTGACAAGAAAAAGAGTGGCTTGTGTATATTGCGAAGTGATTATTAACAGATTAAATGATATAAAAATGGACTTGATTAAAGTTGCAGAACAAGCATTTGCTACAAACAAGCAGCACCCGGAGTTCTTTCCTGGTGACACAATCACGGTAGCATACCGCATCAAGGAGGGTAACAAGGAGCGTATCCAGCAGTACCGTGGTGTGGTGATTAAGATCAACGGCGAGGGTGAGAAGAAGCGTTTCACCGTTCGCAAGATCAGTGACAACATCGGTGTTGAGCGTATTTTCCCGCTCGAGTCTCCGTTTATCGACAGCATTTCCATCAACAAGCATGGTAAGGTTCGTCGCGCCAAGCTGTATTACCTGCGTGGTCTCACCGGTAAGAAGGCTCGCATCAAGGAGCGCCGCATCATCAAGAAGGAGGAGGCTTAATCCAGGCTCATCTTTCGATAAATTGTCATCACAGGACTGGGGAAGGCAGCAATGTCTCCCCAGTCTTTTTTGTTACATTTTGACACAATTGTCTTGTCTATTGTAAAATAATGTGTATCTTTGGGGCAGAGAATTGCCGAAACGCTTGAAAGGGAGTAGGCGCATAACCAGTAAATACAGGAAAAATCATGGATGAGGAAATGAAGAATGCCGAACAAGCCGCTAACGAGGTTAAGAACGAAGGCGGTAGCATTTTTGACGAATTAAAGGGTATGCTCAACGAGGCCACTCAGGGAGAGGGCAACGTGTTTGACAAACTCAAGGGTATCTTTGAAGGCAAGGAGGGCGATCCCAGCATCTTTGAGAAGGCCAAGGAAATGTTCGACGGCAAGGAGGGCGAGCCGGGTATGCTCGACCAACTCAAGGAAATGCTTGACAAGGGAACCACCGCTGCCGGAGAGATCAGTCAGGACTTCCTCGATAAAGCCAAGGAAATGTTTGACGCCAAGGAGGGCGAGCCCAGCCTGCTTGACAAGGCTAAAGAAATGTTTGGCGAGGGGGCTGCCGCCGCAGGTGAGATGATGGACAAGGCCAAGGACTTTGTGGAGCAGGGCACTGCCGCTGCCAACGAGGTCGCCCAGGACTTGTCTCAGAAAGCCAAGGAAGCCTTTGAGCCCAAGGAGGGCGAAGAGAGCGTTCTCGACAAGGCCAAGGACGCACTTGACGATGCCGGCAAGGCTGCCGAGGGCTTGATGGACAAGGCGCAGGACTTCCTAAAAAACGTTTTCGGCCCCAAGGACGAAGGACAGGCCTAATCCGCCTCCTACCTGAATAAATTAAGAATTACGCGAATTTCACGAGCATTTGTCTCCGTTGAAATTCGCGTAATTCGTAGTTCGTCAATGGGTATCAGTCCAGGAAGCGCTTGTCGAGGTCGCCGTAGGAGTCGATGCGACGGTCACGCAGGAACGGCCACCAGCGCCTTACCTGCTCGCTGCGCTCCATGTCAATGTCGATGACCTGCAGGTCCTCGCTGTCGATGGGCCCACGATACAGGAGTTCGCCCTGTGGACCGGCGACAAAGCTGCTGCCCCAGAACTGGATGCCGTTAGTCTGTCCTGACGGGTCCGGCTCAAGGCCCACACGGTTCACGGTGATGACAGGCAAGCCGTTGGCCACGGCATGGCCACGCTGCACTGTTGTCCAGGCTTCGCGTTGGCGCTCCTGCTCTTCGGGGGTGTCGCTGCTCTCGTAGCCGATGGCGGTGGGGTAGATAAGCATCTGCGCGCCGCTCATGGCCATCAGTCTGGCCCCCTCGGGATACCACTGGTCCCAGCACACCATCACGCCCAGGCGTCCCAGCGATGTGTCGATGGGCTTAAACCCCTGGTCGCCAGGTGTGAAATAGAATTTCTCGTAGTAGGCGGGGTCGTCGGGGATGTGCATCTTGCGGTACTGGCCTGCCACGCTGCCGTCGGTGTCATAGACCACAGCCGTGTTGTGATATAGTCCCGTTGCTCGTTTCTCAAACATCGAGGTCACCAGAACGATGCCGCACTCGCGGGCTACGGCAGCATACTCGGCACATTCGCTGCCGGGTATTTCCACCGCCAGGTCAAAATTGTCCACACTCTCCACTTGGCAAAAGTAGAGCGAGTCGTGCAGTTCGGGAAGCACGACAAGCTGCGCACCCAAGGCGGCAAGCCGTTTGATTTTATTGATGAGCGACTCTCGGTTGGCCTTGACGTCGCTGGTGTTGCGTTGCTGAATGATACCTATTTTCATAACACTGAATATCAACAATTTCTCTAATCTCTAATCTCTAATATCTATTATCTATTATCTATTAACCGCCAGCGCCCCCAGTGGCAACTGCATCGTGGCGCAGTGCAGGGAACCGTGCTGGCAGACAAGGGCGCGGCAGTCGATACCCACAACCTTGCGGCCCGGGAAAGCCTGGCTGATGAGTTCACACGCCTTGACGTCGTTCTCGGGCTGGCCATATACGGGCACCAGCACCTGGTGGTTCATTACCAGGAAATTGGCATAAGTGGCCGGCAGTCGCGATATCTCGTCATAGGTGGCATCGGGCAGCGGCAACTTGATGAGATGGTAGTGGTTGCCGTCAACATCGGTAAACTGCTTGAGCTGTTCTTCCATTTTCATTAAGGACTCAAAGTGCTCGTCGGCAGGGTCGTCGCAACCCGTGTACAGGATGACCCCACCAGGAGCGAAGCGGGCCAGTGTGTCGATATGGCCGTCGGTATCGTCACCGATGAGTTGTCCGTGATCCAGCCACAGCATTTTCATGCATCCCAGCCGGTCGAGCAGGATGCGTTCGAGCTGATCGCGTGACAGGGTGTCGTTGCGGTTGGGGGCGGTCAGGCAACAGGTCGTGGTCATCACAGTACCATTGCCGTCGGTCTCGATGGAGCCGCCCTCAAGAACCATGTCGCGGTAGTTGAGCAGCGGCATCTTGAAAATGCCACCCTCATCGATGCGTGAAGTGACCAGATTGTCGCAGTCGGCGGCAAATTTCATGCCCCATGCGTTAAAAGTGAAGTCAGCGAGTTTCATCGAGCCGTCATGATACACGGCAATGGGGCCATAGTCACGCACCCACGTGTCGTTGATGGGCAACTCAACAATGGTGATGCGCTGCCAGTCCACGTCGGGACCCAGGGCAGAGCGCACGTCATCGGCATCGTTGGCAACGATGACAAGACGCTCGTCGTCGTTGAGGATGGCTCGGGCTATCTCAACATAACATGCCGTCACCTCTTCGAGCATATATGCCCAGTCGGTGCCGTCATTAGGCCATGTAATCAGGACACCGTCTTGCTGGTCCCACTCGGCAGCAAAACTGCGGTTTCTTTTACACTGATTCATCTATACGTAATGATGATATGCTTATAAATATGGTGTGACTGTTCTGTAAAGGGAAAACGTGAAAAACGGTTTAAATATTGTTGCCAAACTCTTGATAATTGTCCCAGAAAGAATCTTGAGACTCGACTATCTCGTCGATGAAGTCGCGGTACCCGTCCTTGACGTTGTAGCCGTTGTCTTCGCACCATGCGACATAATCTTCCTCAAATCCTTCTTTTTCACGCCTCATTTTTTCAAATTCCCGATCAATCTCAGGGGTGTTGCTGTGGCGGTCCAGCAATTCACGTAATATTTCAGAAATGTCGTTCATATTCTGGTCCTCCTTGGTTTTACAGTGGCACCATTGGCGCCTGACTGGTAGTTGATTGATTGAATTGTATTGCTATCTTATTTTGATGTTCAAATTTAGTGCTTTTTTTTGATTTCCTATACTAACATTAGTTAAAAATTATAGATACTATCAATATTAGTTATATCAGACACTGTTTTTGCTGTTTATGATGGCTGTTAGGTTAACTGGTAACCGGAATCACACCGCATCGTCGATGCGCCACGATGTTGAAATATGAAAACTGTTGCTCGAAAATTTAAAAAAAAGTTAACGCAATTTCATTCACTATATCGCAAAGTTGTAGTAACTTTGTCGCGTGACAGGCGCCCTGAAGCCTCCCTGTTACCTTATTTATTATTAGCGATACTGTTTTTTACATTTCACATGTTCAAGGAAATGGTCATGAGATGGCTTAAACTGACGTCGATAGCGTTGCTCCTGCTGGTAGTGACGGGTTGCGCCACCGACAGTCTCGAGAAGATGGTCCCTGCCGATGCAACCGGCGTGGTAAGAATTGACGTGTCTAAAATCCTCAAGGAGGCAGGTATGGTTGACGGCGGCAAGATTGTGCTGCCCGAATCGTTGCAGGAGGTGATCGACAATAACGACACGTCGCCGTTGTGCATCCTGCTCAGCGACCTGCCGCAGATGGGACTCAACCTGGACGGTAAGGCGTATGCGTTCTTTACGATCAAGACTTTCGGTCGCGTGGTACTGGCTGAGCTTGACGACCCCGATAAAGCCCGAAAGACGCTCGAACTGCGTGCTGGCGGTGATTTCTCGACAGTGGAGGGAATCAACTGCATGTACGTCGGCGACAATATCTATGTCATCTACGGCAAGGTGCTCCTCGTGGGAACGGTAAACAAGGCCATGCCTGTGGAACGTGCCGCCAAGGCTGCCAAGAGCATCTTGGCCAAGACCTCAACCAGCATTGCCGACAACAAATCGGTCAAGGAGGTGCTTCACAACGATGACGCCGCCATCAATGCATGGGTGCAGGGCAAGGGACTGAAAACCATCCTCAACAAGAGCGAAGTCTATCGCGAACTGTCACAGAAGATGCCGTTGATCGGTATTTTCACCGAGAGCGACATCGACGCCGTGACCTGCAATATCGAGGTGGATGAGGAAAAGGTCGAGATGAACACCCGCATCCAGGCTGCCGAGAACAGCGAGTATGCACAATTGCTCAACTCCACCCTGAGCACTCCCAACGAGGACGTGCTCAAGGCCATCCCCAACTCGATGGACTATATCTTCACGATGAGTGTGAAAGGCGACAAGTTTGTGAAGCTCAAGCAGATACAGCAGCTTCTAGGCATGTTCGGCAAGTTGCCTTACATCGGGCAGATCGACCTGGCGAGCATCCTCTCAACCATCGATGGTCCTTTCACCATCGGACTGGCACGCGACCCGCATCTTGAGGGCGAGTGGAATGTGGTGCTTGCAACGCGTTCTACCGACCCCGATGGAGTGGTTAAGCAGATCAGCAACTTTGCCAACTCGATGGGACAGGCGCCTGAACTCTATGAGGGCGAATATATCTACCAGTATGACAACAAGATGATACGCATCGGCATCATCGACGGAATCCTCTACATGAAAATGCTCGACTATGAGCAGACCGAGGGCTATGCCTACGAGATGAAGCCTGTGCGTGACTTCTTTGACAAAGCCATCATCGGCCTCTTTGCCCAGACCCATGACGAGCGGGTCAACGGTTACTTCGACTTCGGATTCCAAGATATTTTCAACGGTAAGGGACATTTCTATACCAACGAATCCAAAGCCAATGCCGCCCTGGAGCTGTTGCGTTCCCTGTGCACCATCAAGAAGGGCGACGCCTTTGGCAACGAGGACAGCGACGACGGTATCTCGTCATTCATGACCGGAGCCATCGACAAGCTCCAGCCCGTGCACTGACACGCCATCGGGACAGAATAAAAAACAATCAGGGTCCATCCGGCAAGGTGGACCCTGATTTTAATCGGTAAAGTTGAGTTTTAGAACTTGTAATTGACACCCAAGCTGAAGACGCCCTGGTCCACCTTGCGAATGATGGTGTGGCGATACTCGAAGTTGACGCCAAAGTGCTCGGTGAGCTCATACTCGAGACCGGCACCCAGGTTCAGGCCCACGTGGTTCTCCTCACCCTTCGGATTCAGCTCGCCCTTGAAGTCGACCATGGTATAGTTCAGGCCGGCGATGGGATAGATGTAGAGCTGCTCATGACGCAGGTTGAGCAGGTAGTGGGCATTGATGTTGACTTCCCAGCATGAAGTGTGATCGTGCTCAAAGAAGCCGTTGAAGCCCACCTCGGCGCGCAGTTGGTCAAGAATACCATACTGGAAACGGGCGCCAAGACCCAAGCTCTCGATTTCACTGCCATATGATAAAGTGATACCGGCAGCGGTCTCGCCCTGGTGTACCTGTGCATTGCTAATGCCCACGCCTAGCATGAGCAAACAAACGAATGTAAAAATCTTTTTCATAGTTCCTTTTGTTATTAATGAAATTGTAATTGCCGCAAAAAATTATTGGTAAAATTACTGCCATTTTCTCATATTTCCAATTTTTTCGTCTCTTTTTGACCAAAAACTGCCCAAAACAGGGCCTCATTGACCGCAATCGGGCCTCTTGGGTACAAAAAAGCTGCCCTTGTGAGGCAGCCCGATGTCGTTTGTTCAATAAGTCGTGTTTATCCCAAATAGGCCTTGAGCAGCTTGCTCTTCTGGCCCTTCAGGCGGCGGATGGCCTTTTCCTTGATCTGACGGACGCGCTCGCGTGTCAGGTCAAACTTTGCGCCAATCTCTTCAAGCGTCATCTCCTGACAGCCGATGCCGAAGAACATCTTCAAGATGTCCCTCTCGCGTGGGCTGAGCTGATCCAATGCGCGGTTCACCTCCTTGGCCAGCGACTCCTGATTCAGCGTGGAGTCGGCCATGGGTGAATCGTTGTTGGGCAGCACGTCCAGCAGACTGTTGTCCTCGCCCTCGACAAAGGGTGCGTCAACCGACACGTGACGGCCCGAAACCTTCATCGTGTCGCTGATCTTGTCAACAGGGATGTCGAGGCGCTCGGCGAGCTCCTCGGCCGACGGACGACGCTCATGCTCCTGCTCAAACCGGGACTGGGCCTTGCTGATCTTGTTGATCGAACCCACCTGATTGAGCGGCAGCCTGACGATGCGGGATTGCTCGGCAAGGGCCTGGAGGATGGATTGACGAATCCACCACACTGCATACGAGATAAACTTGAAGCCACGTGTCTCGTCGAATTTCTGCGCTGCCTTGATGAGGCCCAGATTTCCCTCGTCGATCAAGTCGGGAAGACTCAATCCCTGGTTCTGATACTGCTTTGCGACAGAAACGACAAAGCGCAAGTTGGCATTGACAAGTTTGTCAAGTGCAGCCTGGTCGCCTTGACGGATGCGCTGTGCCAACTCGACTTCCTCATCAACCGTAATGAGTTCCTTACGGCCGATTTCCTGAAGATATTTGTCGAGGGACGCGCTCTCGCGGTTAGTAATGGATTTTGTAATTTTAAGTTGTCTCATCTAACTTATGTAGAATTTAAGCGTGCAAAGATACAACATTGAAATTGTTTTACCAAATATTTTTGCAAAAATCGTGCCTAAAAAATGTCAGGCGGCCTCTTTTTCAGGTCGCCTGACAAATTGTCCCCTAAAATGGGGGAGGGTATTTTCGGTTTTTTACTTCATCACCTTCTTGCTGCTGGTGGTGCCGTCGGTGTAGGTGGTAACGACGATGGTCAGACCGTTGGCCTGCTGCATCTCCTGACCAGCCATGTTGAAGTAGCGTACGTTGGCAACAGCCTTGTCAGCGGTCATCTCCTCGATGCCGGTGAAGGGGCTAACAACAAACTCATAAGCGATCTCGTAGCTGGGGAGCTTGTTGGGAGCTACGGCGTAAGCCTCTACGCGATACTTACCGTTGCCGGTGAAGGCGAGAACCTCGGTGTACTCAGCCCATTCGGTCCACTCGCCATCGGGGCTCTGAACGCGGAAGTAAATGGTGCTGGGCTCGGTCTCGTTGATCTGTACGAAGTAAGCGTGGATACCATCCTCGGTGTAACCGTTGAAGGTGGGAGCAGCGGTCATCTCGGTGGGAGTGGGAGGAGTTACTTCGCCGGGCTCATAGGTAAAGGCGGCCATGGGCAAGAAGTCGGCGGCATAAAGAGAGCCATAGAGGCCGTACTGAAGGAAACTTGCGTTGTAGCCAAACTCTGAGGCGCCGATAAAGTAAGTGCCATAGTAGCTGTATTCACCTTCGCCTTCCCACGATACCTCGATGAGCAGGTTGCCGCCATTGTAGGTATAGGGCTCGTTAAAAGTGAATGTGAGCTCTGTATCACCCTCATTGGGAGTGGTGGTTGAAACAACCTGTGCACCGGTGATGGCGACGGGGTCGTCAGCGAATCCCAATTCGTCAACCTCCTTGATGGCCAGGGTAACCACACCATCTGAGAATTCGATGTAGTAATCTGCATAATCCTCACCCCATGCACCAGCAGGGCTAAAGAACTTAACCTCGGTGATCTTGCCGCCGTTCATCTCGGTCAGCATGTCGGCAGGATAGATCTGCTGGGTCATGCCGGGGGCATCAAACCAGTAGCCATAAACGGGAATAGCTTCAGAAGCATATTCATCATCGCATACGGTCAATACGTTGGCCTGAGCGACAAATGCCATTGCGGCCACTGCAAATAAAGTAAATAATTTTTTCATAAAGAATAAAATTAAAAATTAATAAAAACTAATATATACTTTGGTTGAATACTAAATAAAAAATGAATACTAATATCTATTCTGGCTACAAAAGTACAATTTTTTTTTGAATAAACAAGAAAACTCGGTGAAGAATGACAATAAAAAGAAATGGCGGCCAGAGTGTGAGCCTCGGCCGCCATCGTAAATATTAAAAGTAGTGCGTATGAAATTAATCCTCGTCGTCGCTCAGGTCAACGGCATAATAGACCTTCTTGCCGGTGGGGTAGAAGCCGGTGATGAACATCACCTTGTCGCTGTCGCTGCTGCGCATGATCTGGTTGTAGATGTTCTCCACGTCATCGCGCGAGTCAACAGGGAAGTTGTTGATGTCGGTGATGATGAAGCCGTCGCGGATGCCTGCGTTCTTGAACTTGCCGGCCTTGACACCTACCACCTTCAGACCCTTGGAGATGGCAAGGTCTTCCTTGTCCTCCTTGCTCAGTTCGGTGAAGGCGCATCCCAGCGACATGACATCGCTCTGCTTGGTCATCTTGGTGTTGCCCTGGTCGTTCTTGAAGGTGACAGTGGTGTGGCGCAGCTTGTTGTCGCGGTAGTACTCAACCTCGGCCTTGTCGCCCGGGCGCAGCTTGTTCATCTCTTCCTGCATCTCGCCGCTGTCCTTGACGCGTGCGCCATTGAGCTTGATAATGACGTCGCCCTCTTGCAGGCCGGCTTCCTTGGCGGCGCCGCGGTCAGTGACTTTGGCAACATAGATGCCCTCGTTGGTGGCGGTGATCTTTTCCTCCTTGGCCTTCTCGGCGGTCAGCTCGGTGTATTGGATGCCCAGGACGGCGCGCTGCACGGTGCCATACTGCTTGATGTCGGTGATGACTTTCTTGACGGTGTTGCTGGGAACGGCAAACGAGCAGCCGCTGTAGTTACCGGTCTGGGAATAGATCATGGTGTTGATGCCGATGAGTTCGCCGGCGGTGTTCACCAGGGCGCCTCCCGAGTTGCCGGGGTTGACGGCTGCGTCATGCTGGATAAACGCCTTGATGCTGCCACTGTTGTCGTTGGTGTTCATGCCGCGCGCCTTGGCGCTGATGATACCGGCGGTAACGGTCGAGTTGAAGCCGAAGGGATTGCCCACGGCGACACACCACTGTCCCACCTTGACGGCATCGCTGTTGCCGAAGGTGATGGCATGCAAGTCCTTGGCATTGATCTTGATCAGGGCAATATCGGTCTTCTCGTCGGTGCCCACTACCGTTGCGTTAAAGGTGCGGTTGTCATTCAGGGTTACCTCAAGCTTCTCGGCGCCTTCGATGACATGGTTGTTGGTCACGATATAGCCGTCAGGGCTGATGATTACACCTGAACCCATGCCGCGGGGTTGGGGCTCGCTCTTCTGCTGCGGTTGCTGTTGCTTGCGCTGTCCCTGTCCGAAGCCGGGGCCGAAGAAGAACTCAAACGGATCAATAAAGCCGCCTTGATACATATTCTGTTGTGGCGTTGCAAGATTCTTGATGCTGACCACGCAGTTGATGGTGTTCTCGGCAACATCGGTAAAGTCGCTGCTCAGGTCAATGGGCCTGCTGGAGGTTTGCACAAAGCCGTCGCTGTTTGTCTTGTTTTCCTTGGTTAACACATAGGTGTCGGTGATGACGCCTTTCTTCTGAAGCTCGCTTGTAGCCATCATGGTTACTGCTGAACCCATAACCGAAGCAGCCACGAGCATAATCGCTAATTTTAAATTTCTGTTCATGTCTTTTGTGTTAAATTATTGTTGATTTTAATTATTTCAAATGTTAAAATTAACTTTTGCAATTGATGTGCCAAAAGTACAACTAAAAATGACAATAGCAATATTTGTGCCATTGTTTTTAAAATAAATTAATAGCAGGGCTGTATCTTTTTAACTAGTTTTACATTGACACCGCCCTTTATAACAAATGATGACATTTTGGCACTGACGTGCCGCTGTCATCACTTGGTGGAAATACGGTTGTTGGGGTGGGGTGGCTATGGCCTGTCGCCGTAGCCCAGGGCGGTGAGCAGCTCAGCGAGGACATACATGCTGCCGCCCACATAGATGAGGTCCTTGTCGCTGGCAGCGGCCCGGGCGGCCTCCAGCGCTTTGGTCACGTGGCCGTAGGCATCGCCGTGGATGCCGATGCTTGCGGCTTTCTCCTGCAGGTCCTTGGCGCTCATGCTACGGCTGGTCTGAGCCTGAGTGAAGTAGAAGCCGGCGCTCTTGGGGAACATGTCGAGCATGGAACTGATATCCTTGTCGGCCATGAATCCCAGCACAAAGTGCAGTCTCTCGTGGGGTTCTCGCTTGAGCTGGGCCATCACTTGGGTCATGCCCGGCGGATTGTGGGCCGAGTCGCAGATGGTCAGCGGTTTTTCGCCGAGCCTCATCCATCGGCCCAGCAGGTTGGTGTCCTCGATGACGTGGGTGAACCCCTGATGAATGGCGTCGAGCTTGATGCGGTAGTCGAGTCCCTTAAGGATGTTCAACGCCGTCAGCACGGTGTTGACGTTCTCGACCTGGTAATCGCCGGTGAGTTCGCAGTCAACAGTGCCGTAGCTCCGAGTCGTGAGGCGCAGGCAACCGTTGACGTGCTTGGAACTGGTGACTTCAGGATTGTCCTGTGCAAATGTGATGTTGGCATACATGCGCTTGGCCTCGGCCTCAAACACATCGCGAACCACGCCCTCGGCGCGACCGATGACCACAGGCTGCCCGTGCTTGATGATGCCGGCCTTCTCATAGGCGATTTCCTCGAGGGTATCGCCCAGGAACTGCTGGTGCTCGAGGCCGATGTTGGTGATGATGCTCAGGTCGGGGGTGATGATGTTGGAACTGTCAAGCCGGCCCCCCAGGCCTGTCTCGATGACAGCGACGTTGACATGGCGCTTGGCAAAGTAGTCAAAGGCCATTATGGTGATGATTTCAAAGAACGTCGGCTCGATGCCGCTGTCGTTGCCCTTCATCTTCTTCTTGTAGTCTTTCACCCATTGCATCACAAAATTGCGGCTCACCTTGCGCCCGTTCACGCGGATCCTTTCCCTGAAGTCTGTCAGGTGTGGTGACGTGAACAGCCCGACGCTGTAGCCGCACTCCTGCAGGCACGACGCCAGCATGTGGGCCGTGGAGCCCTTGCCGTTGGTGCCGGCGATGTGGATGATGCGGTAGTGACGGTGAGGCTCGCCATACATCTTGTCAAGTGCAAAGCTTGTGTCAAGCCCGGGCTTGTATCCCGAAGCGCCTTGACGCTCAAAGGCGGGACGCTTGTTGTACAGGTAATCCAGTGTGCGGTCCCACTTGCGGGCCAGCTCTTCTTTTCGTGCCATATTTCGGTCGTTGTTGTTCGGTCAGCAGACACCTTATAATAAATAAAGAAAAAACAGTATGGCTGTAAGCCGGGTTATGTGCCTGCCACGAGTGGCAGGTGCCTGTCATTTATCTGTCCGACGCATTGCTGCGCCGGTATAGCGTTCTACCCCCCGGCAATGGGCGAGCAACCCTTAAATGCCGGTATACATGAACTTGCAACTCACAGGTGGTGCGGCACGCTGTGTCACCACGGCGCCCGGTGGGCTCTTACCCCGCCTTTTCACCCTTACCGCTCGCGCGGCGGTTATTTTCTGTCACCTTAACCCTACGGTCACCCGCAGCTTCCCGTTAAGAAATGTGATGCTCTGTGTTGCCCGGACTTTCCTCTCGCAACCATGAATGTTAACGAGCGACAAGCCGCCATACTGTTTTAGAGAGTACAAAAGTACTATGATTTGTCAAGGTGGGCAAATTTTTTTGGCGCCTATGCATTCATTATGATGACGATATGCCATGTGGGCAAAATCCAAACCACTTTAAATATAGTGATTTACAATTTAATCTATAGGTGTACGTTATAATTATATATTTAGATATTGACGACTATGACTGACTTCAAACGCTTTTCTGTGGCCGATTGGGTCAAGCAGGTGGGTGGCGCATGCCGCCGTTTTCCGTTGGCAGTGCTGCTGCTGGTGTTCCTCACGGGCTTCGTGATGCTTCTCATCCATGGCGATGGCAAGCCCTCGGAGGAGAAATGGACATTTTTCTTCATCTTTTATCCTGCTACAGGCTCATTGCTGGCCGTGTCACTCCAATTGTTGACCGAGGACTTCAAGCATCGGGCCGTCGCCGTCGTCACACAGGCACTAGTACATGCCCTGTGGCTGGGGGTGTCGCTCTACCTGACGCAGTTTGAGCATTTCTCGATGCAGCAGTTTGTCGCCGTGAGTGCCACGGTGATAACGATGGTGCTGTCGCTGTTCCTGCTGTGTTTCTACCGCAAGGACGATGATGTGCCCTTCTGGAACTTTTCTCAGCGTCTGTTGGTCGCACTGGTCTCGGGCGTTGTGGTGGGCGGTATCCTCACGTTGGGCATCATCCTGTTTGTCCAGTCGCTGGACTGGTTGTTCGACATGGAGGTCAACCGCTGGTTCCCTTACATTCCCACGTTCTGCATGCTGCTCTTGGCGCCGCTGTTGGCCATGAGCCAGATTCCCGAGGGCAAGAATAAACGCATTCACTTTGTCGCACCCTACACCGGCTTCATCAAGGGGGTGGTGCAATACCTGTTTATCCCCTTGCTGTTGCTGTACATGGCCACGCTCTACGTGTATGCCGCCAAGATTCTGTTCACTTGGCAATTGCCTGTGGGCTGGGTCTGCTATCTGGTGTCGGCGAGCATGCTGGGCATGGTGATCCTGATTTTCATCACCTATCCCTTGCAGCATGAGCAGGGCAACTCCATCTTCAAACGCTTGACACGCTGGTTGCCGCTGGCGATGATGCCGCTGCTGGTGCTGATGTCGGTTGCGATAGGCCGTCGATTGAGTGACTACGGTATCACAGTGAGCCGCCTATATGTGGTGGTGTTCAACCTGTGGTGCTATGTGGTGTGCATCGGCCTGCTGCTGTGCCGCAACCGTCGCATATGGTGGGTTCCCGCCTCGTTTGCCGTCGTGCTCTTCCTCATCTCGGTGGGTCCCTGGAGCATCCCCAATGTCACCGAGCACCGCCTGCTGGACGAGGTGCGCAAGGCCTTCACGGCATCTGGCCTCCAGCAACTGCCCTTGACGGGCAAGCAATATGACAGTTGGCTCAAGTCGGCCGAAAAGACGGTCGCCAAGTCGATTGATGCCAAACTGCATTACCTGCAGACCGACTTCGGCTATGACAGCACGCTGGGCGTGGTCGGCAAGGACGCCATTGTGGGAACGATGGAAAGGAATGAACTGCCTGGGGGCATCGTCGAGAAAGTGAAGGGGAATGACTTGCATTACTATAACAGCAAGGATAACCTGCTCACGCGCGTCAGCGTTCCTCAGGGCTATTCACACATGGAAAGTGTTGAGGATGCTGTCCTCGTCGAGCAGCAGGGTAATCGTCTTGTCTTTGAGGTGATTTCCGTGGCCGATGGTGAGAAATACCGTTTTGAGGCTTCGCTCAATCAGTTTGCCGAGCGGGATGTCGATAGGAATCATCACGAGAGCGTCGAGCCATTGATTCTCGATAACGGCAACGTGGTTTTTGTCGTCGATTACTTCAGTATGTCGGTCCACGACAATTCGGTGGTCTATCCCAGCATGTCAGGAATACTGTTCACCAAGTGACCTGTTGAATAATTTTCTACATAAAGGCCCGCCAAAAGTTACGCATGTTGATAACTTTTTTCGGGCCTTTGTTGCATTTGTCACGGCAAATGGCAGTAACTTTGTGCCATAATTATTAATGTGCACAATGAACCGTTTTATCTCGATTTTTCTGATGGCCTTTACGGCCTTTTTCGTATTACAGGCTGCCGAGGTCACCTTTGATTTCTCGACTGCCGAGGGTATCACCGCCATGGGTTATGCCGTGCCCGACCAGAGTACCGGAACTAACCTTACTCAGGCTGGACCTGTTACCGTCAGCGGCGTGACGCTGACGGCCACCAATGGCTCCACCGAGACCCGCATCTGGAATTCCCAGGGCAGCTACACGCTGCGCATCTATGTGGATGGCTCGGTCACTTTCTCGGTTGCCGAGGGCAG
>Ga0310694_10003393_pt1 | contig 15664 bp, 10 predicted proteins | sample 174DNAGHGhighgp2_FD_203884 | JGI IMG/M metagenome (GOLD analysis project Ga0310694, IMG submission 203884) | Sheep rumen microbial communities from Palmerston North, Manawatu-Wanganui, New Zealand - 1742 DNA GHGhigh gp2 (v2) (version 2) | ecosystem: Host-associated > Mammals > Digestive system... | reverse complement strand
CGCATCAGAACCTGTATAGTAACATGTCTTGCCGCCATAGGTTAAACTCGTGGAGTTTGTTCTCTTGTAACCACTGGAGTTACAGCCGTGGTTTAAGCTAGAGGTTTGGTAACCGCCCTCAGCGCAAGAGCATGCCGCATCAGAACCGGTGTAGTAACATGTCTTGCCACCATAGGTTAAACTCGTGGAGTTTGTTCTCTTGTAACCACTGGAGTTACAGCCGTGGTTTAAGCTAGAGGTTTGGTAACCGCCCTCAGCGCAAGAGCATGCTGTATCAGAACCTGTATAGTAACATGTCTTGCCGCCATAGGTTAAACTTGTGGAGTTTGTTCTCTTGTAACCACTAGAGTTACAGCCATGATTCAAGCTAGAGGTCTGATAACCACCCTCAGAACAAGAGCAAGCTGTATCACTACCTACATAGTAACAAGTCATACCACAAACTGTTACAGCCGTAGAGTTTGTTCTCTTATAGCCGGTTGTTGTACAACCGTGGTTATTTGATTTAGAACTGTACCCTAAATCTTCGCAAGTCTTGGCAACACCACCATAGAGGCAAGTATGACCGCAACCGGAAGATGTTGAGCTGTAGTTCTTTATACATGCCGTATCAACCGAGGTTTTACATCCTGTTGTTCTATAAGAATAACCTACACCGGAGCAGTATGCAGAACTATAGCTAAAGTATGTGCTGTTTGGTTGTGATGAGCAGGTGCCGCTGGCTCTGCCTGTACATCTCCAACCGGTTATACCTGTACAAGATGATGAGTGCTGACCGGTAAAGTATGTAGAGCTTGCTTGTGAAGCATCAGAAGCATTTCTGCTTGTACATCTGTAACCATTACCGACACCGGAACAAGAAGCTGTACCGTAGTTAAAGAATGTGCTGTTCGGCGCAGAGGCGTAAGTGCCACTCGTTCTACCTGTACATCTCCAACCGGTTATACCGCTACAAGATGATGAGTGTTGTCCTGTGAAGTAATCTGTACTTGCTTTAGAAGCATCAGATGCGTTTCTACCCGTACATCTATAGCTTGTGCCTACACCGGAACAAGAAGCTGTACCATAGTTAAAGAATGTGCTGTTTGGTGCGGAAGCATATGAGCCTGTTGCTCTGCCTGTACATCTATAACCCACGATACCTGTACAAGATGACGAGTGCTGTCCGGTAAAGTAATCTGTACTTGCTTGTGAAGCATCAGATTGATTTCTGCTCGTACATCTGTAACCATTACCAACACCGGAACATGTAGCTGTACCATAGTTAAAGAACGTACTATTTGGAGCAGAGGCGTATGTGCCTGTCGTTCTGCCGGTACCTCTATAGCCAGTTATACCGCTACATGTTGATGAATGCTGACCTGTGAAGTACGTTGTACTACATGCCGCCGCATCAGATGCGTTTCTGCCGGTACATCTCCAACCGGTACCGACACCGGAACATGTAGCTGAGGTTATGCCGGAGAAGAATGTGCTGTTCGGAGCGGCAGATTCAGTGCCTGTCGTTCTGCCTGTACCTCTATAGCCAGTTATACCGCTACATGTTGATGAATGCTGACCGGTAAAGTACGTTGTACTACATGCCGCCGCATCAGATTGATTTCTGCCACTACAACGATAACCATACATTGTGGCACACGGGTTAGCATTACCGCCTTGATATGCGCATGATGCTGTGCCGTAATTAAAGAATGTGCTGTTCGGTTGGTTGGCTTCGGTGTTTGCTGTTCTACCGGTGCAACGATACCTTGTGCCTAAGCTGCCTTGATTATCAGAAGCGCTGGCAGTTGTGAAGTATGTTGTATTGATGCTTGATACCGGAGATATTGCACATCTTGCATGAGAGCAAGTGTAACATACTAAGCCGTTTGTTCCGCTGATTGTTGTTGCACTACATACAAAGTATGAAGAATCAAGCGGTGATGAGTATGTATAACCGTATGTTGAGCACTTGATATCAGATGTTCTGTAGCAAGTTTGGGCGCCACTGGTGGCATTCGTATCACTTATAGCCGCATAATTACGAGAGGTTGCACTGATGTAATATCCGCTGGTCGGTTTAGTTGCTGACCACCCACTTGCACAACTCGGTCTGATATACCAACATGTGCTTCCGCAACCGGAACTTCTGGAGACTTCTGAGAAGATGGTCGGAGCCCCGAACTTACGGCCGTCTGACGCTGTGATTTGGGTAGAGGATGCATAAGCACTATTATACGACACAGCCGTTTTTTAAAGTAAAATCAAACGCTTATCCGTTTTAAACTTCCAACTCCGGATTCCCTCCCGATTCCCTTATGTTTCTTAAACTATCACAACATATTTAAGATTATATAAATCAAAAGGGAGCCAATTTGCCCCCTTTTGATTTTTCCGTGCTTTTTAGTTACCACAACGGAACACATATTTTCGTATGTGCGAGTTATAAGGGAATAGAAATGAGTACCCTCAAGCCTCCTAACTCACTATCTGATAATTCAATTTTGCCACCGTGTGATGTAATAATGTCACGTGCAATAGATAACCCTAAGCCGACACCACCGGTTTCCGAATTGCGGGATTCATCTAATCTGTAAAATGCTTTAAAGACATCTTCTCGCTTCTCAGGAGGGATGCCCGGCCCGTCATCATCAACGGTTATTTCAAGCTTTTTATTATTGCTCTCCAAAGCAACGGCAATAACCTTACCATAATTAAAGGCGTTGGATATAATATTGGTAATGGCACGTTTAAGCGCTTGCTCACGTCCTTGGATAGCGCTTACTTGATCGTTGGTTGAATAACGAATCATGGCTTTACCATTACGAAACTTATTGATAATACTCAAAATAAGCTCGTTCATATCGACAAAGGTGTTTTTCTCGCCACCTTCACCGGAGACAAATGCCAAGTAACCGTCTAACATTTTTTCCATCTCACCGATATCATCAATAAATTCTTTATTTTCAGTTGATTCCGGCAACATGGCCAGTTGCAATTTCATTCTTGTCAATGGGGTGCGCAGATCATGTGAAACACCGGCTAACATCTGCGTTCTTTCAGAAATCTGTTTTAAGATACGCTCTTTCATCTTGATAAAAGCAATACCGGCTTTACGTACTTCTGAAGAACCATAAGGCTTAAACGGAGTGTTAATACCTTTACCGAAATCTTCCGCAACCTGTGCCAATGTTGCAATAGAACGAACTTGAATACGTAGGAACAATGTTGCCACCAGGAACAGCAACAATGACGTTCCGACCATCCATGCGACGAAGCCAAATAATGAGGAACTGAAAATATTTTTGGTAGAGGTCTTAAAGCGGTATAAACCTTTTCCTGTTTCTACCAATATTGTAATATCTTCATGACTATCATTTAAATATACATTTGTAACCGTTTGCGGAAATTTTCGGTGTAATGATTTTTCAAGCAAACCTGTTACGAGTTTATATTCTTCCCCGTAATGGGTACTTGATTTAACAGATAATTTCTCTTTTTCATCTGTTATTAAATCAAATTTGATATTGTAATTCTTACTATACAATGCTTGTATTTTTTCCAAATCTTGCGGGTTATTTGCGGTTAGCTCAATTGCTGTTGCCACGTTGCTTGCCAAATTATTGGAGAGCCTGCGACCAACCTTTTCCCAGTTGCCGTCCCAAAAGGCTATAACCGAAACAACTTGCACCAAAATCAATGGAATAAAAATCAGCAACATTGTGCGGAAAAATAATGTATTGGGCATTATTTTGAGTTTCAAATACTGCAACACTTTATTTAATTTATCTGGAAACTTAACGTGCATTTTATTCTCCTTTATTCAGATATTAACATATACCCTTTACCGCGTATTGTCTGCAAATAACGCGGGTTTTTGGTATCTGTTTCAATTTTTTTTCTTAGTCTTGTAATTTGTACATCAACAGTACGCAAACTTTCCGAGCTTCCCAAAACCTCTGCCAATTCTTCCCGACTATGAACTTCTCCCGGGGTCTTCCCTAAGAGATTTAACAGGACGCGTTCCACCGGCGTGATGTGTATAACATTTCCTTTACTATCAATCAGCTCACCGCGACTTAAATCATAACAAATATCATGAAATACCAGTCTATTTGCTTGCTCTTTAACTTCAAAGGCTCTCTTTAAGATATTATTTATCCTTAAAACAAGCTCTTTAGGTTCAAAAGGCTTGGCAACATAATCATCTGCCCCAATTTCCAGCCCGTTAACTCTGTCTGAAACATCACCCATTGCCGTTAGTAAAATAACCGGAACATTGTTCTTTTCGGCACGCAAACCTCTTAAAAATTCCGTACCGCTGATTTTGGGCATCATAATATCAACAATGAGCAAATCAAAGGTATATAGACTTAAGAAATCTTTGGCGCGCTCAGCATTTTCAGCCGCCGAAACGAGAAATCCTTGTTCTCTTAAATAACGCTGCAGAAGGCTTCTTAAACGGGTATCATCATCAACCACCAAAAGATGTTTTTTATCTTCTGCCATGTCTAAATACCTTTATTTCTTTGCTTTAGCAGGAGCTTTTTTTATAGGCTTTTTCTTCGGTGCTGAAGCAGGCTTCTTTGCCACCGGTTGACTTTTTGCCTCTTCGGTCACTTTAGGGGCCGATTTAGATTTATTTTCATTTTTGATATAGTTTAAGCTTTGTTCAAAATACTGATAGCCGGTAATAAAGGTTAAAATACCTGCAACCCATAATAAAATTTCTCCTAAGCCGCCCCAAATGAACCAGCCTTTGAAGAACAGCATAGATAACGCTGTCATCTGGAAACCGGTCTTCCACTTTGCCAAACGAGTAACCGGAAGCCCGACATTTACTTCTCTTAAAAATTCACGTAAACCGGATACGAGTAGCTCTCTGCACAAAATAACAAATACTGGAATATAACTAATTTTTGAAATTATCGGTGTTGCGGTCCCGTCAATATTTACTTCTTTAACCAAAAAGACAACCAAAGCCGTTGCAACCAAAAGTTTATCGGCAATCGGATCAAACAACCGACCGAAAGCTGAAACTTCGTTGCGCGCACGCGCTAACTTGCCGTCATAATAGTCCGTAATAGAGGCGGCAATAAACAAGATACCGGCCAGATAGTTAAAAAAGCGACATTTTACATAAACAGACAAAAAGATTAACGGTATTACCGCAATTCTTGAAAGAGTAAGTAAATTTGGCAAATTATACACGACACGTTCCTTTCCAATAATTTCAGACACATTTTGCCTTAATGATAATATTTTTTTTTATTTATGGAAGAAATTATAAATGTTTTCAGCCGTTTTTTTACTTATTCCGGAAATTTTTATGATATCTTCAACGGAGGCATCTTTAATAGCTGCCACCGAACCGAAATAATTAAGCAAATCTCTTTTGCGACGTGAACCTATACCTTCTATCTCATCTAAATCAGATTTTGTCATTGATTTTGCTCTTTTTTTACGGTGTGTCCCGATGGCAAATCTGTGAGCCTCATCACGCAGTTTTTGTAAATAAAATGCAATAGCTGAACGATATGGTAAAGCGAAACTTTCTTTGCCAACTTGATGATAAAATTCTTTGCCGGCGTTTCTGTCAACTCCTTTAGAGATGGCAATAATGTTGATAGAACTTAAGTCGTAATCTTTCAGGCTTTCATGTACGGCGTGCAATTGCCCTAAACCACCATCAAGCAAAATAACATCTGGTTTATTTTCCGGGCTCATATGTTCAAAACGCCTTTTTAGGACCTCTTTCATCATCGCAAAATCGTCATTGGTTATATCTTGGTTTTTGATATTAAATGTCCGATAAGACTTTTTATCAAACCCTTCCGGCGTGGCTACCACCATTGCGCCGACTGCATATGTTCCCTGATTATGCGAGTTATCATAAATTTCTATTCTTTGCGGTAAATCTGGCAGATCAAAATACTGTTTCATTTCTTCCAAATTCTGATGAATGCTTTTGTTTTCGGCCAATCGTCTTTCTATGGCTGCCTCGGCATTTTTACGCACATTTTCAACCAATTTGTATTTGTTACCTTTGCTAAATGTCATAATTTTAGTGTTAAGTGCACTCTCCAGCAATTCATTATTTTCTAACGGTTCGGAAACAAAAATTTCTTTAGGTGGTATATGGTTAGCATAAAATCCGCTTAAAAATTCATCTAAAATTTCCGCCGACGTCGCTTCTTCCGTCTGTCTGATAAAATACGGAATATTTCCGCAATTTTGCCCGCCACGCACAAAGAATATTTCTATGCAAAACCAGCCATCCTTAAAGGCTATTCCTATAATATCAACAGATTTCAGTCCGGCATATTCCAGATTTGCATGGGCTTGAATACCGGTTAAGGCCTTAATCCTTTCGCGTAAAACAATGGCTTGCTCAAAGTTTTCATTATTACTGGCATCTTGCATCTGACGCGATAATTTTTCTTGCATATCAATATTCTTACCATCTAAGAAATCTATAACATCTTTAACCAAGAGCATATAATTTTCTTTGCTGATTTTACCGACACATGGCGCTGAACAGCGTTTTATTTGATATAATAAGCAAGGCCTTTCCCTATTATTAAAAACATTATCACGACAACTTCTGAGTTGGAAAACTTTTTGAATTGTATCAATAACTTCGTTAACGGCAGTAGCACTTGCATATGGTCCGAAGTAGCGACAATTATTACTTCTTACCCCACGAAACTTTCTTAATGCCGGAAAGTCTTCCTGTAAATTAAGCATCAAATACGGGTATGATTTATCATCTTTCAGCAGAATATTGTATTTCGGGTGTAACTTTTTGATAAGTTCATTTTCAACAATCAGCGCCCGATTTTCATTTTCAACAATAATAAACTCCATTTTACGAATTTCTGCGACCATACGTTGTAATCTTATTGTCAGCTGGTCAATTCGCGTATAAGCAACAATTCTTTTTTTTATGTTTTTAGCCTTGCCGACATAAAGAACATCATCATTTTCTCCCAGCATACGGTAAACGCCGGGAGCTTCTGGCGCGATTTTAACGTTTTGTTTGAGGATACTCAGACCTAATTTAAGGTTAAACATTTTTAATCCATATATCTCCATTCTTTACCGTTATAAACACATCCATGATGCTGGTATTGCGGCTTTAAGATAAGGATATTCCCCGCACCGCTCGGCTGATAATATTTATTTATCAACTCCTCGCTAATCTTGTGTGATAAAACTTTTTGTCCGCGTTGTTCCAAATATGTATCCCAGAAATTACCCCCGGAAATAAGTTTAGGTAATTTTTGGCGGATTATCTCATCAAAATCATCTCGTTTGGCAATTCCGACTTTTTCTCCCAACACATCTATTTGTCCGAGAAGTGTAGCGTAGTATCCGGCATCTTTAGCTTTTAAATTGTAGGTCGTAAAATAGCCGTTAAGCGCATAGTCACAGGGTGTTAAAACCGTAAAGGCGTATTCATGTCCCCCCATAATCTCATATTTTACGATATTTCTTTTGTACGTTAACTGGTAACTGTAAAAACCCATAAATAATAAATAAACAACCCCGATAGCTGGAACAAAAACATTTTTATTTATATTTTGGGTTAAGAACAGGGTAATTACCAATATTCCGACAGCAAGCATTACATTTGTCTCCAAATAACTCATGTATCCAAAATAACTCAGCTTAAGTTCATAAGCGACAATGCATAAAACAAAAATTATATCAGCCCAAACAATGAGCTTTTTATATTTTAGCGGTTTGTTCAGGAACATAACGGTTAACATGATAGCCAACATTAAAAGGAAAATAACATAATGCAAAAAGGCGGAAAAATAAAATGCTCGGATAATCAATTCCAACAAAAACATCCAGCTGAACATTTTTTCTACGCCATTACCCTTAAATAAGAAATATATCATAGCAATACCGGCAATCGGCACGAAGAAATAAAAATCAATATATTCTCTCGGTGGCAAAATAATTCTGTTTTCTTCAAAAACTTCCGGTATATGTGTGTTAAATTCAAAATTAGAGAGCCAATAAACTTTAAGTGCATCATTATAATATAGATAGCCGATAAAGCCGAGCAAAAGAGCAAGCGGAACGACAGATGCTTTAATAAAGTCCATAATTTTCATTTTACCGCAATATAGCCAATAAATAACAGCAATACCGGGAATAACCATATGCATCAATACTTTTTGTGTGAACATAAAGCTGATGAAGAAACTCAAAAAACTGATGGCAAGTGCGCGACATTTGGGTTCTTTTATATATAGCAAAAGGTAAAACAACCCCATATAAAAGAAAATAAACATAAAAGTATCCGGTCTGTAATCTGTTGACCAAAGTAAAGAATACGCGGAAACAATACTTGCGGCTAAAAATAATGCTGCGGTTTTGTTCTTTTCGTACAACAAAAATATCTTACCATGGTAGTAAGCTATGGCATAAAGTCCAAGCATACTGATAACATTAAATATTGCAAAAATATTGATATTATCAATCAGATAGGCGACCAATGGGGCGGAAAGATACCATGTTAGCGGATTATGGTGCTGGAAAAAGTCGCGATACGGGAAATACCCCATCCACACCATCCAAGAGGTATGTAAGTGCTCCACATTATCCCCATTTGCTTTCAGCACAAACCCGTAGATATAACCGCTTACGAAAATCATAAGCACCATATAAAGCCACAAAAATCTCTGCAACCATTTAGTCTGCATAATACCAGTCTCCTCGTTTTTCATCATAACGACAATCCTTCTTTTGATATTCATACTTTAGAATATAAAATCCGTCAAATGGTGTCGGCAAATAATATTTATCAATAATCTCCGGTGAAATTTTTTGAATTAACACATTTTGACCGCGATTTTGATGGTAACTGCTCCAATATTCTTTTCCGTAAATAAGTTTAGGTTTATATTGTAAAACAAGCGCATTTAAATCCGGATGTTTTCCGTTTCCGCTTTCTTCTCCCGCCATATCCACATGTCCCAAAATTCCCCAATAGTAATGCGGGTCTTTATTGGCAATAGACTGATTTCCGAGATAGCTGTTTATAACGTAATCACAATGAGTAATTGTATTAGAAAGGTAGCGCGCAAAACGGCGATCCTGCCCGCGTGCCGACAAATAGCTGCTTGGAGAAATACCAAGATAATAGATTGCAACCACCAAAAACATAAAAATCAAAGTAATATTTTTCTGTATCAGTTTATCAATCAGAACACTGTTCAAGCAACAGATATAAATCATCAACGGCAATAAATAATACGGTGCAATAGAAAAATAAAAACATCTCTGAGCCAATTCGGATATAAATAAAATTGCTAAAATTTTATAAAAAATCTGCCCGTTTTTAAAGAGCCACAAAATGCTGCATATTGCAAAGATACAGGAAAGAATTAGACACTCATGGTCCATAACGGCAACTTTATTAAAGCCGTAATATTTCTGCATAACCATATTAAAGACATAGTTAGATTTCCAATAGATGTCTAACATATCCGCTTTATAGAGTATGACAGCTCCGAGAATTGTGCAGAGCACCGGCAAAAGCAGGGCATAAAAAATATGGCTTAAAGGTGTCTTTTGTTTATAACACATATATAAAAACACAATACCCAAAACAATGGTCACCGATAAGATTTTCTGTGTAAATAAAAAGGCAATAAAAAATAAGTTAAAAGCAAAACAAAGGGTATATAATTGTCTTTTATCCCAATAGGTCAGCAGAAAATAAAGCCCGAGAGCATAAAATAATGCCATAAACGTATCAGGATTATAATTAAAGCAAAAAATATAGTAGTATGGCGGGCATAAAATCAGCAAAGAACACAGCGAAGCCAAGGGAGAGGCAAAAAAACTATTGCATATTTTATAGACGACAAAAAATGTCAGCACACCGGTTATAATGCCGATAGCATGTGCAATATCAAGCATTATCAAAACATTAGGCACACTCTTTATAAATGGGGCAAACATATACCATAACAGCGGATTATGGTGTTGAAAAAAGTCGCGATAAGGCACTTTACCCGTGGCAACAAGCCATGTTGCATGAATGTGCTCTACATTATCGCCGTTTCCGGTTTCCGTAAACCAAATTGTCCACGCCATAAAACTTAATCCGGCAAGAAGCAACCCCCAAGCCAGTACATTTGCTATATTATGAAAAAGACGATTATATTTCTCTGTAAATACCATATTTCCATCCGCTTTATGATATACACTAAACGCAGAAACAAAATAAGTCCACTTTTAATTTTTTTTTATAAATGTATTTATTTAAATTGCATTTAAAGCATACAGAAAATATCATACTCAGTATAGAAATAAGAAATATGATGAAATGAGAGAGTAGAATCGGGAGGGAATCCGAGGTTTGGGGTTTAAAACGGGTAAGCTGTTGATTTTGCTTTAAAAAACGGCTGTGTCGTATAATAGTGCTTATGCTTCCTCTACCCAAATCACAGCGTCAGACGGCCGTAAGTTCGGGGCTCCGACCATCTTCTCAGAAGTCTCCGGAAGTTCCGGTTGTGGTAGCACTTGCTGGTACACCACACCGACCTGCGCAAGCGGATGGACAGCGACTAAACCGAGTAGCGGATATTATATCAGCGCAACCTCTCGTAGTTATGCAAATAATGGTGCCAGAACCTGCTATCGTACATCTGATATCAAGTGTTCTACATACGGTTATACATACTCATCACCGCTTGATTCTTCATACTTCGTATGTAGTGCAACAACAATCAGCGGAACAAACGGCTTAGTATGTTACACTTGCTCTCATGCAAGATGTGCAATATCTCCGGTATCCAGTATCAATACAACATACTTCACAACTGCCAGCGCTTCTGATAATCAAGGTAGCTTAGGCACAAGGTATCGTTGTACCGGTAGAACAACGGGCACATACGCCTCTGCGCCAAATAGTACATACTTTGACTATGGTACAGCCTCATGTGCATACCAAGGCGGTAATGCAAATCCGTGTGCGACATTAACCGGTTATCGTTGTACAGGCAGAAAGGCAGGTACATACGCCTCTGCGCCGAACAGCACATTCTTTAACTATGGTACATCGTCTTGTACAGGCTTAGCCGGTTACAGATGTACCAGCAGAAACCAATCACAGGCTTCTGCAGATAGTGGATACTTCACCGGCATCACCTCATCATCTTGTACGGGTATCATCGGTTATAGATGCTCCGGCAGAGCCAGCGGTACATGCTCATCTGCACCTGATAGCAACTGGTTTACTTATGGTTCAGCATCTTGCTTCGGTGTAGGTGATTCCTATAAGACAACAGGGTGTGCAAGCGGTAAATATAATGGTGGTTGTCCGTCAAACATGGTATCTACAGGGTCTAAATCTTCAGGCTGTGGACATACTTGCCATACATGTCGCTTGAAGAGTTGTGCCGATTTAGGTTATACAACAAGTAAGCCGAGTGTAACAACAAGCTCTTGTTATACATTTAGCGTGACAACAGCTCCAAATGGTGAGACTTGCTACTATAGCATTAGCAATGTAACCTCAAGTAAGCCTGCAGAAAGCCAAGGCTGTAGGGTAAATCAGAATTGTACGGTAAGCCAAGGATGTTCAACGACTGTATCCGGTAGCCAAGGCTGTACTTGTACACAAGGTTGTACGGTAAGTCAGGGTTGTTCAACAACAGTATCCGGCAGCCAAGGTTGTACGGTAAGTCAGGGTTGTACAGTAACTCAAGGTTGCACGGTAAGCCAAAGCTGTACATCTACCGGCTATCAAACCACTTCATGTGCAGGAACCACTACATATGAAAGCACAAGTTGTGGTTGTGGCGGAACTAAGAAAAGATCTGTTACTCCGATAGGCTCTAAAGGAAGAAATAACACAGCTTATGGTTCACAGTCTGCCTCCGGTATTCAGTCTGCCTCCGGTATTCGATATGCCGATGGTTCGCAATCCAGAAGCGGTACAGCATATGGTACACAATATGCATCAGGTTCGCAGTCCAGAAGTGGTACACAAACCAGAAGCGGTACAGCATATGGTACACAATACGCCAACGGTATTCAATATGCCAATGGTTCGCAATCCAGAAAGGTATGGTGTGATACAAACGGTGGTGGTTGGAAGACTGACCCATCATGGGGTACATGTGGTCGTACCGGTGGTTGGGAGTCATGTAGTCGTACCGGTAGCTGGGGTAGTTGCGGTTATTCATCAACGAGTTGGAACGGTTGGAATGCTTGTAGTTGCTCAACTTCATGGGGCGCATGTAGTCGTACCGGTAACTGGGGTAGTTGTAGCTATAGCTCAACCAGTTGGGGTGGTTGGAGTGATTGCTCCAGAACAGGATCATGGGGCGGTTGCTCCAGAACAGGCTCTTGGGGCTCTTGCTCCAGAACAGGCTCTTGGGGAAGCTGCAGTTATACTGGTACAAGTTGGGGAACTTGGGGTAGTTGCAACTATACATCAACAACCTATGGTGATTGGGGTTCTTGCTCTGGAGCAACTTGTGATTCATCAAAAGGCTATGCTTGTATGAGCGGTTCCTGCAAGTACGTTTGCGAAGGTAAAGAAGGCTCATTCTATTCTACAAAACCTACCGGCTACTGCTGCGAAAGCGGAATACCATTTGGTAATTGTTGTATATCATCTTACGAATATGGTAAGAAATGTAAGAATTATGAGTACCAAGACTCAAGCTGCTCTTGTAAGGGTAGATGCGGTTGGGGCTCTTACCAAGGTGGTTGGTATGCAACTAAGCCATCAGGTAGTGGTTATATATGCGTAAGTGCATATGGCTATGTTGGTTATTGTTGTCGCCACTAGTAAAAACACTTTATAGGTGAAATTCCAAAAGGCGGTGTCATTATCCGCCTTTTTTGTTGTGCTTAATTAAAATATCATGCCTTATTGGCTTATTTATTGTCATCCCTTTTAGGCATAAAAAAACCCCGCTTATGCAGGGCTTAGAGTTTAACGGAAATCCTCGCAGAAGCGGGCAATTCTCTCAGAGAAATTCGTGTTCTCAAGGCTATTTTCAGAGAACTTGTGGTTCTCAAAGCCATACCTCAGAACCGTGTCAAAGTCGGTAATGTGGTGCTTGATAACACCTGCCTCTTCAAACTTCTTATTGACAGAGGGGAAATCCCAGTCAAAAATTGAAAAGACAGCCAACACATTGGCACGCTTGCCGTCCTTACCATGGCGGAGAGCATCAACTACGCTCAAGACAGAGTGTCCGGAAGTGATGATATCGTCAATCACCACAACATTGGCTCCGTCGCGGGGAATCTGTCCGTCAATCTGGTTGCAGAGTCCGTGGTCCTTAGGAGTGGCATGAGCGCGAAGCAGGGGCAGACAACGGCTATTTGCCAAGCTGGTGGCCCAACTGATACCGCCACTGGCGACACCGACAACCGCGTCAACGTTGCTACACACCGTATTCATCCAGAACAATAATGCTGATACAACCCGACCACGTGTTTCCACAGAATTCTCCAATACCGACGCGTCACAGAACATGGGGGAAACGACACCGCCTTTCAGCTGAAAAGGCAGTTCTTCTTTGCTGATTTTGATTCCGTCACAATCATACAATGTCTTTACGACATCATTTTTCAAATTTTCCAGAAATTCCATAAAATAAAAATAAAGTTTGACATAATTGTAATTAAACTGGCGGTAATATATGCTTTTTTGGAGTTTTTGTCAAGAGGTCACTTAAAAAATGATTTCCAATACCCAATGATAGGCATTAAAGCAACAAAAAAGGCGGATGATTACACCGCCTTTGAGGGATATTTTCCTTTTTTGCATATTTAGATACAAATAGTGTCGGTTATCTAAATAGCTATTTTTTATGTATATCCACATTGCCAAGCGGTCGCGGACGAACACGTTCCATACGAACAATTACTTTTACATGTACTTTCGCTTGTCCAGCAAGTTCCTGTTCTTGAACACTTGTAGTAACCACCTGTACCCGTTGAACATGTGTAAGTTGTGTTACCGCAAGTTCCTATGCACAAGAAACCGGCTGTTTCTGTACATTGACCCGTTGTTTTACCAAAAGTACCACCATATCCTTCACATTCTCTCTTTCTGTCTGCTTCTGCAGAAGAACAATCATCAACACATGAGCCATTTACACACTTGTAGCCGGTGGAGCAGGAAGCTTTAGAGCAAGAGCCCCAACTGCCCCATGAACATGAGCCATAGCTACCACATGAACCCCATGAACTTGTTGCAGAGCAACTACCCCAAGAGGCGCTACTATTCTTTGTACAACCGCCCCAACTACCATAGCTGGTTGAACTGTAGCTACATGAGCCATAGCTACCGCATGCACCCCATGAGCCGGTTCTGGAACAACCGTTCCAACCGCCCCAACTGGTTGAACTGTAGTTACAACTTCCCCAATTACCGGTGCGGCTACACGCACCCCATGAAGTTGAGCAACTGCATGCGCTCCATGCACCCCAACTGGTTGATGAATAGTTACAACTACCCCAGTTACCGGTTCTGCTACAACTTCCCCAGTTTCCTGTACGATTGCATGTACCCCAGCTACCAGTCTTCCAACCGCCACCATTTACATCGCAGGTTACACTTCTGGATTGTGAACCACCGGCATATTGAATACCGCTAGCATATTGTGTACCGTATGCCGTACCGCTTCTGTATTGTGTACCGTTTCTGGATTGGCTACCGGAGGCATATTGTGTACCATAAGCCGTACCGCTTCTGGACTGCGTACCGGAAGCATACTGTGTACCATATTTCGTACCGTATGCCGTGTAGCTTCTGTATTGTGTACCGGAAGCAGATTTGATACCGGAAGCTGTTTGGGTACCATACTTTGTACCACTACGAGATTGTGTACCACCACAACCACAGCTTTGGCTGTCTGAACAACTACCTGAGCAACTCCTACTTGCCGTACAACTGTCATATGCTGTACAACTTTGGCTCTGAGCTTGTGAGAATGAACAACTTGCAGAACAACCCTGACTTGTTGTACAGTCTCGGCTGCCGGATACTGTCGTTGAGCACCCCTGACTTACTGTACAGCTTTGTGTACATGTACAGCCTTGGCTACCAGATACTGTTGTAGAGCATCCTTGGCTTACCGTACAACCCTGACTTACCGTACAGCCTTGGCTTTCTGCAGGTCTGCTTGAGGTTACATTGACATCATTCCAGTAGCAGATGTTTCCGTTTGTACCGGCACCGGAGCTAAATGTATGGCAGTTATAGTATGTTGTGCTCGGTTTAGATGTTGTAGCACCGCTTGCAATTGCGCGACAGTTAGCATAACACTTCAAGCCATTTGTGCCGGAAACGGTTATATAATCACATACCTGACAATTTGGAACATCAGATGCTTTAGCATAGTGTCCGGCATAATCAGCGCAGGAAACGGTCTTATAACAAGTTTTAGCACCACCGGAAGCATAGCTACGAGATTTGGCACTGATATAGTAACCTGAAGCTGAGGCAGTCCAACCGGATTTACAAGTTGGCGCTGTGTACCAACAGGTGCTACCGCAACCGGAACTTCCGGAGACTTCTGAGAAGATGGTCGGAGCCCCGAACTTACGGCCGTCTGACGCTGTGATTTGGGTAGAGGATGCATAAGCACTATTATACGACACAGCCGTTTTTTAAAGCAAAATCAACAGCTTACCC
>Ga0310694_10003390_pt1 | contig 15670 bp, 16 predicted proteins | sample 174DNAGHGhighgp2_FD_203884 | JGI IMG/M metagenome (GOLD analysis project Ga0310694, IMG submission 203884) | Sheep rumen microbial communities from Palmerston North, Manawatu-Wanganui, New Zealand - 1742 DNA GHGhigh gp2 (v2) (version 2) | ecosystem: Host-associated > Mammals > Digestive system... | reverse complement strand
AAAACGAACGATTATATTATCGTGGTACTGTTTTTGAGGTAACCTACGAGTGGGAAGGAAGGATTGACACTCACCAATCCATTTTGGTAGAAACACACGATGAAGGTTTTGCCTTTGTAGTAGTCCAAATTAACGAATATGATGCCGGATGTATCGACGGCTATATTCACCTTCAGTTTGAACACGTTAATGCGGTAACTCAATCTTTTCTTCAAAAAGAATTGGTTAGACAGTGTTATAGCAAGATTCTAAAGTTTCAAATCATTACAGAAGATCATAGCGAAACTATAGAAAAGTATTTGGAATTCCAAAAAGAACATGGTTTCTGGGAAGATCCTCTTCAACTTTACAATCCAAATAAAACCACTTCTCCCACGGATTAATGCAGGAGTATAGTCTGTGGGGTTCTGCGCGTTCTGCGGGCAAATAACTGTCCCATATTTTTGCACAAGAATTAAAGCGATATAAAAAATGGACAAAAACGAACTCTTAGCAGCCATGTCGGATAGTTATGCGAAGCTGTCCGAGCAAATCGGCAAAATGACTGATGACGAACTGAACGCGACTTTCCAGTTCGCCAATGACCCCAAAAAATGCGGCGCACGATGGATTTACGACCAGTGCGCCCGCGACCTCCTCATACACCTTTATGAATGGCAGGTGCTGATGCGCGAATTTGTGAACAATATCCGCGAAGGCCATCAAAAGGACTATCTGCCCGACGAATACCGCAAAAACTACCACGAGATGGACAAGATGCTGGTGGAAAAACACCAGAACACCTCGTTCCAGGAGGCGCAGCGGCTTCTGGAGCAGACCCATGACGAAATGATTCAGCTGGCGGGCAGCTTCTCCGAGGAGGAACTCTTCACAAAAGGTTACTACAAGTGCACCTACACCACCGATATGGCCGCTTACTTCGCGAGCGTCACCACAAGTCCCTACAAGCAAGCGTTGAAGATGTTGAAGACACACCAAAAGATGTTGAAAACTTCGTGTTAACATTTACTCACCAACATTCACTTAACCTAATTTAACCCGATAAATGAAATAGAAACGATGACTATCCGACTTGAGCAACCCGAAGATTATCGCGAGGTGGAGGACCTCACCCGCACGCCCTTCGCCGAAAAGGCCAAGCTCATGTTGCGGACCGGAAGGCTGACGCTTCGTCCCTGGTTTGAGAGCGACGCCGACTCCTTGTTCAAATACGCCTCCGACCCCGACGTGGGACCTCGGGCGGGCTGGCCACCGCACAACAGCGTGGAGGAAAGCTTAGAGATCATCCGCACGGTATTCCACAACGATTCCAACTGGGCCATCGAACTCAACGCGACGGGAGAAGCCATCGGGGCCATAGGCTACGGTCCCTCGTGCGAATGCAATCTCCCCGCCCGCGAGGGAGAGCCCCTCTGCGGCTATTGGGTGGCCCAACCGTACTGGAACCAAGGCATCTGCACGGAGGCGCTGCAAGCGATGTTAGACTATATCCGCCGAACGACGGACATCCGATCGCTCATCAGCGGACATTTCGTTGACAATCCCGCTTCCGGCCGTGTGATGGAGAAATGCGGATTCCAACCCACCGGGGAAACCTGCATCGACGAGACCCAGTATCAAGGCAAAGACAGACCCATCAGGGTGCTGAGGTTGGAGCTGAAATAGCCTTCGGCTGTTAGTTTGCTTCGCTGTTGGTGAGCCTGCGGCTGTTGATGAGCCTTCGGCTGTTGATGAGCTTCGCTGTTAATTAGCCTTCGGCTGTTAATGACTTCGTGTTAACATTCACTTAAAGCCATAATAATGAACAGAAACAACCAAATCATTCTCCTGACCGGGGCGAGCAGCGGTATCGGATACGACACGGCCGTGGCCTTGGCAAAGCAAGGGCACAAGGTGTATGCCGCCGCCCGCCGTCCCCGCACGCGCTACCGCATCGGGTACCTGTCCACGACGATTGTGTTTTTCCACTGGCTGCTGCCCACCCGCTGGTGGGACCACATTATGCGGATGATGGGGAAACGGAAGTGGATGTGAGAGGTCCTTGGCGATGGAAAGAACCGTTTTTTCGCAATTTTACGGAATACAATCCAATAAAAATATATAATTTTCGGATTATATTCCAGAAATTTTATATTTTTGCGACTTCAAATCCGTTGCTATGATCAAGAGAAAACTGGAAGAAGTTATTGCAAATCAGCTGTTTAAGGGGAAAGCGATTATTCTGGTAGGACCCCGACAGGTGGGAAAAACCACTTTGCTTAGGGAATTTATACGTCGGAGCGACAAGCAAGTGCTCTCGCTCAATTGCGATGAACCAGAGGCACAGACGATGTTGACGAACACTAATGTGGCCAAATTGCAAACCATTATCGGCAATAATGAATTGGTGGTAATTGACGAAGCTCAAAAAGTGGACAATATCGGCTTGACACTCAAACTGATTGTGGACAATATGCCAGATGTGCAGGTGATTGCGACGGGGTCATCGGCTTTTGAGCTGCGCAACAGTTTGAATGAGCCGCTTACAGGTCGCAAGTTTGAGTACCAGATGTACCCCGTCAGCTGCGGTGAGATTATGGATACGTATGGTCTGTTCGAGGAGCGCCGCACCTTGGAAAATCGGCTCATTTACGGCAGCTATCCTGATATCATCATGCATCCCGAAGAAGCCCGCCGATACCTCACAGAACTCACACAAAGTTATCTTTACAAAGACATTCTCTCGCTTGACAGTCTTCGCAAACCACGGCTTCTTGACAAATTGTTGCAGGCATTAGCTTTCCAAGTAGGTAGCGAAGTATCGACCAATGAGCTGGCCCGAACCTTGCAAACAGACGGTAAAACCATTGACAAATATATCGATTTGTTGGAAAAGAGCTATGTGATTTTCCGGCTTGGCGGGTTGAGCCGCAACCTGCGCACTGAACTGAAACGGGCCAAGAAAATCTACTTTTATGACAATGGTGTGCGAAATGCCATCATCCAGCAGTTTGCGCCAGTGAATCTTCGCAACGACATGGGAGTCTTGTGGGAAAACTTTTTCATTGCCGAGCGGATGAAGCGCAATCACTACTACGGGCTCTATTGCAACCGCTATTTCTGGCGCACCACGCTACAGCAGGAAATTGACTTGGTGGAGGAGAGCGACGGTGAAATGACCGCTTTTGAGATGAAATGGAACCCAGCCAAAAAGGTGCTGTTCTCGAAAAGTTTTACCGGAGCCTATAACGTCAAGGAGACCATCACGGTAACTCCGGACAACTATTTAGAATATTTGCAAAAATAGATGAACAACAATTGAATTAAACATTCATCATGAGAAAAACATTCATCCTCTTAACTATTATGACACTTTTAGCATCACCAGTCATGTCTCAGATCGACCTCCACAGCCACGCCATCACGCAGGGTTACCTTGACTACATCAAGGCCAACGGTGCCGAGCTGGACGAGGGTTTTCCCATCCCGGGTTGGGACGTGGAGAAACACATCGCCTTCATGGACAAGGCCGGCATCCAGACTTCGGTGCTGACGATGCCCGCGCCGCAACCCTTCTTCGGCGATGCGGAGGCATCGGCAAAAATGTGCCGAAAATACAACGAAGAGTGCGCCGCGCTGAAGGCCCGCTATCCAGGGCGTTTTATGTTCTGCGCCGCACTGCCCCTGCCTGATGTGCCGCACGCTTTGGAGGAGGCACGCTACGCCTTGGAGGTGTTGGGAGCCGACGGCATCAAGTTGGCCACCAACAGCTACGGGCAGTACCTCGGCGACCCCGCCTTGGACACGCTGATGGCCTACCTCGATGCGCAAAATGCCGTCATCATCCTGCATCCGCACAAACCCTCGGCGGTGAACGCGCAGTTGATTGCCGACGTGCCGTTGGCGAGCTACGAATACTTGGCCGAGACCTCTCGTGCGGTGCTCAACATGGTGGCCCACAACGTGTTGGTGCGTTATCCGAACCTGAAGGTGGTGGTGCCGCACTGCGGTTCGTTCCTGCCCAACGCCCTGCCGCGCTTCCGTTCGCTGCTGCCCGTGATGGTGAAGCAGGGCATCATGAAGCCCGTGGATATCGATGCCAACCTGTCGCGGCTTTACTACGACCTGGCCGGTGCGCCCACCGATGACGTCCTCGACGCGCTCCTCACCATCACCACGCCCGACCATATCCTCTACGGCAGCGACTACCCGTATGTGGCCGAGTCGGTTCTCATCAGCGGCAAGCAGGCATTGGAGGAGCGTCTCGCCTCGCACGGGCTGAACCCACAGGACATCTTCACCGACAACGCCCGCCGGCTGTTTGGTGAGAACGTGCCACTTCGCACCTATGGCGAGCGCATCGTCCGTCTCGCAGAAATCGAGGTGGTGCCGGAGTATCTGGAAGAGTATCTGGTTTACGCCAAGGAAGTTGGGGTAACCTCGGTGAAGGTGGAGCCCGGCGTGCTAACCCTCTTCTCCATGCAGACCAAGGAAAACCCTTGTAAAATCTACATCCTCGAAATCTACGCCGACAAGGAGGCCTACCAGAGCCACCTCCAGACCGTCCATTTCAAGAAGTACAAGGAAGGCACCGCCAAGATGGTGAAATCGCTGAAGCTTATCGACACCCAACCGATGGTGGGGATGGAGATGATAGGACATTGACGCAGGAAAGGTTTTTCAACAAATCACTATTCCTTCAACTTTCTCTTCACCCCCTCAACCCCGTAATAATCCAACACATAAACAGGAAACGCACTTAGCACAGCCACTTCCGGACATTTGTGGCTGATGTGTTTCTTCAACTGTTTCGCGAAAATGGTGTTTTGCGTCTCTTTGGCCAAGGAAATGCTGCTCCAGCTTGTCCACGTATTTGGATTCAGCCCGAGCACTTTCAAACACGAAAAGATGTAACTCGTTATTCGACATGGAACGCATTGGCTCTATAGATTTTCTCGATGTTATGTCCAAACCTCAACTCCTTCTCGGTGCAAGCCTGAAGTGGCTTGATTTTGTTGTTTTGCAAGATAAAGTTACAATCGGGACGCAAGAGGTCATTAGTCATCAAATAGGTGTTGTGGGAAGAGGTGAAGACCTGACAATCCATGTTAAACAGGAGCTTGCACACTTCAAACGACAACTTAAAATGATAGAAAGCATCAAATTCGTCGATAAAGACAAACGAAGCAGCGGACATTCGCTTAACCCACACGTATAGCAGTTCCAATGCTTTTGTTCCTGTTGAAGCGATGGACAAGAACGGCGTTGTGTTGCCTCCTATTTCGCAAAACAAAATTTTGTCGCCTTCTTTAGGTACGACAAACTTGAATTCTTGTTCGCTCACCTTGGCCAAGAATTGGGAGAAGTCCTCGACATAGTTGTTTTGGATGATAAACTCCTCCAAGCCAAAGCTGGATGTTTCAAGGCCAATAAACTCTCTGCTGTCCAAATTCTTGAACCACAGCATGGAATTCACAAATTGCATCAATTTGACTATATAATGATCTTGAGGCAAGGGATAGGAAGCCGTGATGAAGTTGATGACAGAAACGCTATTCACATTCTGCTTGAAGTTCTCTTTGACCGTGCTGTCAATCTTGAATTGTTCATCATCAATCTCGAAAAAAGCGGTGTCTTTCTTGAATACCCGTTTGTGATTCACCACTAACGATTCCGCAACAAGCGATCCAGCCGAGTTCTTTGAGTATTGATATTCCAAAAGTTCGTTGCCAAACTTGAAAACATATTCAAATTCCACGGGAGCTTTGGGATTGCCCACATAGACGAAGTTGGAATAATAATCGTTTTTTTTCCATTTCGAGGAAAGATGATTTTCTATGTCAAAGATAGCCAATGCAAAGTTTGACTTTCCGGATCCATTTGGGCCATAGACAATACCATTTTTGATGACGCCATCCTTTACGGCGTTTTTGTTGAACTCATAATTGTTAGGATGCGACAAGTCCCATTCTATCCTCTCAACGAATCCTCGAAAATTTTTTACGGCAAATTTGACTAACATGACATTTTATATTTTAATCACGTTGCAAAAATAGTATTTTTTTGAATTGCCGTAATTTTTTTACAGAAAAAAAACAACACGTGTTCGTGGTGTCTGTAAATCAGGATATAAACGAAGGGAAGTAATGATGAATAATAATTTTTCATTATTTATATTTTTTAACTAATCCAACGAAAGATTTTTGTAGAAAACTTCGAGTATTTTTTTTATTTTTGCATCTACAAACAAATTCAAAATCAATATGAAACACACCCTTATGATTTTCGCCGCCGCCGTCGTTTTATTGGCCGGCTGCAACAAGACAACAAAAACAGACAAAGATATGAACACTTTGACATTCAACGAGAAACAGGCGGCGGCAATGTCTGCCATCGCCTGCTACGAGGCGCAGGGCGACCAAACGTCGTTAGCCACCGCCATCAACGAGGGTTTCGATGCGGGGCTTACTGCCAACCAGATCAAGGAGGCCCTCTCGCAACTCTACGCCTACACGGGCTTCCCGCGCTCGCTCAATGCGCTGGGCACCCTGCAGAAGGTGATGGAGCAGCGAGGCGAGGTGACGATAGGGGAGGAGTCCACTCCGATTCCCGGCAGCTACGACGCCCTGAAACAAGGCACCGAAGTGCAGACGAAACTGTCGGGACAGCCCTTCGACTACAAGTTCTGTCCCGCCGAGGACTACTACCTCAAGGCGCATCTCTTCGGCGACATCTTCGCCCGTGACCTGCTTACCCACGCCGACCGTGAGTTAGTGACCGTCAGTGCTTTGGCCGGCTTGGAGGGCGTGGAACCCCAGTTAGCCGCCCACGTGCGCGGCGCACGGAACATGGGTCTGACCGATGCCCAGCTGCTCGCCATCCCGAAAGTATTGCAGGAGCGTGTGGGCAAAATGGAGGCGCACCGTGTCGCCGTGGCCATTCAGCAGTTAGGCATCAGCGATTCTATTAACGATCATCTTGCCAGTGACATATACGTCCAGAACTACGTTGACTTGAAGTCGAATTGGCGGCGGGGCGAGCCGAACACTGCCTACGCGCAGTACTTCATCGGCAACAGCTACCTTGCGCCCTACGACGGCGGTATGGTCAACGTGACCTTCGAGCCGGGCTGCCGCAACAACTGGCACATCCACCACAAACAGGTGCAGGTGTTAGTGTGCGTATATGGTCGTGGCTGGTATCAGGAATGGGGCAAACCCGCCGTCAAGTTGGAGCCCGGCGTGATCATCGAGATTCCCGAGGGCGTGAAGCATTGGCACGGCGCCGCCAAAGACAGCTGGATGCAGCACCTCACCTACCACAAGGACGTGCAGGAAGGAGCCAGCAACGAGTGGTTAGAGCCCGTCACCGATGATCAATATGGCGCTTTGAAATAACCAACATTCACTCACCAACATTCACTTAAAGATATGAAAGCACTCCTTGTCAACGGCAGTCCCAACGCGAAGGGCTGCACCTTCACCGCCCTGAGCTTTGTGGCGGAAGAATTACAGAAAAACGGCGTGGAAACCGAAATCGTCCACGTGGGGCACAAGAATATCCACGGCTGCATCAGCTGCGGGAAATGCTATGAAACAGGCAAATGCGTCTTCGACGACATCGTGAACGAAGTCGCCCCGAAATTCGAGCAAGCCGACGCGCTGGTCATCGGCTCTCCAGTCTATTACGCGGGCATTGCCGGCACGATGAAGTCCTTCCTCGACCGCCTCTTCTTCAGCACGCACTTCCGGAAGTGCATGAAGGTGGGCGCCGCGGTCTGCTCGGCCCGCCGTGCCGGCACCACCGCCACCTTCGACCAGCTGAACAAGTACTTCACCATCAGCGAGATGCCTATCGCCAGCACCCGCTACTGGAACATGGTGCACGGTCATAGTGCCGAGGACGTGATGCAGGATGCGGAGGGCGTGCAGTGCATGCGCATCCTCGGCCGCAACATCGCCTTCCTCGTCATGGCCATCGCTGCGGAGAAGGAGCGCAACGGTCTTCCCGAGGCGGAAGAAACGGTATTCACGAATTTCATCCGGTAAAATGACAAACGACAAACCCACAGGAAAAGACTATGTCGGCAGCGACGACCTCTACGCCGACGTGCAGCGCACGATGCAGCTCTGCGCCGAGATGAACAGCGGCTACCACACGGAGGCCGAGGTGCGCGACTGTCTGCGCGAGATCACCCGCAGCGAGGTGCCCGACACCGTGCGCGTCTTCCCGCCGCTCAACATCAACTACGGACCGGGCGTGCGCTTCGGCAACGACTGCTTCCTCAACTTCGGTTGCACGCTGTTGGCCATAGGCGGCATCACCATCGAGGATGACGTCTTCATCGGGCCGCACTGCGTGTTAGCCACCGAATACCATCCCGAAACCCCCGAAACCCGCCACACGCTGCTTACCAAGCCCATCGTGGTGAAACGCAACGCATGGCTCGGTGCCGACGTGAAAGTGCTGGCGGGCGTCACCATCGGCGAGAACGCCATCGTGGCCGCCGGCAGCGTGGTCACCAAGGACGTGCCCGACAACATGGTGGTGGCGGGGAGTCCGGCGAAGGTGATCAGGGAGATAAAGAAAGAATTAAATCAATAATAACAATGAAAAAACTCATCATCCTCGCCCTCGCGGCACTGACACTGGCCGCCTGCGGCAACAAGCAAGAAACGAAAAACAACGAGAATATGAAACAGGAATTAAACCTCACGCAGGAGTGGGACAAGGTGTTTCCGCTCAGCGAAAAAGTGAACCACCGCAAGGTGACATTTGAAACGCAGTACGGCCTGACCTTGGCCGCCGACCTCTACACGCCCGTAGGGGCGAATAATGATTCGCCCACACGTCTCCCCGCCATCGCCGTGAGCGGTCCATTCGGTGCCGTCAAGGAACAATGCAGCGGCCTCTATGCCATGCGGATGGCGGAGCGCGGCTACGTGGCACTGGCCTTCGACCCATCCTATACCGGTGAGAGCAGCGGAGAACCCCGTCGCACAGCCTCGCCCGACATCAATACGGAGGACTTCATGGCTGCCGTCGATTTTCTGTCGAAGTTGGAGAATGTGGATCCCGAGCGCATCGGCATTATCGGTATCTGCGGCTGGGGTGGCATCGCTCTCAACGCCGCCGCTGCCGACCCGCGCATCAAAGCCACTGTGGCCAGCACGATGTACGACATGACCCGCGTCAGCGGCAACGGCTACTTCGACAGCGACGACAAAGAAGAGTCGCGCCATGCTGCCCGCGAAGCAATGGGCAAACAGCGTCTCGCCGACCCGATGGCGATGGCCGGCGGTGTCATCGACCCGCTGCCCGAGGATGCCCCGCAGTTCGTGAAGGACTACCACGCCTACTACAAGACCCCGCGCGGCTACCACAAGCGCAGCGGCAACAGCAACGACGGCTGGCGCGTTACCGGCACGCAGGCTTACGCCAACGCACGTTTCCTCTACTACATCAACGAGATCCGTTCCGCCGTCCTCGTGATGCACGGCGAGAAAGCTCACAGCCGCTACTTCGGTGAGGCCGCCTACCACTATATGGTCGATGGCAAGGCCGGGGGTTACAACTTCATCGGCAAACCGAATCCCAATCCTGACAACAAGCAGCTGCTCATCATCCCCGGCGCCACCCACTGCGACCTCTACGACGGCGGCGAGGGCAACTACATCCCTTGGGATACATTGGTGGAGTTTTTCGGGAAGAATATATAGTCATTACCTGAAACAATCTTAAAAAGAATCAAATCAACACTTTTATAACACACGGACAAGTCGGAAAACATGAATTCGTTCGTAGAGTATTTTAAGAACATCCAGAATCGCAACGGGGCCATTGGTTATATTCACTCTTGCCCGGAACTGATAGAGTGCGTTCAGCGGGTAGGTTTTTTGCCTCTATTGGAAAGCGGCATTCATGGCTATTCCGCAGAGAGTATGATGGCCGAGGAGTGCCGCTTCACGCAGTTTGAGGATGGAACGTGGGAGTGGCCGCTTTGGCAGTGGAAAGGTTCCGTGGTACGTGAGGGTGATTGCGTCTATGGCAAGTTTTTCGCCAGCAAGGCAGGTTTTATCAGCCGCAAGTGGTGGCCTGATTTCTGCAACTGGCGGCGCAGCCAGAATCCCATGCCAGAAGAAAACAGCATTGAGGATGTTGTCTTGACAATATTGCGCAAGCATGGCAGCATGATAGCACGCGAGCTGCGCGCTGCCTGCGACTTAACAGGAAAGAATATGCGATCGAAATTCGACACCTATGTGGGACGTATGCAAATGGCCACCTACATCGTCACCGAGGATTTTGTCTATCCCACCGATAAGCACGGACAGAAATATGGTTTTGGCTGGTCCTTGCTCACCACCCCAGAACGATTGTTGGGCAAGGAGGCCTGTCGGTGCGACCGGACACCTGAAGAATCGTATCAACGCATGGTTGAGCATCTTTCACAACTGTTGCCAAACGCCTCGGAGAAACAAATCAAAAAGATACTGAAATGACGAGTGTAATGGTTGTCTTCAACAACGGGAAATACTGAAAACAAACAAAAACGAGACATGAAATACTACATCGTTGACGCTTTCACCGACCAGCCCTTCGGCGGGAACCCCGCCGGGGTGGTGCTCCTCGACGTGAGCAGTTTCCCGAACGAGAGGCTGATGCTGCAAATCGCCGCCGAGCTGCGCTATTCGGAGACCGCCTTCGTGAGACGGGATTCCGAGAAGGAGTTCACCCTCCGATACTTCACTCCGATGGCCGAGGTGGAGTTGTGCGGACACGCCACCATCGCCTCGTTTGCCCTGATGCATCGGGTGCTCGGCATCACGGGCCAGTGCCTCTGTCACGCAAAAGCCGGTGACATCTCTGTCGAGGCCGGACCGCGGGTATTGATGCAGATGACCCCGTCGGAAATCCTGAAAACCATCGAGGACACCGAGGAGGTCTATCGTGCGCTTGGCATTTGCGACTACACTCCGGCATTGCCGGTGATGATTGTCTCGACAGGCTTGCCCGACTTCATGATTCAGGTCGGCGATGTTGAAACGCTCAACCGTCTTCCTCTTGACATGAATGCCATCAGCGCGGTGACGGAAAAACACAACGCCGTCAGCTTCCACGTCTTCGCTTTCGGCAACGACGGTTACACCGCCCATGTGCGCGATTTCGGGCCGCTGTATGGCGTTCCCGAGGAGTCGGCCACCGGCACTGCCAACGCCTCCTTGACCCATTATCTCCAGCAGAACGGGTGCATTCCCCCGATGGGCGACTTCTCCTTCCTGCAAGGCGAGGCGATGGGGCGGCCTTCGGTAGTCGCCACGCGCATCACTACTGACGGCACAATCTATGTCGGCGGCACCGCGGCGGTGGTGGCGGAGGGGGAATTGGTAGTTTGAGATAAATAAAACAGAAATTGAGATGAAGAAGGCAGTGATGGTATGAATGCGATGTACCTCAAGTGGCATGCGGCTGTTGATTAGACCAGCGGTTGTCATGTTCCAACTCTGGGGTAACTCTACACTAAGTCTACACTAACTCTACACTAAGTCTACACTAACTCTACACCAAGTCTACACTAAGTCTACACTAGGATTCAGGATTTGCCGTAACTTGCTGAGAGACAGAAGTGAAAGGTGTTTTTGTCATCTTTCTTTACGCCGTAGGTGTGCGGGGATTATGGAAAACGGGGAGGAATTCGATGTATGCCCGCAGACCTATCGGCCTGCGAAAACACCTACCGCACACGCCGATGCTACCGAGCCCGGCAGACCTGACGGCCTGCCAACCTTCGCGACAGTAACAGATTCGGACAACCGTTTTAACATATCGAAAAATCACAGGACATAAAACAAGTAAGGCAACAAGTACCGCATCATCTAGCAGACAAACGCCCTGGCTTCAAGCCGTAACTGCTCGGCTTCATCGCCTCGGTGATGGACTCCGAGGTTATCATCCTCGCCTGTCTCAACAACGGCGACATCCACATGCTCGGTGATGCAGACCGAGGTTCATATCCATGAACAACGCCATGATAAAGGACGTGGACGGCAAACTGTAGAAAGACAAGAGCGGCGAGCGGAAGAGTTCCGGCGTTCTGCCCGAAGAGGCGACGCACTTTTCGGACGCAGCGGACAAGATTGTTTGGACGAAATTTGGAAGTGGACTGAAAGAGAAAGGAGGAAGTTTTGTTCCGGCAATGGTGGGGAAATGAAATATTTTGTAGTTTTGCCTCCGTTTAAATTTTACGTGTATGAAAAAAATAATTTTTTTCTTTTTGGGTATTATTTTAGTTGCTTGTAATTCCAGCAATCTTTCTATTTCAAAGGAAAGACAAGAGGATTTGATATGGGCTTTGATTGCAGAACAGCACTCGCAAGCACTTCACACGTTGGGCTTAATTGATGCAGATTCTCTCCAAATGTCAAAAATAACAGATGAAATTTTGGATAAATTGGAAGAGGGAGACACGGTTTCAGTTAAGAAAATGCTTAAAAAATACAACAAGATAAAGCTGACTAAAGAACAAGCATTACAAGCGTACGACTTAATAGACAAGAAATTCGAATCAATAAAAGAAACTACACCTATTCCACAGGGAGATGGAGCGGGTTCTTTCAGTAAACAAGCATATCTATCTACATTCTTTACCGAGAATATTGACTTTGTAGAATTGTATAAAGCAGTTATTACGGTTAAACTAATAGACCGATACAAGGAATGGATGACAGAAATATTTATGCCACTTGATGTGTTTAAGGATGGTATATTGCTTATGAACAAATCAGATAGGGAAGTAATTGAGAATTTGAGGATGATTTACTAAAGAAGTCGGATAATGCTCTTTATTTCTTAATTTGGGCTAATAGGTCAGACAATAGATATGTTGAAACATATTTGAAAATGAGAGGAAGAGAAAACTATGCACATTGGTATATGGAAGCACTTTCTTTTTTAGAAGAAAAGTATTGGAACAAATAAAGATTTCTTTTGGGCGACCGGGCACGCTATCCGCTCAAACTGCGCCCTAAAGGGCTTGTAACCGTTTCTATCGTTGTCGCGGTATTAAAGTAAACAAAAATGCGGTCAAACAGCACGACTGCGTTTTTTAATGTCCTATGTTTTCCGTTTATAAACGCCTATCTTTGTCCCAAAAGACGAAGATATAGACGAAATACTACAATGGCTCACTAACGGAAAAGACTACCAAACAGGCATCACGCTGCTTGAAAAACACCAGCGCAACCGTATGCTGGTGCAGCACTTCCGGCACTCAACCCCGAAATTCGCCGCCGCCAAACTGGAGTACGAGCTTCGCAAACTCATCAAAGGCAAAGTCGCTGCGGCGGTAAAGTACAAAAAGATTGCATTTTGCAAAGTGACATTTTATTATTTTTGCGAATTCAAAAAACAAGCGATATGAATAAGGTGTTAACATGAAATAATCAACACGAAGTCACCAACCGTAACCTTCACTTATGGAAGACCAAAACATCCTGCAGATACGGACCCGCAACGAGTTTCGCCAATGGCTTGAAACCCACCACACGACAGAAAAAGCGTGCTGGGTGTGCGTGAAACGCGGTCGCCCCACCGACGATGATACTTTCTGGTACATCGACGCGGTGGAGGAGGCGCTCTGCTTCGGGTGGATCGACAGCCGCCAGAAGCCCATCAACGGGGTGCTGATGCAATGTTTCACGCCGCGAAAGCGGAACAGTCCCTGGTCGGAGCTGAACAAGGAACGTGTGCGGCGGTTGGAGAAGCTGGGACGGATGACCGATGCCGGACGGCGGGTGCTGCCCCCGATGGGCGCGCGCAGCTTTCGCATCGACGAGGACGTGGAAGCGGCGCTGAAGACCGCACGGGCGTGGACAAAGTTCAAGTCCTTCCCGCCCCTGTACCAGCGCATCCGTGCCTACAACGTGGCTTTCTACAAGAAGAGGGACGCTCAGATGTACCAGCAAGCCCTCGCCCTCCTGATTGAAGAGACGAAAAGGGGAAAGATGTTCGGCGAATGGAACGATTACGGCCGGCTGTTGGACTACTGATTTTCAATTACGCAAACGAACAAAACGACAATAAAACAAGTTCAAGATATGAGATACTACATCGTTGACGCTTTCACCGACCAGCCTTTCGGCGGCACCGCGGCGGTGGTGGCGGAAGGGGAATTGTTGTTCATGTAGCCATGTGCCTGTGTTCACTTTTGCAAAAGTGATTTTTTTATTTTTGCATTTTTAATAGTGAACAGATATGATACATAAAGATTATCAACAACTTGAGAATCAATATTTCGCAAAAAACGTGTGATAATCTGCGTTAATCTGCGTGGTCTGCGGGACAATTTTATTCCCGCTGAACTCGCATAAATGCGCAGACAGGATATTTACAGGATTCAATGGGATAATTCAGAAATTTATTAATCAAAATAAGTCATAAGCAAATGGAAATCAAAGCAGTAAAATTCAGAAAAGAGGGTTTCTACACCCAGCCTTTCGTCATGGGCGGCGAAGAAGGCCCCGACAAGTTCGACCGCAACATCCGCTATCGCGGCAGCTTGCAAAACTACCTCATCGACACCGGCAGCGAGGTGATTCTGGTCGATACTGGGCTCCCAGCAGGATTCCCGGAAGAAGCACCCGATGAAAAGTCCATGGCTTTCATCGGCAAAAACATCTGCGACTATATGGAGGCCTTCGGGGCCCTCGGCTACCAGCCCGAGCAGGTGACCAAGATCCTGCTCACCCACAAACACGCCGACCACAGCGGCGAGCTGAAAAGCTTCCCCAACGCCAAGGTCTATGTCAATGCCGACGAGATGGACGCTGCTGAGCTCCAGGGGCTTGGGAATCTCGTCCCTGTCAGTTTCACTGACGGTCCGTATTACAACTTCCCAGACAGTCAGAAAATCCACGACGGCATCTACCTCATCAAGGCCAAGGGTCACACCAAGGGCAACAGCATCATCGTGGTGGAGAACGACGGCTTGTTCTATATGCTTCACGGCGACATCACTTACGTGGACGAAGCGTTGTATGAGGACAAACTCTCCGTGGTTTTCGACGACCTGACCGCCGCCCGCGAGACGCAGGACCGCATCCGCGAGTTCGTGCGCAATCATCCCACCGTCTATTGCGGCACCCACACCCCGCAGGGCTACGAGAACCTGGAGGCCAAGCGAGTGATGGACCTCGACCACCCCGTGCCGACCGTCCTGGCCGAAGTGGATTTCTCCATGCAGCAGGCCTCCGGCAAGTACGTCTGCTCCATCTGCGGCTACGTGTATGACCCCGCCGAGCACGACGGCGTGGCCTTCGAGGACCTGCCCGAAGACTGGAAGTGCCCGAGGTGCAAACAGGGGAAGGGGAAGTTCAATAGGGCGTAAAGTGTGTTTTTAATGTATGTATTTGAGAAAATTTCTCAAATACATACATTGCATTGATTTTATTTGTATATTTGCATCTCAGGATATAGAATCTTCAATTTAACATAAATAGTTATGCTACACGAATTTACAGTAGAAAACCATCGCTCGTTTTACGACAGAAGGACGCTTGACCTTCAATCCCGCAAATTGAGCGAAGAGGCCAAAGAGAATGTGGCCCAGGAGTTGTCGTACAACATTTTAAAGACCCTTGCCATTTACGGGGCCAACTCCAGCGGCAAGTCGAATTTGGTTGACGCCCTGCAA
>Ga0310694_10003388_pt1 | contig 15671 bp, 8 predicted proteins | sample 174DNAGHGhighgp2_FD_203884 | JGI IMG/M metagenome (GOLD analysis project Ga0310694, IMG submission 203884) | Sheep rumen microbial communities from Palmerston North, Manawatu-Wanganui, New Zealand - 1742 DNA GHGhigh gp2 (v2) (version 2) | ecosystem: Host-associated > Mammals > Digestive system >... | reverse complement strand
AGACGCTTAGAGACGTCGATCTCAAGGGCAAGCGCGTGCTGATGCGCGTGGATTTCAACGTGCCGATGGCCAAGGACGGCAGCGGCAAGATCACGGACGATACGCGCGTCGTGGCGGCGTTGCCGTCAATCAAGTACGTGCTGGAGCAGGGCGGTAGCCTCGTGCTGATGAGCCACCTCGGCCGTCCGAAGGGCAAGGGCTACGAGGCCGAATTCTCGCTGAAGCCCGTGGCCGACCACCTCGCCGAACTTCTCGGCAAGCCCGTCGCGTTCGCGGCGGACTGCATGAACGCCGACGCGGAAGTCGCCGCGCTCAAGCCGGGCGACGTGCTGCTTCTCGAGAACACCCGCTTCTACAAGGCCGAGGACGGCAAGGTCAAGAAGGACGACGAAAAGAAGGGCATCCACCTCACGGAAGAGGAGTACCAGACCAAGAAGGCCGAGCTGAAGGAAAAGCGCGCCGAGATGGCGAAGAAGCTCGCCTCCTACGGCGACGTCTATGCTAACGACGCATTCGGCACGGCGCACCGCGCACACGCCTCCACCGCTGTCGTCGCAGACTACCTCCAGCCTGCGGTCAGCGGCTTCCTCCTTGAAAAGGAAATCAAGTTCCTCGGCGAGGCCGTGGAGAACCCGGTGCGTCCGTTCGTGGCGATCCTCGGCGGCGCGAAGGTGAGCGACAAGCTGAAGGTCATCAAGAACCTCCTCGGCAAGGTCGATACCCTCATCGTCGGCGGCGGCATGGCCTACACCTTCAAGAAGGCGCAGGGCATGAAGGTCGGCAACTCCCTCTGCGAGGACGAGCAGCTCGCCTACGCGAAGGAGATGCTCGACGCGGCGGCCGCGAAGGGCGTCAAGTTCCTCCTGCCCGTCGATAACGTGATCGCGGACAAGTTCCCGGCCGAGAAGGACGCTTCCGACATCCAGATGAAGGTTGCCGAGGGCGACATCCCCGACGGCTGGATGGGCCTCGACATCGGCCCGAAGACGGTTGAGCTTTTCTCCGAGGCGATCAAGGGCGCCAAGACGGTCGTGTGGAACGGCCCGATGGGGTGCTTCGAGTTCGCCCCGCTCGCGAAGGGCACGTTCGGCGTGTGCGACGCCGTCGCCACGGTCAAGGCGAACGGCGGCATGTCGATCATCGGCGGCGGCGATTCCGTCAGCGCGGTGAAGAAGAGCGGCAAGGCCGCGGAGATGACCCACATCTCCACCGGCGGCGGCGCCTCCCTCGAATACCTCGAGGGCAAGGTACTTCCCGGCGTCGCGGCGCTCAACGACAAGTAATCCCCGCGACAAGTCCATTCTAAAACCCGGAGGAATCATGAACGTAGAACTTCTGAAGAAAGCCCATGAACGCGTCCCGTCGGTGCCGGTTCTCGTGAATCTCATCTCGAAGAGGGAAAAGCAGCTCATCGCCGGCGAGAAGCCGCTCGTGAGGCCGGAGTCGTCCGATGAGGACAAGGTGGACACCGCGCTGCGCGAGGTCGCCGAAGGTAAGCTCATCTCCGAAATCGACTTCGACGCGATCGCACGTGCCGAGGACGCGAAAACGCGCCACACGAAGCACGCAGCGTTGAAGTCCATCTTCGCCGACTGATGGCTGAAAAAAAGAAGAAGGCCGCCACGCCGGGCGACTTGGCCGTCAACCGGCGGGCGTGGCACGACTATGCCGTTCTCGACAAAATCGAGTGCGGCATAGTGCTGTCCGGCACCGAGGTGAAGGTGGTCCGCCACGGCGAGGCAACCCTCTCCGGCGCATACGGCGCGGTGCTCGGCGGCGAACTGTACATCGTGCAGATGAACATCCCCGTGTATGCGTTCGGTAACCGTTTCAACCACCGCCCCCAGCAGAACCGCAAGCTGCTCGTACACAAGAAGGAAGTGGAGTCCCTGCGCCTCAAGACCGAGGCGAAGGGTCTCACCCTCATCCCTCTGCGCCTCTACCTCAAGAACGGGCGAATCAAACTTGAGCTCGGCGTGTGCCGCGGCAAGGCACTTCACGACAAGCGCGATGCGCTGAAGAAGAAGGCGCTGAAACGCGACATGGAGCGCGGCGATGTCTAAAACGCTCATCCACGGCGGATTGGTGATAGACGGCACGGGCCGCGCCGCCTTCCCCGCCGACGTGCTTGTGGATGGCGACCGAATCGCCGACGTTATCGAGCGCGATGAATCGGGGAGGGCCGCGCTCCGTTGCGGCCACGCAGATTCCGAAATCGACGCCTCCGGCCGCCTCGTCACCCCTGGTTTCATCGACTCCCATGCGCACAGCGACGCATACCTCCTGATTGAACCCGACGCCCCGTCGAAGCTCTCGCAGGGAATCACCACCGAGATCAACGGACAGTGCGGCGGAAGCGTAGCACCGCGCTACGGCGCGGCGCGTCTTTCAAGCGACTGGGCGTCGATGACCTATCCTGGCGGCGACGGCACTCCTGGCCCAACGTGGCGGTCGATGCGCGAGTACCGCGCCCTGCTCGATCAGGTGCGCCCCGCCATCAACACCGTCCAGTTCGTGGGACACAACACCCTGCGCAGTTCCGTGATCGGATACGACCCCGTCCGTGCCACGCCCGAGACGCAGCGCGAAATGGAAAACCTGCTCGCTCGCGAACTCGACGACGGCGGCTGGGGACTCACTACCGGCCTCATCTACCAACCCGGAAAATATTCCGACGCCGCCGAGGTTACGTCGCTCGCGCGCGTGGCGGCGGCGCACGGCGGGTTCTACGCCACGCACATGCGCTCCGAAGGCGACGCCATCATCGAGGCGATAGACGAAGTGCTCGGCCTAGTTCGCGCCACGGGAATCCGCGCAGAGATCTCACACCTCAAGACTAGCGGAAAGCGAAACTGGGGCAAGATCGACGACGTGCTCGCCAAAATCGAACGTGCCATCGACGCGGGTGAACTGCTCGGTAGCGACCGTTATCCCTACTGTGCGGCGGGCACGGACCTCGATGTGGTCTTCCCCGACTGGGCTGGTGAAGGCGGCGTGGTGGCTGAAATCAAGCGCCTCGCAGACCCCGCCACCCGCGCGCGTATCGCCGCCGAAATCGACGCCCAAGACCGCGACTGGTCAACGGTGATGATCGGCGGCACGTGGTCTGAAGAGACCAGCCAATGCAGTGGCCAAAGGATAAATGAATTGGTCTCGGGGTGGCAGGCCACCGGGCCCGCTACCCCCGGTACTCTCATTTGCGATATCTTGAGCGCCGACGCGTGCCGCACGGGCGCGTTCTTCTTTGGCATGAGCGAGGATAACCTCCAGAAGATTTTCTCGCGCCCCTGGATCGTGCCGGGCAGCGACGCCTCGCTGCGTGCGCCGTGGGGTCCGCTCGGCAAGGATCATCCGCACCCGCGCGCGTACGGCACGATGCCACGCTTCTTCCGTATGCTCACGGGCCGCGTCGAAGGCCATGCGCGCATCTGCTCGCGCGAAGAGGCCATAAAGCGCATGACCTCCGTGCCGGCGGAACGCTTCGGCATACGCGACCGTGGCGTGATTCGCCCTGGTGCTTACGGTGATATTACGGTGTGGAACGAAGATACGTTCCGCGAGACGGCAACCTATACATCACCGCATTCGTTCTGCGAGGGAGTTGAGGTCGTGATGGTCAACGGTTCGGTTTCATATCGCGCAGGCAAGTTCACGGGCAATCGCTCTGGCCGTTTTCTCGAGCGGTAGTGATGCGGCTACGGTGATGTGGAGACACTCTTGCACAGATGCAACATTTATGATACAATGACCGCCGCAAGCCATGAAGGAGATCATAGAAACAGACGAATGCCACGCATTCCGTGCGCTCTTGACTGAAGAGGAAAGCGCGGAATACCGCCGCATCCGTTTTATGCTCCACATGGATGGGCGGCTTGAAAATCCGTGGGGAGAGAAGGTGGAAGGTGAAGAAAACCTTTTCGCAATACGAATACGTAAGGGTGGCAACGCCCGTTTCTTTTACGCTTACGATGATGGAACTGCGGTATGGATTTTGAACGGTTACGAAAAGAAAACGGACAAAATTCCAAGGCGGGAACTTAGGCGGGCAAGGCAACTAAAAAGGAAGTACGACCTATGAAAAAGAAAATGGCAAAGGAAGAACTGGCAACGCTGAAAGAGCGACTGGCAAAGCGCACGCGCGAGGAAATGGATCGCGAATGGGCCGACCCTAAGTTTCGTGAGGATTACGCGGCATGGGAACGCGAGTACAGGGCCACAGTGGCGTTGTACAAGGCGCGGCAGGAAGCGAAACTTACTCAAACAGAACTTGCGAAACGGATGCGGACGCCCCGCGCCCAAGTGAGTCGCATAGAGAACGGGCAAAATGTGACCTTTGCAACCTTTGCCAAATACCTTCGCGGGTGCGGCTTTGATTTCTCACTCCGAATCTTCCCGATAGGCGAGGGGAAGCGGGCTTTTGCAACGGTCTGACACGCGCAGGCAAGTTCACGGGCAATCGCTCCGGCCGTTTTCTCGAACGGTAATCCACGAACCACGAAAAAGATTTTCATTTTTTCGTTTCCTTTTCCGTAAAATATGTGTATAATTTCATGTGACTTTCGGGAGGAGTGTACACTTCTCTCGTGGGTGGCTTGTCTGAAAGGACGGTAGAAGGTATGAAAAATAGAGTTTTATTGGCATTTGTCGCCAGTGTAACCGCGTGCGCAGCGTACGCGGCTGAAGTCACGCCCGATATGGCGATGGCCGCCGCCGACGCTTGGGCCGAGCGCAACGCAAAATTTGGAACCGGCAACAACGCGACTAACGTAATTAAGGTTTGCGACACCAACGCCGCGCAAACAATCCTGTGGCATCAGGTGTCGATGGCGGGCGGCGGCAGCCTCGTAATCGCGCCTGTCACGGAAATCGAGCCGGTAATCGTGGCGCTCGATAACGACCCCGGCGAACTGCCCGCCGCGCATCCCCTGCGCGCAATCCTGATGTGCGATATCCGCAAGCGTCTCCGCTTCTTGAAACTCTACGAGGAGGATCCTCCGCCCCGCAGCGGCGGACGGCGCCTCGCGGCTGCCAAAGCGGAGTCCGAAAACGTTGTCGCCGTGCGGCAGGAGTGGGGCGAACAGCAGCAGGCGAAGTGGGACGGGCTTCTGACCCCCGTTTCCAATTCCACCGGCGGCGGACGCCGCCTCAAGGCGGGCGTGAAGCAAGGGGTGACGGATGACGGCATGCCTTCTGACGAAATAGTAATCGTGAAGGGCTTTGAGCTGGGGGGCGCGCTCACGCATTGGAATCAGAGCGGCGGAATCTTCAATAAGTACACGCCGGGTGCTTCGGTGTGCGGATGCGTGGCCACGGCGATGGGGGCGATGATGCAGTTCTTCCGTGTTGCTGAGACGGAGGATACGAAAATCGAGGCGGGTCAGGCGAATAACAACTGCACCTACAACGGCGGCCCCGTCCCCGGCGGCGCGAAAACGAAGGGCGGCGTTTACGATTGGAAAATCCTGCCTACGAACTGGGGCGGCGAGGCGGCGGCATCGAGCAATCTCGACGCAAACCAGATAGATTTGCTGGGCCGCGTCGCCTACGACGCCGGCGTGGCCGTGGGAATGCAATGGACAAAAGGCTCGTCCGGAGCCATCGAGGCGAACATCGCAACGGCGTTTATGAAATACTTCAAGTTCCACGAGGTGCGCTACGTACACAACCCCACTCAGGATCAGTACACGAAGCTCATCTACGCCCAGAACCGCTCGAACGCGCCCGTGGGCATGGGCATCGCGCAGCACTCGGTCGTGGCGGCCGGCTACGGCATCGACGGCGACGGCGTGGAGCGCGTGCGCGTGTTCATGGGCTGGGGCGGCTCCGGCGATGGCTGGTACTCCCTTCCGTACATCGACACCAAGAGCACCGAGGGAGGCTCAACCTACCTCTCCGAAGTAGTGGACGGCTTAATCACGATGATCGGATACAAGGACGACAACATCGTGCCCGTATGCGGACGGCTCATTCCACGCATCAACCCGCCCATGACAATTGGCGGCACCTATTACTCGCTTGACGAAGGCAACTTCCACGTCTTCACGAACGGTTTCTTCGGAGCGCGCGTTTCCGCAAGCGAAACAAAGAACTCGCAGGTGGAGATCGTGTGCCATACAGGGGAAGGGGGCAGCAAGTCCGGCAACGTGTCGATCGGAGCCGATCCCGGCAGAGACTCCAGCTACATGAGTTCAAGCGCGGGCGTCTGCAACTGGGTGCCAGAGCCGATTGTCTTCCCGCTTCTCAATTCCGAGGTTGCGCTGAGCTTCATGGACGCGCGGGAGAAGTCGATCGCGTCGATTACGAACGGCACGCCCAAGCCCGTCCTCGCATTCAGCGGGAAGTGGGGCGAACCGGCCACCGACGCCGCGTGGAACTACCTCTATTGGCGTGATTCGGAGGCCGACGATGCGACCAAGGAGGCCTTCACCAATCTCTACGTGATCCTGTGTACGCAGTACAATCTCGGCACCCTGTCGGAATCCGACGGCAACCCGTCCATCGGCCTCTTCGACGGACGCGCCATCTCGGCGGACGCAAACAAAATCTGGTCGTTCCACAACGGCCGCCTGACCCATTGGTCGATTGGCGGAATGATCTTCACGAACGTCGAGAACCAGGTGGATAACGACCTCCGCGAATTCTCCGTCACTAACAGCGTGGACGGCGCGAAGTTCATCGTCACCAACAGCGTTGAAGAGTTGCTGGCGCAGGATGCCGATTTGATAGAGGCATTTGAACTCAACGGGCGGGCGCCCGCGAGGTACATCACCGGTTGGGGCATCACGAACAACGTTGAAACCACCTTGGAAGTGGGCCGTGCGAAATTCATGGTGGAGGCCACAGGCGCCACCGTGATCATCTCGAACGATTGTTCCGAGGCGTTTGCGGAATGGCTGGACCCCGACTGCGGCACCTACACGATGTCGAACAGCGTGGTGTTCACCGCCATCGCGTCCCGGTTCGTCACGAACGCCGCGCAAAACGTCGAATTCGAATGCAAGGGCTGCGTCTTCTCGTGGACCAACACGAATGAAAGAGTGACGGGCGACGACTTGGCGGGCATCGTGACCAATGAATTCGATGAGGTCAAAAACGGCAAGGTCTTCACGACCGTCACGAATGGCGTTTACACGATTGCGTGGCTGTGGGAGCCCATCAAGGTGAAGATCACAACGGAAACGATTGAACACGAACATGATACCAGCGTTGGCTCAATCGAACCCGGCACCGGCTGGTTCCCGATCGGCAAGCGCGTCGTTTTCAAGGCCAAGCCGCCGGATAGCAGCCCCGGGGAGAATTGGTACTTCTCAAATTGGGAGACGCCCAAGTCAAACAATCTGGGCGCCGGTGACATGTACACGAAATTCGGCGATGAGCTGGCGATATACGTCCAGCGTCCCGTTACCATCCGGGCGGAGTTCAAGTGCGGTACCAACCTTCCCGATTGGGGCTCCTTCAAACTGGTGGTCACAAACGTCTGCTTCAAGCCGTCTCCCAGCGATCCGTCAACTACCTTGATAGATCTAATGTCCATGGAAGTGAGCGAGATTGTCAGCGGATCGGCTCTGACGAACGGTGAAATCGTCGCCACAGTTGCACCCAATACCCGGCACAAAGGCGCGGCACTCCAAAACAACGCAACCAACATCGTCCAGAAGCTGGGAATCACGTCGATGGAACTTGCCGCCGATGCACTTACGGGCACCGATGGCCAGAGCTACGTGTGCTGCGGCTGGCGGGTGACGAGGCTCGTGGAGGAATTCGACGTACCTACGAAGACATGCATGTTTAAAGAGCGGACGGTGGATCTGGTGTATTCGTTTGACGATTACATGTTGACGCTTGACGGCCTCCTTGCCGGGCAGCTAGACAACAAAGCGCTCAAGGCGACGGTCTCGGGCATCAGGACGGGCGATCCGACATGCAAGGACAAGTATCCGGTGGAAAACGGCGATACGCTCACGCTCACGTGGCTTTGGAAACTCGGCACGGGCGACGGCGTCTCAAAGTTCTACGACATCCAGTGGAACGATGATCTGGACAACCTTAAGCCGAACAAGTCCGTGGACCTTCTCCCGACCGCCGCCATGGATGCCAAAGGGTGGACGACGGACGACCTCGTGGTCACCGCCCCCACCGGATGGATTGCAACCGTGGTCAATGCCGGGGGAATGGTTTCGGCACGGCTCCAGCGAGACGATGCCGCGCTCTCCAGCGCGATGGAAACCTGCACGCTCACTGTCTATTCAAATGACGACGGCACGGGCACTTACACCGTTCAGGCCGATATCACGGAAGCCCTGCGCGGCTTCTACTACGTGCTGTACGGATCGAATGACCTCGTCAAATGGGATGTCATCACGTCAGGCTCCGAGAGCGGCACGTCCGCTGCACAGGCGCAGGGCACGGCGGCGAATCCGGTTGACTCCGTAACGCTTTACATCACCGTCACGCCCGGCGATTCCGGCGCCGGCGCGAAACGCTTCTACAAAGTCGTTTCCGGCGCCACTGCGACGCCGCTCACGACTTATTGACCCCAAAGGAGGTAAAGTGCCATGCGCCTGATGTCCACATTGTCCCTGCTCGCCGCCGCGGTGCCATTCGTGGGAGGCGGGGTTTCGATTACCGTAAACGTGTCCGTCGATTCCAACGTGGCGTCGGTCGCGGTGAAGGCGGGAAACCAGTCCATGTCGGCTTCCGCGAACGAAAGCGCCACTTGGGCGGCATGGACGGTTGACACTGACTACGTGCCAACTCTGGCGGGCGTGGCCGAAGGCTACACCGGCAAATGGAGGGTAACGGCGGACGGCCTCTCCACCTTGTCCGGCGGAAACGGCGACGCGATCAACCTTTCGCAGTCATACGCGGGATGCTCGCTGAGTTTCTACGGCGAGCCGAACACGTACAAGGTCACGCTCGACAGACAGTCCGGCGGCGGCGGCACGGCCTCCGTTACCGCCACTTATGGCGCCGCCATGCCAATGGCGGAAATGCCCACGCGCACCGGCTACGAGTTCTGCGCCTACACCAACTCCACCGGCGTTACGTACTACAACGCCGACGGCACCAGCGCGCGCCCCTGGGACAAAACTTCCGACGCCACCCTCTACGCGCAGTGGAGGCCGGCCGCCAGCAACGTGACTTTTGACAGGCGGCTTGGCACGGGCGGCACCGAATCCGTCACGACCACTTACGGCGCCGCCATGCCAAAGGTGGAAATGCCCACCCGTCCCGGCTTTGACTTCCTTGGTTACACCTCCGCGCCCAACGGCGGCGGCACGAAGTACTACAACGCGGATGGCTCCAGCGCCCGCACGTGGGACAAGACCGAGGCCACCACCCTCTACGCCTATTGGGCCGTGATCACCAACACCGTATTCCTCAACCCGCAAGGCGGCATCAACGGCTCGACGTCCGTAACGGCCACCTACGCCTCCCCGATGCCTCCGATCACGCTTCCCGTCCGCCCCGGTTTCAAGTTCCACGCATACCGTTCCGAACCCGGAGGTGCCGGCACGCGTTACTACAACGCCAAGGGCGCCAGTGCGCGCAAGTGGGACCAGACCACTGACGCGACGCTCTACGCGCAGTGGCTAACAGGCACGTACGCCGTGCTCCTGAACCGGCAGGGCGGCACCGGCGGCACCGAATCCATCACCGCCACCTACGGCGCCGCCATGCCAATGGCGGAAATGCCCACCCGCGCCGGCTTTGACTTCCTTGGTTATACCACCGCTCCCAACGGCGCCGGCGTCCAGTACTACAAATCCGATGGCTCCAGCGCCCGCTCGTGGAACGTCGCCTCCAACGCCACCCTCTTCGCGAATTGGGCCACCAATTCGTATCTCGTGCAGTTCAACGGAAATGGCGGTTCGGGCGCTATGCCGGATTTGCCCTGCGCATATAACGTGCCGGCGAGACTTCCAACCAACGTTTTCACGAACGCGGGGTTCGCGTTCGCCGGCTGGGCGACTTCCGAAAGCGGGAGCGTGGTGTATGGCGACGGCGCGGTGGTGACGAACCTTGCGGCTACGGGCACGGTGCCTCTTTTCGCTAAATGGACGGCGAGAACATACGAGATCGGATATGACAATATCTTCTTCCTGTGCGAATTCGCCGCCAACGTCGCAGCCTGTGAGTCGATGTCGGAGAGCGGATCGGTTTCCGTTGACGCAGGCAATGCCGGCAAGGTCGTCATCAGCGCGTCGGACGGCGTTGTCAATGCGGAGATAAGCAGCCGGTACGCCAGGACGGATCTTGCCACTGCCGGCATGCATTCCTTCCCGGTCGAGGGCGGCGAGTCTTACACTATCTCCTGTACGCTCAACAAGCGCAACGGCGACAAGCCCGCCTACATCGGGGTGCTCTTCTTTGATGCGTCTGGCGGCTACATCGATCCCAATGGCGCATACAGCGAAGAGGGTGAAGAAAGCCACGAACTGACCGCACCTTCCTCTGCGGCACGCATGGCCTTGTTCTTCAAGGCGAAATGCTCCGGCGGTGAAAGCGTCGAGTTCTCCAAGATCAAGGTGTGCAAAACGCTTCCGTATTCGCTGGTGTCGAATTCGGCGGTGCGCAAGACGTTCACCTACGGTCCCTCGTCGAAATACGGTTCGCTTTCCGCTCCGACGCGCACAGGCTACACGTTCAGGTGGTGGGACAATGGAAATGGTACGGAGGTGTCTGCCGAAACCCCCGTCAGGCCTGAATGCACTACGTTGTTCTCCACATGGGCGGCGAAGGCATATCCTGTGAAGCTCGACCCGCAGGGCGGCAGCAACGGCACGCCCTCCGTCACCGCCACCTACGGCGCCGCCATGCCAATGGCGGAAATGCCCACCCGCGCCGGCTTTGACTTCCTTGGTTACACCACCGCCCCCAACGGGGCCGGCACGAAGTACTACAACGCCGACGGCACCAGCGCCCGCACGTGGGACTTGGACAAGACCGGCGTGACGACGCTCTACGCATACTGGATTGAGAACGCCCCCGAAGAGCCAACTACCTACAAGGTCACGCTCGACCCGCAGGGCGGCAGCAACGGCACGGCCTCCGTTTCCGCCACTTATGGCGCCGCCATGCCCACGAATGGTGTGACTATGCCCACACGCGATGGCTATGACTTCGGCGGCTACTGGACGGAGACTGGCGGCAGCGGCACGCAGTACTACAACGCCGACGGCACGAGCGCAACCAATTGGAACATCGCCGCAGATACCACCCTATACGCATCCTGGACGTTGAAGCCGCATGAGCCAGACCCGCTCGCGGTTGCGCTTGACGCGCCGGATTTTGAGTTTACCACATTTGGTACGGTCGGCTCTTCGGGGCAATTGAACGAGACCAGGACCAACCTCAACTGGTTTGCTCAGACTGATTTCGCATACTATGGCACGAGCGCCGCACAGAGTCACGCATTGCCGGTATTCGCAAGCGGCTATCAGGTGTATTGCTCATGGCTAACCACCACGGTTGAAGGTAAGGGCGTGTTGTCCTTCTGGTGGAAGTGCGCCGCCAAGCCGAGGCAGTCATACGAATCTAGCACAGGGTATAAAACGTATGGCGACATTTTCCGTTTCGGAGTATGCGATAAAGGACGCTTTGGACTGGTTGATAAATTGGAAGGAAGCTCCGACTGGGTGCATTGTGCCTACACGAACAACACCGACGGCGAAGTTATGTTGGCATGGGCATTTACGTATGCTGACTATGCTGGCAGAGTCACAAGCAACGGCGGCGGCACCGGTTGGGTTGACCGCGTTGAGTGGAAGCCGTTTTCTGACGAGCCGCCGGATGACCCGGAACCCCAGTACAGCACCTTCACGATCACGCTCGAACCCTCGCCCGGCACCGGCGGTACGCCCTCCGTCACCGCCACTTATGGCGCCGCCATGCCACCGGCGGAAATGCCCACGCGCACCGGCTACGGTTTCGGCGGCTACACCAACTCCACCGGCACTACGTACTACAACTCCGACGGCGCGAGCGCCCGCACATGGGATATTACCTCCAACACCACGCTCTATGCGCAGTGGCAGCCGAATACCTACGAAGTGGCGTTCAACTCCAACGATGGCACTGGCAGCATGAACCCGCTGCAATGTACCTACGACGCGCCGACCAACCTGACCCGGTGCGCCTTCACGCGCACGGGCGGCTACACCTTCGTGGGCTGGTCAACGAACAGCACAGCCGAAACCATCATCTACACGAACTGCGCTGAAGTGGTGAACCTCGCGACCGGCGGCGTGTTTACGCTCTACGCGAAATGGGATACAGCCGCACCACCAACAACTTGCTATGTGACGCTGAACAAGAATTATGGCGGCTCTACGTCTGGTGCTGGGATTAATTTGATCTCCGGCTCCGATATTACTCAGGTTAAGGTTAATGCCATTACGCGTACAGGCTATGACTTTCTCGGTTACTTCACGTCGCCGGAAGGCGGTGAGCGGTATTTTGATGAGAATGGCTATGGCATTGGCACATGGAATATTACATCTGACCATTTCACCCTCTACGCGCACTGGGCGTTGCACGAATATACGGTAACGCTTGACCCGCAGGGCGGAAGCGGTGGCGATACAAATGTGATGGTACATACCAATGCACTCATGCCAAAGGCTAAAATGCCTGAGCGTGCCGGTTACAAATTTCTTGGTTACTATGAGAATACCAACGGCGGCGGCACACAGTACTACGATGCCGATGGTTCCAGCGCACACGAATGGAACAAAACTCACGACGCAACCATCAGTGCGCATTGGGAGCCCCTCACATACGAAGTAACGCTTGAATTGGATGGCGGCGTCACGACGAACGTAACGGTCACATACGACGCAAAAATGCCCCCCATCACGCCACCCACGCGCACCGGCTACACCTTCGGCGGCTACACCAACGAAGTCGGCACGCTTTATTACAATTCCTATGGTACCAGCGCAAGCGATTGGGATCTCGCTTCCGATACCACGCTCTACGCGCAGTGGAATCCGAATACCTACGAAGTGGCGTTCAACGGCAACGACGCTGACGATGGCGAAATGGCCAACCAAACACTCACCTACGACGTGGCGACCAACCTGACCCCGTGCGCCTTCAAGCGCACGGGCTACACCTTCGCCGGCTGGACCAACAGCACTGGTACCGCGTTTGCGGATGGCGCGGTAGTGTCGAACCTGACTAAGGTTTCCGGCATGGAAGTGCCGCTCTACGCGAAGTGGACGGCGAAAACTTACACGGTCACTTTCAATGATGGCAGCGGTACGGCCTCCACCAGCATAACCTACGGCGCTTCGATTACGCCCCCGTCCTCACGCACTGGCTACACCTTCGGCGGCTATTTCACCGAACCCAGCGGTAAAGGCACGAAGTGCTACAACGCTGACGGCAGCATGGCGGAATCCGTTGACGAATCGACCATATCGGGCGAAACGCTCTACGCTTACTGGGTGCCAATCGAGTACACGGTCACGCTCAACCAGCAGGGTGGCAGCAACGGCACCGCCACCGTTACGGCCACTTATGGCGCCGCCATGCCAATGGCGGATATACAAATGCCCACGCGCGAGGGCTATACCTTCGGCGGCTACTGGACGGAGACTGGCGGCGGCGGCACGCAGTACTACAACGCCTCCGGCACCAGCGCAAGCGATTGGGATCTCGCCACCAATACCGCCCTCTACGCGCAGTGGGTAGCGACTGGCTACACCGTCACGCTCGATGCCGGGGACGGCATCGGCTTCATGACGAACTCCGTCGGCGAAGAAGTTAGCTTGATCACCGACTTCGCCGTTACCATTGGCTGCGCGTGGAACCTGCCAACCGCAGTCACCAACATCAACCCTGATTTGGTATTCGCCGGTTGGGCGTATGTGAAGGAGGGCGTAACGAACGCCTTGCCATCGGTCGTGACTTCTTTGTCCGATGGCGTCACGAACCTTGTCGCCACTTGGGGTGGTGCGCTTGCCGTCGCATTGGATGCGCCTGGTTTGGTGTTTAGCACAAAGGGCACGGTTGGCAGTGGATCGCGCCTTAACGAAACAGGATATACCGCTGACTGGTTTGTGCAGAAGAATTGTGGTGTTGATGGATCGGATGCCGTTCAGAGTGGGGCATTGCCGCAAGACGTAGGCAATTTGAAGGTATATGTATCGTGGTTAACAACGACAGTTGAGGGGAAGGGTGTGTTGTCGTTCTCGTGGAAACGTGACGCACAAACAACATATAAAGAAAGCGGCGATATTTATGGCGACATACTTAGGTTTGGAACGGTCAGTGGAAATCAATTTACGGAATTACCTGAAGATCCTAAGTTGACAGATAACACAGGATGGCAGAATGTCACGTACACGAATAACCAAGAAGGTCCCATAACGTTTGCATGGGCGTTTACGTACAGGGACGGTGTTGGCAACGGCGGCGGCACCGGATACGTTGACCGCGTGACTTGGACGCCGTCGGAATAACCACAGGTGTTACCGGTATGTGCGAAGTGGCAAAACTGGTCTGACCGGTTTTGCCACTTGTGTACGAAGCAACCTATAAGCTGTTCTCACGGGGATGTCGAGAGATTCGGCCAGATCCTTTGCATCAGCACTTGGATTCATGGCTAGGATCGCCTGGGTTTCACGTTCAAGGTTCTTTCTCTTCTCAAATTTCGTCAACGGCCGCCGCCTCATTTCCCGCAATCGCATGGATTCCCGTTGAATCTCCTCAAGCTTTTTAGCCGACTGTTGGATGAATGCCTCCGTGGTGAGCGAGTCCGCCGGAACTTCATACCCTGCCGCCCGTCTCCTGATTATCTCCGCAGCCCTTCGCGCCTTCTCCTTTTCCAAGAGGCTTTTAAGAAGTTCCTCGTGTTTCGCACGCATGTCAAAATGCGAGCATTCCGCTCCGTAGATGTAGCGCATGCCTTCCGTGGCGACGTCGTCTCCACGACAAAAGGCCGCATAACTGCTCCAGATATACCCGTCAAATTTGTCCGCCGCTGCTGCACGGATCGGGTTCAGATGGATGTAGCCCAGACACGCCGCTAGAGCCTGAAACTCGCACGGCACTATTTTGTCGTGGTACGCGGCCTCCCACAGAGTGCCGCAATGGCAATTACGCTTGTTGTACTCCTCCGTGAACCACTGCTTGACGATTTTCATGAAGTTTCCGACGTTATACATCCTGCGGCGCTGCGATTCAAGCCATTTGGTTACACGTGCCTCGCCGTCCGGCCCAGACCGACGCCATTCGGCGAACGAGGCGGCGATCGCTTCGGAGGCGTTCCGACCTCGTAACACACCATAACGACGAAGAACCTCAGACTCGGTAACATCGATCATTCGAGGCAAAAAGGCGAGAAGGTGGAAGTGGTTTGACATGATGCACCACCCCAAAAGCCTGATTCCCGTGAACTCCGCCGCTCGGCGCGTGATCTCAAGTAAATCGTTGCGCTCGCTTTCCTTGAGGAAATAGACACGATGCGCAATCCGGCTCGTAAGGTGGTGAACCGTTTCCGCGTTTTTGTTTCTGCTGTTTGAATTTGACATTCATTTTCTCCTTGATACTTTTTTCCTTGGCGCCACTAGTATATCTAATCGCCGTGTGAAAATCTTCACATGGTTTTCACACAATCTTCACATAATTATCACGTCCACGTGATAATTCATCCCCAGTAGTTG
>Ga0310694_10003387_pt1 | contig 15673 bp, 12 predicted proteins | sample 174DNAGHGhighgp2_FD_203884 | JGI IMG/M metagenome (GOLD analysis project Ga0310694, IMG submission 203884) | Sheep rumen microbial communities from Palmerston North, Manawatu-Wanganui, New Zealand - 1742 DNA GHGhigh gp2 (v2) (version 2) | ecosystem: Host-associated > Mammals > Digestive system... | reverse complement strand
TCACCACCATCTTCACGTCGCGGATGCTCTTGCCCGCAACCTCGATGGCATTCAGGAGGCCCGCCGAAGAAATGATGGCCGTACCGTGCTGGTCATCGTGCATCACGGGGATGTCGAGTTCCGCCTTCAGCGTGTTCTCGATCTCGAAGCATTCCGGAGCCTTGATATCTTCCAGGTTGATGCCGCCGAACGTCGGGGCGATACCCTTCACGATTTCGATGAACTTCTTCGGGTCCTTCTCGTTGATTTCGATGTCAAATACGTCGATGCCCGCGTAAATCTTGAACAGGAGCGCCTTGCCTTCCATCACCGGCTTGCCCGCGAGAGCGCCGATGTCACCGAGCCCGAGCACCGCAGTGCCGTTAGAAATCACCGCGACCAGGTTGCCCTTGCCCGTGTATTCGTAGGCCAGGTTGTTGTCCTTCTCGATTTCGAGGCAGGGGGCGGCAACGCCCGGAGTGTAAGCGAGGCCCAAGTCCGTCTGGGTGCTGTGCGGCTTGGTCGGCACGATTTCGATCTTGCCGGGCTTGCCCATGGAATGGTATTCGAGCGCCTGTTCCTTCAAATCCTTGCTCATACTTGGCTCCTTTCCGCCGGCCATTACCGCGCGGAACTTAATTTTCGGGGCAAATATAGAAAAAAGTTTACATTTCTACAAGGAGGGAAACGGGGGTTATTTTCAGCGAAAACAGCGAAATTACGGCTTATTCCGAAAAGGTGAATGGGACTGTCACCGTCGTATTGCCGGATTTCACCTTCTCGAACGTCCAGCGGCTTACGGCACTCTTGACCTGTGCGTCAAATTCATCATAGCCGGTCGTGGAGGAGGCAATAGAGATGCTGATAACCGAGCCATCCGGAGCAATCGTAAACTTCAGAGAAATTTTGCCCTGGAAACCCGGTTTTTTCTTTAAATACTTGTTATAAATATGGCGAAGCCCCGGCGTCCGCTGACGAACGACCTTCATGATATCTGCGGCAGAACGAGACCCGCCTCCGAAACCCATGCCAACATCACGGGCAGACGGAGCCTTTACATTTCCCTTAGCTTTAGTCGCTATACCCCCACCGCCTCCGCCAAAGAGGCCTGCGAGACCGTCGCCATAACCATAGCCTCGTCGGCCACTGTCATCATCAGCAGTTTCCTCATCGCATTCTTCAACCGAAGTCGTCAAATACGCAATGTAATCTGGATGGTTTATATTTCTCTGTAGATCCTTTTCCAATCTCCAGTAATCGTTTTCGCTGTACTGCTGTTTTATCTTTCTGAAAACGCATTCACAAACATTGCGATTTGCGCCCTGGGAACATTCCTCCACAAACTGCATATGAGTTTCAAGAGAGTAGGAGAACCCCTTTGCCGTACTCTTCTTGGCGACAACAGACGCCGCGCCACCAGCCTGTACACATGCCACAGCAACCAGCATCCCGAGCAATATGATTTTTAGGTTGAGCATAGATTGACCTCCCAAAAATCACTCTCCGAGACACATATATGCAGCCTTTTCAAAAAAAGAGCAAAGCGGTCCGGCCCATCAATTGAACTTGCGACAAGCGATTTTAGTGAATACTCCTTTTTTATGAAATTTAGAACACACTGACTCAAAGACTTTGGCATTCCACGTTGGTTCAGAAATTTTATAAAATGTTTTTCTATTTCAGGTGTAAACTTGTCCGGAATACAATCTAACACATAATTGACACCCCACATTTTATTGTTTTCAGGATACCCTTCTTCCATAACAATTTGAACAAAGCGTTCTCGGTCCTTGGCAATGACGTCGTAAACACAGCCTCGCATTTTCCTTGCGATATTTTTCCCAAACGCATCCATCAATCGTGGCGGAATTTCGTCAACATAATCTTTCCTTTTCGTAGTCTTCAACCATTCATCCACATACGCCTTCGCTTCTTCTTCGGTTATCGTCGAGGCGGCCTCCTCATATTCCTTATCGCACGCAGTCACCGCATCTGATAGGAACGACGTAAATTTATAGTTCTGATCGCCCCTCCGCATTTCCGCATCGAGCCTTAGGTATTCCTTCTCGCTGTACGAACCCTGCAGGCGCGCAAGTACACACCCGCAAACCCACTCGTTCGCATTTTCGGAGCAATCCTTCAGAAACGCCTGCTGCGTTGCCTCCGAGTACGCAAATTCCCCGGTATTGCTCTTCTTGGCGACAAACGACGCCGCCCCGCCAGCCACGGCATAGACCGCAGCAAAGAGCAGCCCTATCAGCAAAAAATTCAAGTTCCGCATGGTTCAACCTCCGGAAAATGGTCCTCACCCATAAAGATACATTCTTCGAGTGTCAAAAGATGACAATCGCGAAATTTTTCGTAAAAAGGCATAAAAAAGCGGGGATTCAGCCTAAAACTGCGGGGATTGGAGACAGAAATGCGGGGATTAGGATTGAAAATACGGGGATTGGAGATTATATTTATGGGTATATGGCAAAGAAAAAGTTCGAAATCGATTTTGAAAACTACGTCCGCAACGTGCCGCCCACCAAGAGGGAAAAGTCTTCGGCGTGGTCTGCCGCGATTGGCCTGCAACAAGTCGACGGACTGACTCCATCCAAGTATCTGTTCGAAACAGCACGACGCAATATAGAAGGCGACATTACCATTGACGATGCGCAAAAGCTCATCAACAGTTATTACGAGTCAAAGATCTCCCGAGCCAATGATCCCAACGACACAGAAGAAGCCGACAAGGTCGCGAGCCGCATCGCGAAAATCCTGAGCGAAAGGACATTCAGTTTTTCGCCCTCGTATCTGATTGCCATACACGGGAAACTGTTCCAGGGGATCTACAAGTTTGCGGGGCGGCTGCGCGATTATGACATCACCAAGAAGGAATGGGTTCTGGATGGCGACACCGTTATGTATGGCGCCGCATTTGAACTTCGGATGGCGCTGGATTATGATTTTGAGCAGGAGCGCGGGTTTGACTACAAAGGCCTCAACATGGACCAAATTGTCGAGCACCTGGCGGACTTTGTTTCGCGCCTATGGCAGATTCACGCCTTTGGCGAGGGGAACACCAGAACCACAGCCGTTTTCATGATAAAATACCTTCGATCCCTGGGCTTCAAGGTCGACAACAAGATCTTCGCAGAAAACTCCTGGTATTTCAGGAACGCACTCGTCCGCGCGAATTACAGGAACTTGCCCAAGTGGATAGCCAGGGAACCCATTTTCTTGGAGAACTTCTTCCGCAACATGCTCATGGGCGAACACCACGAAATGAAGAACCGCTACCTGCATGTGAATTACAAAGGAAAATCGGAAATCGTCACCGGAAATGCGGGGATTGAAGTCGCAAAAACGGGGATTGAACAGCAGGTGGAAAACGCGAAGTTCAACGCCTCTACGAAGGAAAAACTTTTGACCATCATTCACGGAGTCGGCGACGAAATCTTTGGGGCATCAAAGGTAATGGAATTGACCGGCAGCAAGCCGACAGCCGCCACCACGCTTATCAAGAAACTTCTGTCACTTGAAATTATTGAACCCGTTGCTGGGCATGGCAAGGGGAAGTTCCGGGTGAAGAGCGAGTAGGCATCAGCCGCAAGCCTACAACATTTTGCCAGTTAATCTTTAAGACATCTTATTGTATGGTAACAGAGTTCTTTATCTGATTCCCAAATCCCAAAGGATTCTCTTTCCCAATGAAAGCCCCAAGTTACAGCATGTTTAGGATTGCCCAATTTCGTTGAACTACTCCAATAATCAGATGTTTCTCCCATCAAAATAATTTCCGTCGTGCCCAAAATCGCTCCAGCTGGATACGAATTAAATCCATAATAATCCGTTCCATCCGCAACTCCTTCATGATGTTTCCATCCAGTCTTAGATTTCAGGAGCGTCCCTATACGATTACTGCTAGGCTCTTTACTATTAGCAAAAGCCAAATCTTGTAAAAGTAATAAATCCTCCTTACTTGGCAAATGCCAACCCGTAGGACACGCTCGCATAGCAACATCATATGGATAAAAGCGGCCATTTTCACACTGAGTATTTGACTTGCCATCAAGGTTGCAAACACTACCGACTGCTTTATAATTCAGATTTTGAGCCATCCAAATTTGGGTACCGATTTTTACCGTCTTGTAACTTTTCCCATCTCTAGGGTCCTTAAAAGAACCTGCAACAGCATTAACAACGCAAAGAAAAAGAGAAGTCAAAAGTATTTTAAATGCATTCATCTTCTAGCCCTTTTGTCAAGTCTTTCCATAAATATACGTCATTTTAACCATAAAAATAGGGATTACCCCCTTTTTCGCAAAATATTATGGCCCAAAAGCCTCAAATTTGAGAAATCTCCCTTTTGGCAAGTTCACTAGAAACAGAATGAATGTATATTCAAAGAAACAAGACTTTTGGATTTCTATATGTACGACGTCATTAAGAATTATTGCGAAAGCGAGACTAAGAACGGGCTGTTCCTAGTTGACATGCCTACGGGGTATGGTAAAACTTATCAAGTTGTCAAATACATATATGAGGCATCTTTAAAATCGGAGAATAAGAATCGTCATTTTATTTTCGTAACGACTCTTCGCAAAAATCTACCAGAAGATGATTTGAAAAGATGGTTCATTGAAAATGGTCAATCCAATTTATTTAAGCAGAAATACCTTAGAATTGACTCCAACATGGATTGTGTATTGGATAATTTGCTGAGCGTTGAGAAAGAGGTTCAAAACGATATAAAATCATCTCAGGAATATAAAGATTTAATCCGAGATGTAAAGGCTATAAAAAATGTAGAACGCAGCAAAGACGCTGCTGCGCTTGTTAGTGCGTTAAAGGATAATCTACGCATGGATACGGAGCCTAAATTCAGGCGTCTATTACAGAGTAAGTTAGATTCCCTTGGTTCTATACCTCAAAAGTTAGAGGCTATTCAGAATGATAAAAAATGGATGTGGGTGCCAAAACTTTACCCCGCATCTCTTACGAGTGTACGGCAAATTCTATTCATGTCAATGGACAAATTTCTGAGTAGGAATTCTCCCGTGGTTGAAGCGTCGTATATGTGGTATAATAATGATAAAGTTATTAAAGACGCCTTTATTTTTATTGACGAATTTGACGCCACTAAAGAGACTATTCTCACAAACATAATCGAAAATGGGCTGCGAGACCAAGTAGATTATATTGAACTTTTTCTTGCTATCTATTCAATCTTACATGTTAAGGATTTTCCCAAAAGACTTGTAAAACCATCAAAAAGACGTTCCGAAGGCAGGTATAAAGATCAATCTTTGTTGCAGTTAATTAAGGACATTAAAGCAGAATCCGACGTAATTTTTAGAGAACACTCGCTCAATTTTAGTCACAGAACAAAAAATGACCCTAAACAAGGACAGAATTTTCTGTTTCAAGATCATCAATATCATGCCATTCTGAATGGCAACAAATCCTTCATATCAGTAGAGCGTAATGCGGACGAGCAAATAAACGACATCTGTTTTTTAGAAGAAAAGCCGAAAAACGAAAAACAGAGTATCCAAAAGTTATTGGGCAACATCCGCTATTTTGTAAAGCATTTTATGACAGATGTCTACATTTTAGCCCTTAATTTTTGGCAAAATAAGATGGAACAAAAGCTGCCTGGTGATGACGATTATTCGATGGAATACGCTATCCGTTCAGTGTTGGAACTATTCCATTTAACACCGAAATATGCTGATTATTTAACAACTCAGATTCTTGTCGGAGGAAAGCATATTAAGGGGGATATTCAAGGCGATGAAATGGATCTGACTTTTTATAATAATGGGTTCAGATATTATGCTTTTGAAAATTCACCAAGTAATGATATGCAGTCTAGGCTGATGATGTTGGCATTCCAAAATACTCCAGAGAAGTTTCTGTTGAGATTTTGTGAAAAAGCAAAGGTTGTTGGAATATCAGCGACAGCGACGATACCGACCGTTATAGGGAACTATGATTTGGACTATCTGCATTCTAAGATGCAAAATCTATTCCCATATCGAAGTGAGTCTGATAATGAACGATTGCGAAATGCTTTTGAAGATTCGCAAAAGGGGTATTCTGACATTAACATTAAAGTAGAGCTGATAGGTCAGAATTTCCGAAAAAATTACAAGCAGGAGTCTTGGCTAGAAATTTTTAAAGCAAAAGAAATGGCAGAGCAAGTCTATAATTGGCTTGAAATGGATTTACCTGATGCAAATATGATTTATTGTAAAGAGCGTTATCTCCGAATTGCTACAGCCTTCAAGCGATTCGCGGAAAACAACGACATACGTTCATTTCTTTGTGTGTTGATGAAACATCCTACGAATGATCGTGAATTAAATCGAGAACGTTTGATGAAAATTTTTGATTGGATTATGCCTAATGGATCCAACCATGTTTGTTTTTTAAATGGAAATAATTTTGATGAAGGAAAAAAAACGATTGCAGCTAGGCTTGCAAAGGGTGAAAAATTATTTGTAGTATCCGTCTATGCAACACTTGGTGCAGGACAAAATTTACAATATGGCATTCCAAAGGATTTAGTTGGCAGGCTAATTCATACGAATAATATTAGAGCAAATGACAAGAAAGATTTTGACGCAATATATCTCGACAAGCCGACAAATTTACTTGTCAATATGGGAAATAACTTGTCGGATGTTGACTTTGTAAAATATCTCTACCAAGTTGAATATCTTCAAGAAAGTGTAGAATTGGCATCCAAAGTTGCAACAGGCTGCATTAAGAAAGCATTTTGCGTGTATACTTCTAAAAAAGCTCAAGCAGGAACAGATCCGATGTATTTATCGGATAGCTACAAATGCTATTTGACGCGTGCGATAATTCAGGCAGTTGGGAGACTTTGTAGAACCAATCAGAAAAATCGGAATATCTACATCTTTGCGGATTCGCAGATCGCGGATGTTTTAGATTACCGAATAGATAATGGACGAATGTTGAATAAGGAGTTTGTCGCCTTGCTTAACGAATGTCGTCAAGAGGCCTCACCAAAGACTCATGAGACATCTTTTGTGGATAAGGCTGAATTAAAATCGGTTCGTGTGAACAAAGATATTTTGAATCTTTGTATGGAAGGAAACTGGAATGATTATAAAATCAACAAGTGGCGAGAACTGCGTAAAATCGCTCTAGAACATCCGACGATGAGCGCGGACGATGTGAAACAATGTTTTGCCGCATCTAATTATTATGTAGAATTACCTCAGAAAAACAATTGCTTATTCTACAAGCAGGATGGCGATTTCAATAAGGTGGAAATTTCTTTTTGTAATAAAGCCGGCTTCGTAAAGGAATGTGCAGAAGAAACTAGGCTTGACCGAATGCTTTCTATAGAAGGTGTGCGAGAGTATTTCGAGAGAAATAACTATGCCACAGATTTTGTACCGAATGATTACATTATGTGCCCAACAATGTGGAATAATATTTATAAAGGCGCTTTAGGAGAAGTTGTTGGAAAATTTCTGTTCAAAAAATTATTTGATATTGATCTTGTTGACATAGAAGACAAAGAAATCTTTGAACTATTCGACTATCGTGTTAAGGGTAAGCCTATTTTTGTTGATTTTAAGGATTGGAGTGAAAATACCGATGCAGATCGAAACCGAATGGTTCAGAAAATTGTACGAAAAGCGAATAAATGCGGTTGTAAGTGTGCTATTATCGCAAATATTGTAACCACAGGAAATCATAAATGCAAAAAAGCTTCTCATGATAGTTTGAAAATTTTGGCTATACCAGCATTATATTCCGGTTCCAATAACTTAGAAATTAATATTGAAGCATATAAAATGATACAAGAGGCTCTAGGAGAATACGATGATTAGAACAAATAAAATGGAATGTTCTTTTGACATAAATAAGATTGCTGTAAAGTACGATTTTTTTCGCATCGAAACGACGGAGACCTATTTAAAGTCGGGGGCGTTAATACTTGACGCCCCACTTTTAGAAAATAATACATGTGCAGTGCGTTTCGATTCGCGTAAAAGTCTTTTGGTGATGATGCACCATGAGGATGGTAATAAAACAAAACTCAAGCAAGTCCTTGCCAATGTTGATGGTTCTGATGCGATTACTCTCAAATCCGTAAATGTTTCGGAAATAAAAAGGCATGAGATGGTTCAACTTTTGCTGAATGCCATGTCTTGTTACAATCTGCCTGAGCTTAGATTTAATAACCTTACGGGTCATCTGTATTGTTTTCATCCTAAATGGATAAAAAAAAGTAAGGGTGCGATATGGCAAGTGCCATGCTTGGAACTGAGGGTTTCCGAGGAAATGATTCTTGCTTTAAACATCCGAACTTTTACTTCTGGTAAACTTCAAAAGAATATTACATTTAAGAAGAAAAAATATTACGATTATCCCAAATATGTTTTTTCATCTAGGAATACGCTACGGCGCAAATTGGTAGAAGATAATGAAGATGAACTTATTCTTCGTCAATTAGATGGAGAGAAAACTGATATTGGCTTTCTTGATACTAAAAGTATAGACAAGTTTAAGGCCACTAAAATGGGGATTCTCGCTAGCGTAATTGAAAGTTTTAACGAAAACTATGAAGACGTCGCACATATAGAGTTTTCTCAAGTCGCTGCCTCGCAGTGTATTGACCATGATTTGACGGCAAAGAAAGCAAATAAAAATGCAGTAACACAAGCTTTAAAACACCCTGTTCATCTCGTTGATCAAATTAATGACGAACATTCAGAGGATTTTCTTAAACGGGTCCAAATGGTTTTGAATGGTGACAAGTGGGGCATTGACGCTGTTATTGGGCAAAATGTATTGAAGGATTCTCTGAATATTGTCTTGATACATGATGCAGATTATTATGAAGGTATGGATGATCCTCATTCATTGCATTATGATGCTACAATACAGCATATAACCCGTGAAAAATATGATGGCGACTCTAAATTTACGGCAGAGGCTATTGTTCACGAACTTTTAATTAAGGAAGATATTAGAAATAAGAAAATCAGTCTTTTCAATTGGAATGAACTTGATGTTGCTGGAGACATGTCGTTTGGCGCTAAATTTACTGATGGTGAAAACGAATTTCGATACTTCTTTATGACTGTGCATCCCGATGGAACTTTTGATGTAAAAGAAGAATTTAGCGATTTATTCAGTCAATCTCGTTTCGCCTCTTGTATGGAAATCTTCGATAAAGCTGATATGGCCAAAGAGAATGTGAAAGGCATTGTTATGGATGCCTGCGGCAACATCAATGTCATTAAGGATACGGGATGGATAACAATTCCTGAAATTATCGGAATTAAGAAAGAGTTGGAAGTTGGTAATAATAAATTACGTAGCAAGGCTAAACGCGAAGATCTGTTGTCATCTTGTCTTGATATCAAATCCTTCCGAGTTGACAACATGTTGTACTATTTTGTAGGTACAATCGGTGAAGGAATGAAATATGCGATTCACAATGCAGCAAATATTAGAAGAATAGAACCATATAATGGGGCTCCAGAGTTCTTTGAAAAACTTTTGCCTCTAATGAACGTTTCCTTCGTTAAAAATGAGCAGTTAACAGTTATACCGTTCCCATTCAAATATATAAGAGAATGGGTAAAAACAAACACCTAAAAAATGGAGGCTAAACACCTTTTCTGCATTTTATCGTTTTTTTTTCGAAAAATTCAACCAAATACGGAAAATGTTCAGATGTCCCGTATTTCATTAAAAACTTAGAGAGCACTATAATATTGGCCCTTTCCGGTCAATTTCCTGAGCTTCTAGGATAGACTTCTCGAAATCTCTGCAAACGACTTTCAGATCCGAGAAATCCGGCTTTTTCGTGTGGAGAATATGCTGGTAAGTGGCGTTATTTTCCACGCATTTCAAGAATTCTTCACTTGGCGTTCTCATTATTTTCCCCGTAAAAAAAGCCGTCAAAGCGAGACTACATAGCGCACCAACTGTTCCTTGATAAATTTCCAAACATCACTGAACTCAAGGCTATTCTTGTAGCGAATTTTGCCCAGAAACGCTTTCCATAGGCGGTTCATTCTTTCGCTGTTTCCGAAGTCTGAGTCGTAAAGAACGCTGTCAGAATTCACGATTGTATTCCTATTCAGGAAAGTCTTTTGAATTGCTTGAGCCAGAATGTCTTGATCAAAAGTGTAATTTATCAGAATGTTGTAGACGTCGAAGAAATCTTTCATCCTTGAGTTTTGCTCAGCAAGATCCACCATGCTCTGGAATTTTTCGGCGATAACGGTTTCAAGCGGGTACGTTAGAAGCGATGCGGTCGGGGTATCTGTCAAAATATTGGGGAACAGCATTTCCTGTGGAGCGGGAAAAATGGAATCGCCAAACCCGAAATCAATAGTAAGTTGTTGTCTAATGGAGTCTAGATAAGCCTTAAAGCGAACGCGAACACCATGATATTCTTTAAACTCTGTTATGGCCTCTGCTGCAACGGAGGTGTCGTCAAAAATGACGCCATCTTCAGCGCATTCAACTCGGCATATTTCCGTAACAGCATCCCGAATCCTCTGCATATCATTGGAGATTCTGTTTGCGCTAAAGTCCATATCCAAAGTCGGCCTTGCCAAGAATTTTTCATAGGCGAATAGTAGGGTACCCCCCTTTAGGCAAAAGTTATCTTTATAGGAACTTTGCGCAAGCCTATACAAAAATCTCTCGTGAAAATAGCGCGTTAGGACAACCTGGTAATCTACGCCCAACTTCTTAGATGTATTGAGAAGCCTTTCGCGGACGGAGTGTGCGATATTTTTAGCCATTCTACACTCCCATTGCCAGGTACATTTCGAGTGTCTTTGCTACCCGCAGAATCTTTGCGTATTTCATGAGTTTCGGGATGTCCCTGTCGCGACGCTTGAGGTAGTTCTTGACTATTTCTGAGCAAACATCGATGCCTATCTTGTTGCGGAATTTCACGGCATCACAGACACATTTTTCTAGATCAAAAATTTTGATCCTGTAGCCGGAAATGACTTCTGTGGTAACGCCAAGGTTAAGCGTATTGTCGGACAGATTATGAAGCTTAAAGTTCGGGTACTGAGGCACAACGACCTTGCGCCCTCTTTTTATGGCGACATCGTACTGCTGCGGCACCTGCGTCGTGAGGCCGTAATGCTCCCAAGCAGAAAACATGCAGAGAATCCCTCCGGGAATCAGGGTTTCGACATCCACCATCGTGTCGGCCAGGGCGATTTCTTTTGCGTAAACACCACGCTTAACACGAACCAGTTTGCCCTGTTTCGCTTTCTGGAGGGTGGCGTAGTATTGTGCCCGCCCCTGTTCACATACCATGCCGGCAGTTATGAATTTCTTTTTACGCATCTGTACTAACCTACTACAAATATATATAATTGTAGTAGATTTGTACATAGAAAATTGACATTGAAGAGAACTTTCTGCCATTTTATACCCACTTTTCCATATTTCACTCCACCTCTACCACAAAATCTTCCCGTTTTAGCCCATGTTCCGCAAAGGGGTTCTCGTCGGGGTAGCCCACGGGATTGCAGAGCAGCAGGTGTTTTTTGCCAAGCGTATCGGTGTACTCGCGCTTGATGGCGGTGTGCGTGTGGCCCGCCTGCCAGATACTCCCGTCATCCAGGTTCTCGAGGTATTCCGCCCCGTGGAAATAGAAAAAGTTTGAGCAGGGGTCTTGCCGGTACCGTTCCGCCATTTCGAATTCCAGCGGCAGAAAGAGCGACATCATGATTTTCGGGCGTTGTGCAGTGAGTTCGCGAAATACAATGTCATAATGCCGCCAGAGTTTGTCGGCGTTGTTCTGCATGTATTTCCAGTGACGAGCGTCGAACCAGCGTGTTGCCCACAGGATTTTGTTCGCAATTTCGGATGCGGCAGGAGAATGCTTGTACTTGAAATCGCACATGCCCATGCAGCCCGCAACGCCTTCTGCTATGCGGTTTTCAAGCAGCTGGATGTTCGGGATTTTCCCCGCTTCGGCAAGGAAGTACTTTATCTTGCTCTCGGATGTAGCAAATTCCTTGTCCGCTCCGAAGCGTCCCAGATATTCGGTGATGATGTCGTGGTTCCCGAAACACACATAAACCGCGCTGTATTTTTCGGCAATGAACTTCAGGAACTCCACATAGTTGAAGTAATCGTTCGCGATATCGCCCGCAATACAGCAGGCATCCGCCGGCAAGAAGTTGCGTTCAAAGAATACTTCGAAATGTTTGCGCAGTATGGCGACAATACGGGTTACCGGCGCATAGAAATCAACATGCAAATCGCTGATAAAGTAGTAAGTCATGCGATAAATCTATATCCGCGCATTTTATGCGTCAAGGGGATAAACGCGCGCCGATTCCGTGGCGACTTTCTGGTTTTGGGGAATAGATTTTTGCGTCTCAAAAGACGCCGCACCGACAGTCTGCGCTAGGTTGCAAAAAGTATTGCGAAGTTTTTAGCCCTTCACGTGAATCGCCGAGGCGAATTCCTTGAGTAACTTCGGGTCTTCAACCTTTTCCCACAGCGTGCCGGTCACGATGATGTTTGCGCCGGCAGCCACACGAACTGCAGCAGTCTGCGGGTCCTTGATTCCACCGCCGGTGATGATGGTCATCTCGGTGGCCTTACGGGTATAAGCGATGTGCTCCACGGGCACGGGCTCTTCGGCACCACTGCCCGCTTCCAGGTACACGTAGCGCATACCCATGAGTTCTGCCGCGATGGAGTTCACCATGCTGAGCTTCGGCTTGTTCGCGGGTACGGGCATGGTCCCGCTGATGTATTCCACGGTGGTACGCTTGCCGCTGTTGATGAGCTGATATGCCGTCGGGATTGCTTCCATGTTGAGCGCACGCACGAGCGCGCCGCCACGCACCTGCTCGTCAATCAGGTAGTTCGGGTTGCGGCCGCTCACGAGGGTCATGAAGAGCATCGCGTCGAAACCGGGAACGACCTGCGAGGCGCCACCCGGGAAAAGAACCACGGGCAGGTCCACGTTGGCCTTGAGGGCCGCCACCTGCTTAGGGAGCGTGAAGTTACCCAGATAAGAACCGCCCACCAGAAGCAGGTCGGCGCCGTTCTCCGCGGCCATCGCACCCGCCTTCACGAACGCGGCCTCGTCCGATGTATCGGGGTCCAGCAGCACGGCAAAAAGCGCACCGCGTTTCTCGATTTCAGCGTTCAGGCGAAGTTCGGTCTTACCAGGTTTCATAATCAATTCCTTCGTTCACAAGCGGAACATGTCCCATAAAGATACAATATTTCAGTGCGGCTACCGCCTGAGCACCAGGCGAGTCACCGTTTTTGCGCCCGAATCCGCCCTCACGGCGTACACTCCCGGCTTCAGCGTGGAAATATCCAGCGAAACGCGGCGGGCATTGCCGTTCCAGCGCAGGGTTTCGCGGTTGTTCACGTCGAACAGGCGGATTTCGCGGATGTCGCCCGAACTCACGACCTCAAGGGTATTGCCCGCAAGCGCTACATTCAGGTTCGGCACCGGCGCGGCGACAGGCTTCACGGCATCCGTCGAGCCGCTCCCGAACTTTTCCCCGATATCCACGCCCTTCTGCTTCACGAATCGCGAGATGAGCCGGATATACGCAGTCTGGTACCCGAGAGAGGGTTCCGTGAGTTCCCAGGAATCAATGGGCCAGCCCTCGTTGATGTTCGCGTACATCTTCGCGTGCGGCTCCCCGACCGGGAGCGATACCGCATAGCAGAGCGCGTTGTTCGCGGCACTCCCGCAACCCTTCGCGCTGTTGTCGGCATCGTACTGCTTGCAGCAGGCCGCCCACGCATAGCGGGAGTTCGCGCCGCCCGTCACGTAGCCCGGAGCGGGATTATCACCCTTGAACCATCCGTGATAGAACTTGGTGACGCTCTTGCCTGCACCGTAGCCACCCATGTTCGAGAGATACACCATGCCGAACGGGTTCACGCCGTGCAGGTAGTGCAGGTAATCTTCCGCGGCATCGTGCCATGTGTCCGCCTCCGCAGAGGTCGCTCCGCCGCTACCCGCCATCAGGTCGAACAGGAGCCCGCTCGAAGCCTTGTGCGAATTGGAACCCCAGTTGTAGTCGCGGATGTAGGAGCGGTAGCCGTCATGCCCCAGGCCCGCCGCAATATACTTACTTTGTCCAAAAATCGAGACGAAGCGTTCCTGCACGATTCCCTTCACGTCGGCATCCGCATCCTTGTAGCCCAGGTACTGCAGATAGAGCAGGTCGTGCGCAACGCGGTACTGGTCGAGCGCCCAGCTGCCGTACTGCCGCATCAGGGGCAGGCTATCGGGAGTCGCCTCGAAACGCCCGAGGTATTTCGCATCGCCGGTGAGTTCGTACATCGCGAAGTCCGAAGCCACCTTCACCGCGAAGCGTGCACCCGTCGTGTAGTTGGTATCGATTTCCTGCTGGCCCGCCGCAAGGTCCTTGGTGCCGTATTCCGCCTTGTTGTTGTAGAACATGGAATCGGGGTGAGCCTCGGCCCACTTGTAGGCACGCTGGGCGGCATCCTTGAGCGTCGCCGCGTATTCGGTGTTCCCGCGCTTTTGTGCAACTATGGAACCGAGCGCGAACGCCTTCGCCGCAGAGTAGGCGGACATCGCGTTGGGGGCGCCGTAGTAACTGCGGCCCGTCGCCGCCGAAGGGGGCGATACGTGGTCCTCGTCAACCACCGAGAGCACCGAGCCATCAGCATTCTGCATGCGGAGCAGGTGATCCATTCCCCACTTCACCTCGTCGAGGACATCGGGAATCCCGTTACCCGATTCGGGAATATTGTAATCGTCGGTAAATGCACGGGGCACGTCCATGTAGGCGCGCAGGAGCGTCTCGATGTAGTTGCCGTTCCAGATGGTGTACTTGTTGAAGTCGCCCGCATCGAACCACCCGCCGCTCACGTCACGTTCCGTCGCGGCATTCGTGCTGTCGGTGAACAGGCGGGCGGCCTTGTCCTGTGCGTGGTTCACATCATCGGCCCAGTCCTTGCCCGCATACTTTTCCTCTTTCGCCATGCCTACGCGCTGGTAGAACATCATGCGCATTGCCGCCTTCAAGATATCGTTGTACACGTCGTCCCGGATGCGGAAGTAGAAAGACTGCTTCAGGTTATCCGCCTTGTCACGGATAAAGTAAGTACCCGGCGTATTGAGCTGCGAGAAGTCGAACCACCAGACTTTATCGCCCGAGGCGGTATCGACCGCACCCTCTTGGAAGGCGACCGGAGCGCCGGAGAAAACGACCTGTGCAGTTGCGCTGTCCACGACTTCCATCACGCTGCCCGGAGTGTACGAGAGCGAAGCGTCATACCCCACCTCGGGGCTACGCAATACGGCGACCTTCTTTGCATCGGGGCGGTACCCGAACTGGTCGACGGTAATGAACACGTCCTGCGCGAAGGCGGCAGGCACGAGGAATGCGACTAGTAGAAACAAAGGGAACATCTTATTCAATATAGTATAGGGCAGGCCCGATTGCGACCCCATTTTTATTCCAACTTGGAACGCATTTCGCCCCAAAACGACACCCGCGCGTGATATATAACACAAAAAGGCGGGCTTTCGCCTGCCTTCCTGTTCTCCTCCCCTTTCCTCCTAACAAGAGAGTGCCTAGTCCTTCACGCAACGGACTCGGAACGAACGATCCGGAGAATTCGACATGATATTCCAGCCGCCTACTCCGAAGCTTATCAAGGT
>Ga0310694_10003386_pt1 | contig 15676 bp, 17 predicted proteins | sample 174DNAGHGhighgp2_FD_203884 | JGI IMG/M metagenome (GOLD analysis project Ga0310694, IMG submission 203884) | Sheep rumen microbial communities from Palmerston North, Manawatu-Wanganui, New Zealand - 1742 DNA GHGhigh gp2 (v2) (version 2) | ecosystem: Host-associated > Mammals > Digestive system... | reverse complement strand
CAAGATCCGGAATCCCGTCAGACCATTCCTTCTCTTCCAGGTCCGTCCTGCGCTCGCTCATTTTTCCCGCCTCCCTGCTGCTTAACGCTTCATTCCAACGATAGAAGCGGCTATCCATCCGGACGCTTTCTGCCCTTTCTTGTCAGTAAAAGTAATCTCCACAAAATTGCGTCCCGAAACGCTGTCATACACCAGCTCGTCGCTGATTGTATCGATGACTGTCCCGTTCGGCAGGGACGCTATCTGTTTCCGGCCTTTGGAAGGGCCGTTCCGGATTGCTGCGTTCAGATTGTCGATGCCTGTATTGACAATTCGCTGTACACCTCCGGCGACTGCTTCCATTTCATTCAGGCTCAGTTCTTTCCTTTCTTCCAAGGTCATTCCCTCCCGTCTGGTTTCCTGGAAGCAGGCCCGGCAGCTGTTGAATTGTGCGGCCTGTTTTCCATGGTTTTATGCTGCCTTTACAGCAGTTTTTTCCGCATTTCCTCCGGTGTCAGCAGGGAAATGTCGGCCGGGGCAACGTCGAAGAGCGTCTTGCAGCCGTAAATCCCGCGCTTGTTCATGCGGGCAACGGCACGCGCGCATGCCACAAGGACCGATGCCGTAAATTCCGGATTGGAATCCAGCTTCAGCGAGAACTCGACAACGTGTTTATGCTTTCCGCCCTCCCCGGTGGCGCCGCTGCGGATCACCAGCCCGCCGTGGGGCAGCTCCGCATGGTTTTTCTTCATTTCTTCCTCAGTAATAAAGGTAACTGTTGTATTATAGTCCGCAAAATAGTTAGGCATTTCTTTGATCTGCTGCTCGATCAGGGCTTTGTCCGCACCGTCCTCCGCTACAACATAACACTCACGCGTATGCTTCTGGCGCGTGGACAGGTCCGGGTTTTCTCCGTTGCGGACTTTCATCAGCGCATCCTGGACAGGCACAGTATACTGCCGTGCATCCTTTACGCCGGCAATCCTGCGGATGGCATCACTGTGGCCCTGGCTGACGCCCCTGCCCCAGAATGTATAGTCCTTCCCTTCCGGCAGCACGCTGTTCATATAAAGGCGTGCCAGCGAAAACAGGCCGGGATCCCATCCGGCGCTGATCAGCGCAGTATGCGCTGATGCTGCCGCTGCCTTGTCCACATTGGCGAAATGGTCCGGAACCTTCGCGTGGGTGTCAAAAGAATCCACCACATTGAAGTACTTTGCCAGCTTCGGTGTCATCACAGGGAGATCCGAAGCGCTTCCGCCGCAGATAATCATCACATCAATATCCGCTGTGTAGTCAAGTACAGTATCCGCTGAATACACAGGCACCCCGGTGACCGTCTTTACCGCAGCGGGGTCACGGCGGGTAAACACGCCCACAAGCTCCGTATCCGGATTCTGGCGGACGGCAGCTTCCACACCCCGTCCCAGGTTTCCGTATCCATAGATCGCAATTCTCATATCAGTCATCCTCCCGATGGTTTATCGTGAATCATAGGGAATGCCCTGCAGCCGGTCATTCCTTAAGCAGGTCCTTCATATCATAATGGCCTGGCGCCTTTCCCATCAGGAATGCCGCGGCTTTCAGGCTGCCTTCGGCAAACACGCCGCGGCTGAAAGCCTCATGTTTCAGGGTAATCCGTTCATTCTGTGTGCCGATCATCACTTCATGGACACCGACAATATTGCCCATACGCACAGCATGGATACCGACTTCATCCTTTGTTCGCTTTCCCTGCCCTGACCTTCCGCAATGGGCCTCCGCAGCCGGCCGGACTTCCTTCACAGCATTGAACAGGGCCAGTGCCGTGCCGCTGGGAGCATCCAGTTTCCTGTCATGGTGTTGTTCAACAATCTCGATCTCACCGTCCGGATACAATGCAGCAGCACGTTTTACGAGATCTGTGAGCGTAGCAATGCCAAGGGAATAATTGGCAGCCAGGAAAACAGGGATTCCCTTTTCGGCTTCCCGGATCCTCGCCTTTTCCTCTTCTGTCTGTCCTGTAGTGGCCAGGACAACCGGAAGCCTCCGCTTTTCGGCGAAATCCAGCAATTCCCCCGTCAGGCTATGGTGGCTGAAATCAATAATCACATCTGCTTCCGCAGTGCATTCCGCAAAGCTCTTTTTGCAGATCTCCCCGCTCCCGGGAATCATGGGATCCACGCCGGCAGTGATTTCGCAGTTCTCCGTCCGCTCTGCGCAGGCACGCACTTCCCTTCCCATGTGGCCTTCATACCCGACCAGGATAATCTTCATGCCTGCACCTCCAGTCCCTGTTCCCTCATGAGCATAAGGAGCTTCTGCCTGTTGCCCTCCTCCATGGGAACAAGCGGCAGCCGCAAGATGTTTTCCCCGAATCCTATGGCAGCGCAGGCGGCCTTCGCCGGGATGGGGTTTGTCTCAATCATCAGCTGGTTCATCAGTTCCAGCATGCTCAGCTGCAGTTTTGCGGCACCCCGGACGTCTCCGTCAAAAAACCTTCTGCAAATTTCTGCCGTCTTTCCGGGCAGGATATTTGCGATCACAGAGATGATTCCGCGGCCGCCAAGACTCAGCGTCGGTACAATCTGGTCGTCACAGCCGGAATAGATATCGATCCGGTCACCGCACAGCAGAATCTCCTTCGCAACCTGGCTCATGTTCCCGCACGCTTCCTTCACGGCAGCAATGCGCGGATGATCCGCCAGAACGGATAATGTTTCCGGAAGCATGTTCAGCCCGGTGCGGGAAGGTACATTATACAGGATGCATGGTACGCTGCTCGCATCCGCAATTGCGGAAAAATGCGCAATCAGCCCGCGCTGTGTTGTCTTGTTGTAGTGGGGTGTAACGAGTAGAACAGCGTCTGCTCCCGCAGCGCAGGCAGCTTTTGTTGCTTGGATCGCCTTTGCTGTATCGTTCGAACCTGCTCCGGCAATCACCGGGATTTTCCCGTTCACCCTGCGAACCGTGAAGGAAATAACTGCTTCATGTTCCGAAGCGGTAAGCGTGGATCCCTCGCCGGTTGTTCCGGCGGCCACGATGGCGTTAATCCCCTCCTCCAGCTGGAAATCGATCAGCCTGCCGAAGGTATCCCAGTCCACACCGTTCCCGGTGAAAGGGGTAATAATGGCTGTTCCTGCCCCGGTAAATACTGTGTTCTTCATCCCGATCATCCTTCTGCCATCTCCGTAATGATGGCTCATTGTATCATATTCCGCGCCTGTTTTGTGTTTTTCGTACGTACTTCTCCCCGTTACCCGTTCCACATTTCCTTCAGCGCCTGTACAAGCATCGGCAGGTCCCGGGTTCCGGCTGTTTCATATATGGAATGCATCGCCAGCTGTGCCAGGCCGATATCGACGCTTTCCACGCTCACATGGCCTGCTGAAATGTGCCCCAGGGTCGAACCTCCCGCAATATCCGATCGATTGGCAAAATGCTGCACGGGAATGCCCGCCTTTTCACAGATCAGCGCAAATCTCGCGGAAGACATGGCGTCCGTTGTATATTTCAGCGAGGCGTTGTGCTTGATCACGACGCCGCCGTTCATCACCGGCCGGTTCTGTTTATCCCATTTCTCCGGATGGTTCGGATGGATTGCGTGCGCGTTGTCCGCTGATACCATAAAGCTTCCGGCCATCGCTGCGCGGATCTCGCCGTCGGAGGCTCCAAGGGTAAAGCCAAGCCGCGTCAGGGTATCGTACAGGAATCCGGAGTCCGCCCCCTGGCGGCTGCCGGAACCCACCTCTTCATTGTCAAACACCGCGCATACGTTCACCGTATCCCTGGCTGTGCTTTCTGCCAGCGCTTTCACACATGCCCAGGCACATTCAAGATCGTCGATCCTCCCGCAGGAGAAATATGCGTCATCCGCGCCCCAGATACTGGCGCGTTCCCTGCCGTACAGGAATAGGTCATGGCTGAAGATATCCTTCTCCGCGACGCCGGCAATTTCTGATATCTCGCGCATCAGGCCCCCGGCACTTTCCTTGCCGCCGTATACCGGCAGCATATCCGCCTGCGGATCGTACGCAAACCCGCTGTTTGCCTCCCGGTTGAAATGGATCGGCATGTTCGGAATCATCAGTGCGTCCCGGTCCAGGTTGACAAGTCTGGAAACGATCGTATCTCCTTCGCGGACAGCGATGCGGCCTGCGACTGACAGGGGCCGGTCCAGCCATGTGCTCATGATCATACCGCCGTATTTTTCAACATTCAGCCGGACATAGTATTCGGTCTTGTCTTCAAAAATCTGTTTCAGTTTAAATGCCGGGGAATCGCTGTGCGCTGCAGCGATCCTGAAGGAGGCGAAGCCGGTTTCAGGCACCTGGAAAGCGATAAGCGCAGAATCATTGCGCTTGACGTAATACTTCCCGCCGGCATCGACCAGCCAGGGATCCGTTTCCCGCAGTTCTTCAAATCCGCCTGCCTGCAGAACCGCTTCAAGGTTCGCAGCGGCATGGAATGCCGTGGGGGACTGCTCAGCAAAATTCAGGAACTGTTCCAGCATATCCATGGTTCGTCTTCCCTTCAATTTGTGCAAAAAGGGCGGACAGTCTCCCGTCCGCCCTCCGCTCACGCGTTATGAAACTCCAGTGCCGATGTCAGCACCGTCACCTGGTCCTTGTCCACAGTCAGCAGACCGTCTTCGATCGTGCCTTCCTTCCGTTCTCCTTCGGCTGTCACCACCACACAGTTTCCCTGCACCACGGCGGTTACAAAAGGCACATGCCCGGCCATCACGGCAAGGTCGCCTTCTGTGCCGCGGAGAATCAGCAGCTCCGCCTCGCCGCGGAACAGGTCGCCGTCCGGAGAAGAGATAAGCAAAGGATAAGTACTCACGCATTGCCGCCTTTCTTCGCCTTCTCAACAGCTTCATCGATCGTTCCGACAAAGAGGAAAGCGCTTTCAGGCAGGTCGTCATGCTTGCCCTCAATGATTTCCCTGAAGCCCCGGATAGTTTCACTCAGCGGTACATAAACGCCGGGAAGGCCGGTAAACTTTTCGCTGACGAAGAACGGCTGGCTCAGGAAACGCTGGATCTTTCTTGCCCGGTTCACCAGGAGCTTATCCTCTTCCGCAAGTTCGTCCATGCCCATGATGGCGATAATATCGATCAGTTCGTTGTACCGCTGCAGGATCCGCTGCACTTCCCGCGCAATCCGGTAGTGCTCTTCACCCAGTACTTCGGGATTCAGAATCCGGCTGGTGGAATCCAGCGGGTCTACCGCGGGATAAATACCCTGACTTGCAATCGAACGGCTCAGCACCGTTGTGGCATCCAGATGCGCAAAGGTGGTCGCGGGAGCCGGGTCGGTCAGGTCGTCTGCGGGAACGTATACAGCCTGTACGGATGTAATGGATCCCTTGTGAGTGGATGTAATGCGTTCCTGCAGTGTGCCCATCTCCGTGGCCAGTGTCGGCTGGTATCCGACGGCGGAAGGTACGCGGCCCAGCAATGCGCTGACCTCGCTGCCCGCCTGGGTGAAACGGAAGATATTGTCAATGAACAGCAGGACATCCTGGTTCTCCTGGTCGCGGAAGTATTCCGCGACAGTCAGGCCGGCCAGTCCGACGCGCATACGTGCTCCCGGCGGCTCGTTCATCTGGCCGTAAACAAGCGCTGTATTGGCAAGCACGCCGCTCTCCTTCATTTCAAAGTAGAGGTCGTTTCCCTCGCGGGTACGCTCACCCACGCCGGTGAATACGGACAGGCCGCCGTGCTGTTTGGCAATATTGTTGATCAGTTCCATGATCATAACGGTCTTGCCGACGCCGGCGCCGCCGAACATGCCGATCTTGCCGCCCTTGGCATACGGGCAGATCAGGTCAATGACCTTGATGCCTGTTTCCAGGATTTCCGTGGAAGTACTCAGTTCCTCATATGTCGGGGCCGGACGGTGAATGTCCCACCGCTGTTCCGTCTCCACGGGCGGGCCGTCATCCACGACATCGCCCAGCACGTTGAAGATCCGGCCCAGGGTTTCCCGGCCAACCGGTACACTGATTCCCTTGCCGGTATCCGTCACGGTCACACCGCGCTGCAGCCCGTCCGTTGAGCCCATCGCTATGCAGCGTACTGTGTTGTCGCCGATATGCTGTGCCACTTCCACTGTCAGGGTCTTGTCCCCTACCGGCAGTGTCAGCGCATTATAGATCGGCGGCAGATAGTCCGCTCCGAAACGGACGTCCACCACAGGGCCCATGACCTGCGCAACGATTCCGGTATGATTCTTTTCCACTGTCCTCAATCCCTTTCCGTTGTATTGCCAACCGAAAAACCTTCCGCTCCGGAACCGGCGTCCGCCGGTTACATGGTTACATCAAAACGGCGTTTTCGGTTACACAACTTTCTTATTATGTAACTTACATCCGGTTGTCAGTACCTTGCCCGGCAACGATCTCCGTGATCTCCTGGGTGATGGAGTTCTGCCGTGCACGGTTGTACTGCAGCTGCAGCCGGTCGATCATTTCCTGGGCATTCTTGCCCGCAGAATCCATTGCCATTCTCCGCGCAGCCACTTCACTGGCAAAGCTTTCCTTGATGCAGGCACTGATCATGCCGCTGACGTAGACAGGAACGGCGCCGCCTAGTACGGTCATTTCATCCGGCTCGAATATCGGCTCCGACCCCTCGCCTTTTTCAGCCTTTTCAAGCGGGAGGATCCACTTAATCGTGGCTTCCTGGCTCATCATTGATTTGTAGCGGGTATACAGGATGCCAAGCCTTTCAAACTTCCCGTCCAGAAAATCCTTGCACATCCGGTCAGCCAGTTTTTTTGATTCCGAAGCCGGATACCGTTCTGAGGAAGCAAAAGGCTGCCCGTACCGGTCGCACGCACGCTTGCCGATGGCAGTCACCTCCGCGTCCGGCAGCGTTGCTGCCAGGCGGAAGACGTTTGCGTTATATCCTCCGGCCAGTCCCCTGTCGCCCGCGATCACGATCAGGCGGGTGCCTTTCCCTGCCGGACGCATGAACGGCGAGCGTTCGCATTCCGGCGCAGCGCACAACACATCCACAACGTCCTGCATGGCCGACGCATATTCCCTTGTCCTGTTCATATCCCGGGTGGCCCGGCGGATCTTCGAAGCAGCAACCAGGCCCATGGCTTTGGTCAGGTGCAGCGTTGAGTCAACGCTCCGGATTCTGTTCCGCAGGGATTTGATATCTGCGCCCATGCTTCTTCTTACCCCTTATAACCCGAAAGGGCTTCCTTCATCTTCTCGATATCCGTATTGTCCCAGTAACCCTGCTCGATGCGTCCGAGCAGTTCTCCGTAACGCGCGCGCAGGTATTCAAACAGGCCTGTTTCATATTCGGCGACCTTTGAAGGCTCCACGTCGTTCAGATAGCCGTTGATCACCGCGTAAACGATAGCTACCTGGCATCCGACTTCCACCGGTGCAGAACGCTTTTGCTTAAGCACTTCCACGATACGGGCACCCAGGGCCAGCCGCGCCTTGGTATCTGCATCCAGGTCGCTGCCGAACTGGGCAAATGCCTGCAGCTCACGATACTGCGCGTAAAGCAGTTTCAGCTCGCCGGCAACCTTTTTCATGCCTTTCAGCTGGGCGGAACCGCCGACACGGCTTACGGAGATGCCGGGGTTGATCGCAGGGCGGATACCGCTGTGGAACAGCTCCGTCTCCAGGAAGATCTGGCCGTCGGTAATGGAAATGACGTTCGTGGGAATGTAAGCCGAAACGTCACCCGCCTGGGTCTCGACGATCGGCAGGGCGGTAATGGACCCTCCGCCGTATTCAGGAGCTACGCACGCCGCACGTTCCAGCAGGCGGCTGTGGAGATAGAATACATCACCGGGGTAAGCTTCACGTCCCGGAGGCCTGCGGATCAGCAGGCTGAGGGCACGGTAGGCAACCGCATGCTTGCTCAGGTCATCGTATACGATCAGGACATCCTTCCCCTGGGCGCGGAAATACTCCGCCATCGCGCATCCGGCATATGGTGCAATATACTGCAGCGGCGCACTCTCGGCGGCAGACGCGCTGACGATGATTGTGTAAGGCATAGCACCGGCTTTTTCCAGTTCCTGGGCAATCTGTACGACGCTCGTCCGTTTCTGGCCGATGGCGACGTAGATACAGATCTCATCCTTCCCCTTCTGGTTGATAATCGTATCCACTGCAATGGTGGTCTTGCCGGTCTGCCGGTCGCCGATAATCAGCTCACGCTGGCCGCGGCCGATCGGAATCATACTGTCGATCGCCTTGATGCCCGTCTGCAGCGGCACGCTGACACTCTTACGCTGGATAATGCCTGGTGCGGGAGATTCCACCGGGCGGATCTGGGACGTCTCCACCGGACCCTTGCCGTCGATGGGGGCGCCGAGGGCATTCACAACACGGCCAAGCAGCGCTTCTCCGACCGGCACGCTCAGGGCTTCCCCCGTACGGTAAACCACGCTGCCTTCACGGACAGTGTCCCGCTCGGACAGAATTGCGACGGAAACCGTTTCCTCCTCAAGATTCTGCGCCATGCCAAAACTGCCGTCCTCAAACCGAAGGAGCTCATTCGCCATGCAGGCCCGCAGTCCGTACACCGTCGCGATGCCGTCGCCGACGGTGATGACCGTGCCGTTCTCCTTCATTTCGATTTTGCTCTCGTACTGTTTGATCTGTTCCTTGATGATGCTGCTGATTTCGACTGCTTTGGAGCTCATCCGTTCATCACATCCTTGATCTGCTCAAGCTTATTCCTGATACTGCCGTCAATGACCCTGCCTTCGATCTCAACGCGAACCCCGCCGATCAGGCCTGGGTCCAGTTCACAGCGAAGGATAATCTTCCGGGCGAAACGCCTTTCGAGTTCCGCACGGATGGCAACTGCCTCCGCTTCCTTCAGCGGAACAGCAGAAGTTACCATTGCGACGGACTCTCCCCGGTACTGCCGGCTTAATTCATCGAATTCACGCGCCATGCCGTCGAGGGCATTCACGTGTCCCCGTGATACCATCATCCGGAGAACGCCCAGCAGCACATCCGGTATCTTGCCGCGAAATGCTTTTTCGAGCGCCTCGATCCGCGCCGCTTTTCCGACGGCTGCACTGGAAAGCAGCTGCCGGTATTCCGGTGTCTGTTTCAGCGCGCTGATCACCGTCACCAGGCCGTCTGAAGTTTCCTCCAGTACCTGTTCTCCGGCTGCCAGCTCGAATAACGCTTCCGCGTATTCTTTACTTGTTGTTGTCATCTGTTCCTATCTCCTGCAGGAATGAATTGATCAGCGCGCGATGGTCTTCCTCGTTGATCTCACGCTGCAGCAGTTTTCCGGTCAGCTGCGTGGAGACGTCCGCGATTTCGCGCTTCATGTCATCCTCCGCCTTCTTCTTCTCCAGGACCGCGTCGGCTTCGGCCTGGCGGCGCAGTGCTGTAGCCTTTTCCCTGGCTTCCGCCACAATTTCATTGCTGCGATGCTCCGCCATACGGGTTGCGTCGGCAATGATCTGCCCGGAAGTCTGCTCTGCGGCAGCCATGGCAGCCTCGTAGTTCAGGCGGTTCTCCTCGGCTTCAGCCCTGGCAGCTGCGGCTTGCTCATAGTCCGCGTCGATCGCAGCCCGCCGGGTATCCAGGATCTTCTTGACCGGTTTGAAGAGAAACTTTTTTACGATCCACGTCAGAATGAGCAGATTGCACAGCGAAGCGATAATCGCCCAGATATTGACGGAAATCACATCTAAGTTCTGCATGTCGTTCCCCGTTCCATCCCTTGATGTCGTTCGGTATGCCTTCGATCCCCGGGATTACTTGATCGCATCTTTCAGGATGCCGGTGAAGATGCCAGGCGCGACGAAGATCAGCAGGATCGCGACGATCAGGCCGTACAGGCCGGTGGTTTCTGCGATAGCGCAGCCCATGATCATCGTGGAAGTAACGTCGCTCTTGCACTCCGGCTGACGGCCGATGGCTTCGCAGGCCTTGGCGACGGCGTTTCCTTCACCGATACCGGGGCCGATACCGGCGATCATCGCACATCCGGCGCCCAGTCCCAGCAATCCCAGCATGATACCCATTGCAAGTTCCAACATGTTCTTTTCCTCCGTTTCAGCCTTACGCGGCCGTATTTTGGATTTCAGGTTTATTGTGTTTTTTCCGGCGGGCGTTCCAGTCATCCCATGGAACGGCACCTGCCACATTCAGCATTGTCAGCATTGCGAAAATGAATGCCTGCATAACGCCGCTGAATACATCGAAGTAAACGCTCAGCACCGCGGGAAGTCCGACCCGCAGCAGCGGCATATCCCCCAGCACGCCGGGCAGCCAGCCAAGCAGGTTCTTGCTCAGCCCTGTCAGTGCTGATCCGATCAGCGCGGAAATCACCGCGCCGGAAAGGATATTGCCGTAATGACGGAATGCCATGCTCACCGGAGTCGCGATTTCGCCGATCAGGTTCATCGGGGCGAAGACAGGAATCGGTTTGAACAACCCGATGAAGTAGTTCCACAGTCCGCCGCGGAACTTGTAATACATGATCAGTACAAATACCAGGATTGCCCATCCAAAGGTCACATTGACATCCCCGGTCGGTGAGAACAGCCCGAGCAGGCAGATCAGCGAACTGAATGCGCTCAGCCCCATGATTGCCGCGATGAACGGCCCCCATTCGGCAAAGAAACCGCCCATGTTATCATGCACAAGCTTCTCGCATTTTTCAACGATCCATTCTGCAAAAAGCTGGCGTTTGGTGGCTGCTTTCGCCGTCAGTCCGTGCGTCAGGTAAAGGCACAGGCCGAGGATTGAAATCATGACAGCCCAGCTGTTTACCTGGCTTTCAGAGACATAGGCGTTCATCAGCGGAGCCGGAATCTCAAAATATACAAGGGCGCCGGCGATGCTTACCCCTTCCGAAGCGGGCGTAAAGAGCACCTTCAGCACGATGCACGCCAGAATCGGAAGAATCATCATCGCAATCAGCGCGTAATCCACCATGCGGAATTTTTTGCTCTTCACGTCCGGCACAGCCGTCTCAGTCAATCAGATCACTTCCTTCCGTCTCCGCTGCCTCCGGAGAAACTCCGCGTTTCCTGTCTATCGCGGGCCGGAAAAAAAGCCCGATCCGCGGAAACAGCAGCGGGATCACCGTTGCATATACGTTCGTATGGGCCAGCCCAATCAGCAGGGCAAGCATGCCGCCCGCACCGATCAGCCGCAGTCCGGCTGAAGCTTTCACGCGCTGGGATGCCTGTTCCGGCTTGCCTGAAGCAACCGCCCGGCTTACCGTTACAGCCAGCAGGAAAAAGCTCCCGACTGCTATCGCAGCGCCGCCCAGGTTTCCGCCCAGTACAGAAAGATCCCACTTTCCGATAATCAGGAAAACCGCTTCCATCATGACACTCAGCAGGATGACCCACAGGGCGATATAACCGGTCTCTTTTTTCACCGCGGGATCCATTCAGACACCGGCCCCCCTCCCCAATACACAACTAAAGTCTAATATAACAAATCCGGCGGTTTTTTGCAATCTTTCTGCCCCCGAAACCTGCTTTTTTTCATCATAAAAAAATGGTGGAAAAGAAGCGGCTTTTGCGATAGAATTATTTGTTGAACAGAAGAGATCTGTACGGTAAAGGAGTATATTATGGATAAAAAGCTGGTCATGGGATACTGGGACTGCCCGATCTGCGGTACAAAAGAAATCCGTGGTGATGTGGTCAACTGCCCTTCCTGCGGCCGGGCCCGCGGGGAAGTCAAGTTCTACGTAAAGGGTTATAACGAAGGGACCCTCCTGCGCGAAGACGAACTGAAACAGTATGAACAGCTCGATGCGAAAAAAGCCGAAGAAATGGGTGACAGGCCGGACTGGTACTGCTCCTTCTGCAATTCGCTCAACAGCGACAAAGCCGAAGTATGCAGCAATTGCGGCGCCACCCGTGCTGATTCCGAAGCCAATTATTTCGAAATGCTGAAAAAGAAGCAGGAACGCGAAGCTGCCGAGCTTGCGGCACAGCCGCAGGCTGCCTCAGGCCCGCAGAAAAAGTCGCGCAGCCCGCTGGCCGTTGCCCTTGTTATACTCCTGGCAATCGTTGCGATCTTCGCATGGATGAACAGCAGTAAGACCGCGTCTGACCTGAAGGTGACCTCCCTGCAATGGGCCAGGGTCATCAACATCGAAGAAAACCGGATGTACAGCGAATCCGGCTGGTCGCTTCCCGCCGGTGCCGAACAAACCGATGCCCGCCGGGAAATCCAGGGGTACAACCAGGTCCTCGACCACTATGAGGATGTGGAAGTTGAACGCTCACGCCAGGTATATGACCATGACGAATACACCCTGGTGGACAATGGCAACGGAACCTTTTCCACCGTCGCACAGCCGGTTTACAGGACTGAGTATTATACGGTAACAGAATCGCGCCCTGTCTATGTGCCCGTACCGTACTATGGAACCAGGTATTACTATAACATCTGGCGGTGGTCTCCTTCCCGGGACGTGACCGCCTCCGGGACAGACCACAACGCGGAATGGCCGGCATTTGAACTGGCCGAGAACGAACGGGAGGGACAGCACCGGGAAGAGTACCGCTTCACCGTGGAGCATACTGAAAAGAAAGAGCCCGCCGCGACCTACCGCATCGCTGAAAGCGACTGGATGAACATTAACGTCGGCGACACGCTGATTATCACATCCCGGCGCACCGGCGCGGATCCCTATATCGCGGATGACAAAGGCAACAGAATCGCCGATATACAGCAGGTCAGGTAACATTCGCACAGAAAAAAGCATCCGGAGCCCGTTGAAGCTCCGGATGTTTTCAGTTTACCTGACGCCCCGCCATTTCCCGAAGGGGAAAACCACCCTGCGTACATGGCCGACAATCATGCTGCGTTCCACAGCGCCGATGTTGCGGCTGTCATTGGAATTGTTGCGGTGATCTCCCATCAGGAAATAATAGTCTTCATCGATCGTAAAACTCTTTCCTGCGAGCACGGGAATTATTTCGCCCAGGCTTTCCCCCACGTATTCCCTGCCGTCGTACGCAATGACAGTGGTTGTTACCGAAGGCCGGCTGTTTCTCGTTTCCTCAGGGTTCCTGCTGAAGATCTTCAGCGTCTTTCCGTTTTCGTCCTTCGCGACAACCGGCGTACTCTTCCTCGACCAGGTGTCGCCGTTCAGCAGCAGCGACATCATGTTGTCTTCCACGGCCAGGGTCAGGGTATCCCCCTTCTTCGGCACACGGTACGGTCCGAAGCTGTTGCCGTCGGAAAAATACTTCACCCGGTATTCATCGTTGATCAGTTCTTTTTCTTCTTCTACCTGTTCCCCGTTCAGGAACAAATAGCCTTCCCGGAGCTCAACAGTATCCCCCGGCATCCCGACAATCCGCTTGACAAAATTCACCGCGCCGCGCGCCGGATAACGGCAGATCACCACATCCAGGAGTTTCGGATTCCCGAAGGTAATGCGCGGTGCTTCCTGGGCCGCGTTGTCACTCTGCCAGGGCAGGCTCAGCCAGGTGGAGGAATAGTCATACTTGCTGACCAGCATGATTTCCTTATCTGCCAGCGTATCGTCCATGGAATCGCCGTCCACCCGCACCGGTTCAAAGATCACGGAACGGATCACCAGCGCTGCAACCAGCGCGCAGAGAATTGTCAGGACCCAGCTGAGTATTTCCGCACCCACTGATTTCTTTACCTTTTCTTTCTTCTTTTTATTCTCGCCGGCGATGTCCTCCGGAACGGAATTTGCCTGCTGTTCCAACTCGCTCATTTTACACATTTCCTTTCAGTTTCTCGATTTCCCGCTGTACAGTTTCCTTGTCGACGTAATTCAGCGGTGAAAACCGCCCGTCCAGAGCCTTCTCCAGCTTTTCAGCCGCTGCTTTTTTGTCACCTGCCTCCAGGTCGTACCTGCTCAGGAAATACAGGGTGTCGATCTGGTTCTCCTTGAGTGCCAGCGCCTTGCTGAACCATTCCTTTGCGGCTTCCCTGTCCCCGCGGACACGGTACAGGAACTGGCCCATATTGTCCAGGCAGATTGAATCTTCCTCGTCATATTCCACGGACGCCCGGATAAACGCTTCCGCTTTCGTGATGCCGGCATTCCATGCCTCTTCGGGGGTCATCACGTTTTCCGGAACGTCTTCCGTGCTTTCGGCTTCTTCGCCGTCTCCGTTTTCTGCGGGCTCTTCTGCAGGTGCTTCAGCCTGTGCTTCAGCCAGGGCCTCAAAATCAGGCTTATTCTTCTGGTCATACTTGTCCACATACATGTATCCGAGCGTCTGGTACAGCAGCCCGTTTTCACCTTTCCGGAACTGTTGCTCCAGCGTGCTGATACCCTTGTCCAGGTTCCCCAGGCGCAGGCAGCACACGGCATAGTATACCAGCAGGTCTGTCCGCTGTCCCGGTGTCATGCCCGGCGCTTTCTGGTGTTTCACCAGGAATTCCTTTGCTTTCTGGTACTGTCCGTCCCGGATAATCATCAGAGCATAGGACAGCAGGTAGCGCGGATCATTCAGCCCTTCCGCGAATGTTTCCTCATACAGCTTCTGTGCTTCCTGTATGTTTCCGTTCTTCTGCAGGCGAACCGCCTTGTTGGCTTTGACCGCTGTCATGAATCCCATGTTTCTTCCCGCTCCTTCAGCTTTCTCAATAAGCGTTGCCTGCGGTATTGTAACTCATTTTTCTGTTCTTGTACAGTTGGGCCTTCCCGCAGCGACGGCTCGCTGACCATGATCATGGCTTTCTCGGTCCATTCCAGTGCGGCGGATAAGTCCCTGCGGACATGCTCTTCATATTTTGCAAGTTCGACATACGGAAGGATCCCGCCCTTCTTTTCCCGGACCATTTCCCGCCATACTTCCGCCGCCCGTTCACGCTCCCCGCTTCGGCGGTAGCTCATCGCCAGTGCTGCCCCTGCGGAGCCGCCCATGCGCCCGCGCCGCGCCAGGCGGTAACACTTCCGTGCATGCTCCGTATGGTGGTTTCTCTCAAGCGCCCGTCCCATGGAATAGACATCCTCGCTGAAACGGATCTTCTCCGGATGCCGGTACAGGTCTGCCATATGGTTCAGCAGAACGCACAGGGACGCAATGTCCTGTGCGTTGTGCCTGAGCACATCGTCCAGCAGGGAAATCTGTTTTGTCTTCAGGTAACTGAAGTACCGGGCCGGCACTTCGCTTCCCGGCAGGTCGTCCGTCCGCGGTTTGCCCAGGATAACCTCCTCCAGCCGTCCCAGGTTGCACCGCCCCAGCCGCAATTTCCACAGGCGGCGGCACATATGCAGCAGGTCGAGATGCGGCAGGTCCAGGCAGCTCCGGTCCATCCGGTTCATCAGGAGCCGGCTTTCCAGCAGCGGCACATCAAATGTCGTGCCGTTGAATGTGCACAGTACATCAAACTTCCTGAGCCCGGCAGCCACATGTTTCAGCAGGAACGGCTCTTCCGGGTAATCGCGCATCAGGAACTGGTGCACTTCAAATCCGTTGTCCGTCAGGTATCCCATACCAACAAGAAAAGCCACGGTTCCGCTCCCCCCCAGTCCCGTGGTTTCCGTATCGAGGTAAAGAATCCGCCGGGGATCAAGACCGTCCGGCAGTTCCCTGTCGCTCATCAGGCGCAGTGTCCCGGCAGTAAGGTCATATGCCCCCGGAAACTCTTCCTTGTCCCGGTACACCGCAAAATGCCGGCAGTCCGTATACACCTCCGCCGGCCTGTCCTTTTTCACCTCACTGCCGCCTACCGCGCGCAGCTTGTCAAG
>Ga0310694_10003385_pt1 | contig 15677 bp, 13 predicted proteins | sample 174DNAGHGhighgp2_FD_203884 | JGI IMG/M metagenome (GOLD analysis project Ga0310694, IMG submission 203884) | Sheep rumen microbial communities from Palmerston North, Manawatu-Wanganui, New Zealand - 1742 DNA GHGhigh gp2 (v2) (version 2) | ecosystem: Host-associated > Mammals > Digestive system... | reverse complement strand
GGCGAAAGACCCGGCAGGAAAGAAGCTCGGCTCCTCGCAGCGCCACGGCGTGGTGTTTCCGCTTGCGGACGCGCTGGCTGGTCTCATGGCCGCAACGAGTTTCTGGCAGGACATCCGCTTCCTCGCGCTCAACGGCGCGGAGCATCCCGTGGTCGGGCCGGAGCTTCCGAGCTACCTCAACACGTTCAACGACCTGCTCGGCACGGTCGTGGCGGACGTGGCGGGAGAGGCCGCGAAGGTGTGCGCTGGCGTAGTCTATGGATTCGACGCCGCGACGGCTGAGGACAAGGTAGTGTTCGCATCGCTGCGTGCGACGTTGGATGAATCGCTCGCAGGTACGCGCCTTGCGAAGGACCGTGCGGCGAAGTGCCTCACCACGGTGATGATTCCGGAGGCGCTCGACTATCCGATGTGATTTTTTTTCAGAGGAGGGGTGTCAGTTCCGCAAGGTCTGCGCGCCTCACCAGATGTAAAACAAACAACAGGAGGTAAAACAATGAACAAGAACAAACTCATCCTTGCAGCAGCTATTGTCTGCGCATTCATCGGTACGACGATGGCGAGACCCGGTCCCGGCCACCACGGTGGTCCCGGCCATCGCGGACCTGCGCCCATGGTACACAGAGGCCCCGGCCCTGTCCACCACCACCACGGCTATCACCGTCCGCCGCCGCCCCCTCCCAGCCTCCACGGCTGGCACCGCGGTCCTCGTCCGCACCACCTCTACCGCAACTGCTGGTTCGGCGGCGTGTGGTATGACGCATGGGGCTATCCCTATTCGTCAACGACGGTCGTAGTGCCCGCCACCACGACCACGGTGGTTCCGGCCACGACGGTCGTTCCCGCGACGACCACGACGGTTGTGACGCCTGCGGCGACGGTTGTTCCCGCCGCGCCAGTTGTTGCGCCTGCGGTTCCCGCAACGACGGTTGTTTACTGACCGGTAGTCCAAATCCGGTTCGCGCCCAGGACGGCAATAGCCGTTCTGGGCTGAAGTGCATACAAAAGAGAAAGAAAGAGAAATCAAAAGATGAGACCAGTTGTATTGATCGTCCGTGACGGATGGGGCGTGAACGCGCACCATGAAGGCAATTCCGTGGTGGCGGCGAAGACGCCGGTGATCGACCAGATCCGCGCGCGCTATCCGCACTGTCTGCTTGACTGCTGTGGCGAGGCCGTTGGTTTGCCGGACGGCTATCAGGGCAGTTCAGAGGTGGGGCACCTCAACATGGGTGCGGGGCGCATCGTGGTGCAGGAATTGAAGCGCATCGACGACGGCCTTTCCTCGGGCGAGCTCTTCAAGAGCCCGAAGTGGGCGAACCTGATGGAGAACTGGAAGAAGAACGCCAGCCAGCTGCATTTCTTCGGGCTTCTGCAGGATGAAGGCGTCCACGCCCATCAGGAGCATCTCTACAAGCTAATGAAGCGCGCGCGTCAGGAGAACCCCGCAGGCAAGATCGTTGTGCATCCGTTCCTCGACGGACGCGACACCCCGCCGCGCTCCACGCTTGAGTACATCGCCCGCCTTAAAACCGAAATGGCGGCGGTGGGCAACTGCACGATCGGTACCGTCATGGGCCGCTACTACGGCATGGACCGCGTGAAGAACTGGACCCTCACCGACCTCGCCTACAACTGCATCGTCTCGTGTGAAGGGCGCAAAGTCGCTAACGCCGAGGAGGCCGTGAAGGCTTCCTACGAAAACGACAAGACCCCTGACGGCACGCCGATGACGGACGAGTACATCCCCTGCTGCGTGGTGGATGGCTACGAGGGTGTGAAGGACGGCGACTGCATCATGCACACGAACTACCGCCAGGACCGCGCGATCCAGCTCACGCAGGCGTTCGTCTGCGCGGACTACGCGGGCAACCGCCATGCGACGCCGAAGGTTACGTATCTCGGTTTCACGCGCTACTGGGACGAGTTCGAGGACTACCTGCTCGGCGCGATGGGCGCGGGCGGTGGCATGGACAACCTCCTCGGCGAGGTCGTGTCGCGCGCCGGCATCAAGCAGCTGCGCCTTGCCGAGACGCAGAAGTTCCGCCATGTGACGAGCTTCTTCAACGGCAAATCGACTACGCCCTCCGAGGGCGAGGACCAGGTGGAGGTGAAGAGCCGCTTCGACCCCGCCACGTTCGCGAGCCATCCGGAGATGGACGCCTACAACGTGACGGACGAACTCCTGAAGCGCCTTGAGAACAACCCCTACGGCTTCATCGTGGTCAACTACGCGAACTGCGACATGGTGGGCCACACGGGCGATCCCAAGGCCGCCGCGAAGGCCGTCGAGGTTGTGGACGAGTGCATTGGGAAGATCATGCCGCGCCTGATGGAGCTTGACGCCCACGTGCTCATCTACGCCGACCACGGCAACGCCGAGCAGATGATCGACTACAAGACCGGCATGGTGAAGACTTCGCACACGCTGAATCTCGTCGATTGCTTCTACGTGGCCAACGACGCGGCGGGCGTGCGCCTCACGCCGCTTGCGAAACTGAGCGCCGTTGCGCCTACCGCGCTGCAGATGCTCGGCCTTCCCGTTCCGCCGGAAATGACCACGCCCTCGCTCCTCGCGGGCAAGGAGCCGTGGTCGAAGACGGCGCTAAACATCTGACGGGAGCGCAGTGCCCGGACGGTTGCTAGCGGCATTGCTGGCGTTGGCGCTATGTGCGTCGGCGCCGCTTGCCGCCGCACCGCTCGCGCTGAAGGACGACTACCGCTCGCCGAGAAACGGCGAGCGTCCGGTGCGCAAATCGACACGGCTCATCGTGCTGCACACCACCGAGGCGCCGGCGAAAAGTTCGCTCAACAAACTCTGCGAACGCGGCGAGGCGCACTACTGCGTGACGGAGGACGGCACGGTGTACCGCATCGTTGACAAGGAACGCGAGGCGTTCCACGCGGGGCGGTCGATGTGGAACGGCAAGGAGGACTGCGACGAGTTCTCCATCGGCATAGAGGTGGTGGGATACCACGACAAGGCCGTCACGCTCATGCAAATCGCCGCGCTGCGCGAGCTTGTCGCCCGCCTCAAGCGCATGTACAACATCCCCGACGGACGCGTCGTGTGCCATTCGCACATCGCGTACGGAGCCCCAAACACCTGGCACAAGAAGAAACACCGCGGGCGCAAGCGCTGCGGTATGCTCTTCGCCATGCCGAGCGTACGCGCGAAACTCGGACTCGCCGCACGCGCCGCGTACGATCCCGACGTTAAGGCGAAGCGGCTCGTCCAGGCCGACCCGGATCTCGCAGAGGTACTTTACGGCACTCGCGACACGATGGTTGCGGTTTACAGCGAACGGAAACCGAGTATTTCCGCAGCCCCGTCCAAGCCGAAGGCGGCGGCTCCAAAGGCCGTTGCGGAGAAACCGAAGCCAGTTCCAAAGGCCGTTGCGGAGAAACCGAAGCCGACACCTAAGCCAGTGGTGAAAAAAACGATGCCCGTGCGCAGGGATATAATAACCGTCAAGACCGTCAAGCCCCCTCCGCCGATCGTGAAGCCTGCCGCGCCGAAACATGTTGCTCCGCCGCCAGATGAAGAAAATGGAGTGCTGTCGAGCGTATGCGGATTCTTCAAGGACACCGCGAAACTCATCGTGCCGAAGAAGAAAGAGGAAACTCCTGCTCCTCCCGTGGTGAAGGGGAAAAAGCTGACGAAGCCACCTCAGATACTCTCGCGCGATCCTCGCGACCTTGCTGCGCTGGAGGCGATGCCTGGATACGTCAAGGGCGGACCGGTCAGCGACGAACTTTCCCCGTTCCGCATAGCCGGTGCGGCGTGGCGTTCGCCCACTACCTACTACTACATGAACGGACGCATCGTCACCGGCGACCGCGTTAACGAGAAGTTCATCGAGAAGGGCTCGTTTATCTTCTACAAGAAGTAGCCTCTTCTCGGAATCGTGTTTTTATCAAACCATCTCCGCCGGGATGTGTCGGGAACAGATGGTGCAAAAAAGAGCAAACAGAAACCAGCAAATATGGTATAATTGAACACATGAAGTTTTCAGCTAATTGGGTAGTGGCCGCAGCCATGCTTCCTGGTGCGGTCGTGGCGGTGGATGTGTCCAGCGCATCGCTTAAGGCGACGCTTGACGATCAGGTGCGCGGCGCGGTTACTCGCCTCGTCACCGCGCATGGCGCGGAGCTTGCGCCGGCGTTTGCGTCGTCGTCGCTGTTCCGCATCAAAATTACGCGCATGGACAACGTTACGAACAGCGTGTGGCTCACGGCTGCGGACGCCGACACGTTCACGTGCGAGACGGTCTCGACCAACTTTGTTCGCCTCGTCTATGGCGGATTCAAGGAGGGCGTCACATACGTGACATGCGCCGTGCAGGGCGTCGGCGATGCATTGAAGTGGGGTATCTCCGCTCAGGTTGTGCCGGGTTGGGCGCTGGAGGAGACGGAGTATCCGCGCCTGCTTGTGGCGTCCGCCATCGGCAGCGACGGCGGTGACGACAGATTCGTGTGCGGCACGGCGTCTGGTGGCGTCGTACGCAACCCAGGCGGCAAGACCAAGGGCTGGCGTGCCGGTGCAAGGCATCCTGGCGGGCTTGCGGCGCAGTTCGCGGCCGTGTACGACGATCGCGCGGGGCTTTGTTTGGCGGCGGAGGACGCCGCAGGATATCCGAAGTACATCGGCGTGACGCGAGTCGCGGAAGGGTTGTTGCTGACAAGCCGCCGCACCGGACTTGATTCAGGTCTCGTTGAGCAGCCCTACGCCATTGCGACAACGGGTTTCGAAGGTTCTCCGGCGGATCCATGCACGTGGCAGGACGCGGCCGACATCTACAGGACGTGGTGCGGGAAGCAGTCGTGGTGCGGCAAGTGGTTTAGGGATCGGGATGACGTTCCCGCATGGATGCGCGATGCGCCTGCAGTCGTGAGGTTCGGGCGCGAATGGCTGGAACGGACGGATGATGTCCGCGCCTGGGTACGCGACTTCTGGAAACGCGTGTTCGTACCGTCGCCGCTCCTCGCTTTGTACACTGGTTGGGAGAAGCGCGGAACGGGGGTTATGCCGGACTGTTTCCCCGTGCGCCCGGACAACGCGTCGTTCGCAGCGCTCGCGTCCGGCATCCGCGCGGAAGGCGTCCACACGTTCGTGCAGCCTTACGGATACCACTGGACGCGTTCCTACATGAAGCATGACGACGGTTCGTTTGAATGGGACGACAGCGAACGCTTCGAGCGTATCGGACACGCCCATGCCACGTTTGGACGCAGCGGTTTCCGCACGTTCTTCAAACATGAGTGGCTTCGCGGTGGCGAATGTGCGTGTCTCTGCGGCGGCGATCCCTGGACGCGGCAGTGGTGGAACGACAACGTATGCATGCCGTTGGCGACGATTGGATGCGAAGTTATACAGTTCAATGCAAGGACGCCTCCGCATTCGTGCTGGAACGTCGGGCATGGACATTCCGCGGGCGTTGGCCTGTGGCAGCCCGAGGCGTTTCGCGACCAGCTCCGCACCATGCGCGAGACGATGCGCACCAATGGCGTGGAGGAAGCTGTGGTGGGCATGACGGGGCCGTGCGAGTTCCGCAACGCGCTTGTGGGCATCCAGGACTACAACAGCGCTTCAACCACTACGGACGAATGGGCGAGCGTGTTTTCCTATCTCTACCACGAGTACGTGCCGCTGTTCCAGACGACGCCCGGCAATAAGTACAACAGGGTGAGGCTGGCGCACGCCGTGGCGGACGGGCAGATGCCGGTGATCATTCCGTCTTCGTCCGACATGCTTGGCTCGTCTGACGCGATGGGCGATTTCGTGCGGCGCTGGGTTGCGTTCTACCACGGGGAGGGACGCGAGTGGCTCGCATTCGGCAGGCAGGTAAAGCCGCCGCGCATCGTCTGCGCTATGCAGCGGTACTACCCGAAAGGTAAGGGCAAGTCCGATCCCGTGATGCGCCCGACCGTGTTCTGCAACGCATTCGTGTCCGCAGAGGGGAGGAAGGCGATCGTTCTCGTCAACGCGACGGAGAAGCCGCAGCCAGTCGTTCTCTACAAAGGCGGCGCACGTGTCACGCTCGACCTTGCCTCCGCCGAGATCAGGTTGCTGAAGTAGTCTTGTCGGTACGGCGGCAGTGGCGGTTGCGTTTGCCCGTTCATCGCAGGCATCGCCGCACTACGCCATTTTATGATATACTTTCCCCATGCAGGCAATAGACATAATCGTGGTTGGCGCGGGCATCTGGGGATGTACCGCCGCGCGCGCGTTGGCGGAAAAGGGACGCAAGGTGCTCGTGCTCGAACGCCGCGCCGTGCCTGGCGGCAACGTGCGGTGTGAGACGGACGCCGAAAGCGGCATTGAGGTGCATACCTATGGCTCGCATATTTTCCACACGCACCTTGACGACGTGTGGGAGTTCGTGAACCGCTTCATCACGTTCAACGGATACCAGCACAAGGTTCTCGCCCGCTATGACGGCAAGACGTACTTCCTGCCCCTCGGCCTTACGCTGGTGAACCAGTTCTACGGACTAGACCTCAAGCCGTCAGAATTGCCCGCTTTCATTGCGAAGGAGGCGGGAGCCTCGCGTGGCGAACCGTCCAACTTCGAGGAGCAGGCGATCTCCTTCATCGGTAGGCCGCTCTACGAAGCCTTCATCCGCGAGTACACGCGCAAGCAGTGGGGCATGGATCCGAAGAAATTGCCGGCATCCATCATCAAGCGGCTGCCCGTGCGTGCGAGCTACGACGTGAACTATTACCCCGACTACCGCCAGGGTATCCCTCTCACTGGCTACAATTCCCTCTTTGAACGGCTTCTCGACCATCCGAACATCTCCCTTGAATGCAACGTCGATTGGCTTGAGTGGCGCCAGGCCGCGAACCACGAACTCCCCGTGTTCTACTCCGGCCCCATAGACGCGCTGTTCGGCTACAAGTACGGTCCGCTGCCGTGGCGGTCGCTCCGTTTCGAGACGGAGCGAATTGCCGTGGCCGACTGGCAGGGCACGAGCGTTGTGAACTACACTGGCGCGGACGTTCCGTTCACGCGCATCCACGAGTTCAAGCACTACCATCCCGAGCAGAAGGACGTAATGGAGCGTCCTGTCACGATTATCTGCCGCGAGTACCCTAAAACGTGGAGTCCTGGCGACGAACCGTACTATCCCGTCGATACTCCCGCCGCGCGCGAAACGCTTGCGCTGTATCAGGCGGAGGTGGCAAAATGCCCGAATCTAGTCGTGGGCGGTCGCCTTGGCGAGTACAAGTACCACGACATGGACCAGTCTGTAGGACGTGCGCTTGCGGCCGTGGCGGCGTTCACCGCTTAAACAACAAGAAAATCAATGACATTTCAGCCATCCCCGACGCGCCTAGATGTGATATACTATAGCCCATCCCGTGCCAAAATGCTGAGCGCAGTGGATTTGTTATTTCAGTGTGAACAGATAGTATGAGCAAGAACAGCAAGAACAACGAACCGCCGAGTCTTTTTGACTCGCTAGACCTTTTCGCTGCGCCGGAGCCGCCCGCCGCAGAGGCGCAGCCTGTCGCGGAGGAGCAGCCTCCTGCGTCAGAACCACCACCTCCGCCGTCCGTGCCATCCACCCAGCGCGTGGACCCGCCGCCGGGTCTTACGGGGCATGGTCCGCTGCGCGATCTCTTCGACTTCAACTTCCGCCAGTATTCCGCATACGTGATATGCTCGCGCGCGATTCCGGCGGTCGAGGATGGCCTCAAGCCCGTGCAGCGGCGCATTCTCCACTCGCTTTGGGAAAAGGACGACGGCAAATACACGAAGGTGGCGAACATCGTCGGCCACGCCATGCAGTACCACCCGCACGGCGACGCGTCCATCGGCGACGCGATCGTGGTGCTCGCGAACAAGCTGTGGGGCGAGGGCAAGGGCTACCTCATCGACGGACAGGGAAACTTCGGCAACCTCTACACGGGAATGCCCGCCGCAGCCACGCGTTACATCGAGTGCCGCCTCACCGACCTCGCGCGCAAGGAGGTGTTCAACAAGAAGACGACGGAGTTCGTGCCAAACTACGACGGCCGCAAGGAGGAGCCCGTGCTCCTTCCGGCGAAGATACCGCTCCTCCTGATGATGGGCGCGGACGGCATCGCCGTGGGTCTTGCAACCTCCATCCTGCCGCACAACTTCATCGAGCTTCTTGAGGCGGAGATCGCCCTCATCCAGAAGAAACCGTTCCAGCTCTACCCGGACTTCCAGACCGGCGGCGTGGTTGACGTGAGCGAATACCAGGACGGTCTCGGCAAGGTGAAGGTGCGCGCCGTCATCGAAAACCGCGACAAGAACAAGCTCGTGATCACCGCGCTCCCGTGGGGCAAGACCACGGACTCGCTCATCGACAACATCGAGGACGCGATCAAGAAGAAGAAGGTGAAGGTGCGCAAGATCCACGACCTCACCGCCGAGAACGTGGAGATCGAGCTGGAGCTCGCCACGGGCGAGTCGCAGGACAAGGCGAAGACGGCGCTCTACGCCTTCACCGACTGCGAGCGCTCCATCTCCTCGCGCCCGATCGTGCTCGACGAGGGGCGTCCGAAGATGATGACCATCACGCAGATCCTTCAGAAGAACGTGGATCGCCTCATGGCCCTCACGCGGCGCGAGCAGGAAATCAGGCTCGCGGAACTTGACGACCTCTTCCACGCGCGTACGCTTGACCGCATCTTCGTGGAGGAGCGCATCTACAAGCGCATTGAAAAGGAAAAGACCTACGAAGGCGTGCAGAAGGCCGTGATCGACGGCTTCAAGCCGTTCCGCGCCGAACTGCGCCGCGACGTGACGATGGACGACGTGGAGCGTCTCCTCAAGATCCCGATCCGCCGCATCTCCCAGTTCGACATCGACAAAAACCGCGACGAAATCAAAAACATCCTCGCCGAGGAAAAGCAGGTTAACGACAACCTCGTGCATCTGCGCGCGTTCGTGGTGAAGTACCTCAAGGGACTCGTGAAGGACTACCACAAGAAGTACCCGCGTTGTACGCAGGTGTCCACCGCGCCGTTCAAGCAGGTTGACGTGCGCAAGCTCACGTCGAGCGAGCTCACGATCCGCTACGACAAGGAAACCCACTTCGTCGGCGCCGGGCTCAAGACGGGCGACGAGCTCTTCAAGTGCTCCTCGCTCGACAAGCTGGTATTCGTGTGGAAGGACGGGCGGTACAAGATGTCCGCGCCGGTGGACAAGATTTTCGTGGATAAGGACCTGCTCGAGGTATTCGTCTTCAACCCCGAGAAAGACCGCGACAAGGAGTTTTCCTGCGTTTACGAGGAGCCGCTTTACGGATTCTCGTACATCAAGCGTTTCACGTTCGGCGGCATGATCAGCAACAAGGAATACCGCCTCGCTCCGGCGAAGAGCAAGCTGCTCTTCTTCGAGGCCGGATGCCCCGAGAATCTCTACGTGAAGTTCAAGCCCGCGAAGGGGCAGAAGATACACCAGATGCTGTTCGAGCCGCTGGAGCTCGTGGACAAGGGCGGTGGCGAGAAGCGTCCCGTTGTCGAACTACGCGGCGCGACGGCGCGCGGCATCCAGCTTACCACAAAGGCCATCGCCCGCATCTCGCCCACGAAGGGCAGCTGGTGGGACGAAGGGGAAGGTTCGTCGAAGGGCGTGTTGCTGTAGGACTGCTGTATGGGCGGTGCAAGGATATTCCGTCTGGCGCTGCGCGATTCGCTGCCGGTGCTGATGGGCTACACGACGATGGGCTTCGTCGCTGGCGTGTTGCTTGCGGCGAAAGGAAACGTGGTGCTTGCACCCCTGTGGGGATTCCTCACGAGCGCGCTGTGGGTCACGGGCACGATGAGCATCGCGGGCGTGCCGCACATCGCCGCGCGCATTTCCATCCTCGCCTTTGCGCTCATGACGCTCGCGGTCAACTTCCGCTACGCGTTCTACGGCTTTTCGATGCTCGGGCGGTGGAAGGACGTGCCGTTCCTGCACAAGTGCTACCTAATCCTCATGCTGACCGATGAAAACTACGCGCTTGAGGTGGCGTCGCCGATCAAAGACCCTCGGGCGCACCTCGCCTACTGCACGTATCTTTCGGCACTCAACCACTCATATTGGATCGCTGGCGTGGTATCCGGCGCGGTCACAGTGGCGCTGCTCGGGATGATGGTCGATCCCGATGCCATCCGTAGTTGGACGAACGGCATGGAATTCGCGATGCTCGCTCTATTCCTCGTCATATTCACCGATCAGATCAGGGGGTTCATCCGCCATGGGAAATGAAATCCTCTACATGGCCGGAATCGTCGCGGCCGGATTCGCGGTCAACTTCGGACTTCGCGCGCTGCCGTTTCTCTTTTTCGGTGCGCGGAAGGGGCCGTTGCCGCCGTGGGTCGAGAAGTTCGGCGCGTTCGTATCGCCCGTGATAATTGCCTGCCTGATAGTATATTCCTTCGCCGGGGTGCAGTGGCGAACTGCTTGCCCATACATAGCGGCCATAGTTACGGTGGGGCTTCAGATATGGCGCCGCAACCCGCTTCTGTCCATAGTGGTTGGCACGTTGGTGTACATGGCCGCCGTCCGCATCGCAGCCGCCCCTTGATTTTTATCGTAATTTCCATGCTTGACAGAAAGCGCCAAAAGTGCGACAATATGTTCTACATCAATGCCGAGGAGTATCGATTTAGATAGATGTTTACAGATTGAGAGAGGCTTGAAAATGGGCAACGACAATGAAGTAGCAGCTATGCAGGCGAAAATCGCGGTGATTCTCGCCCGAGTGTTTGATTTGCCGTCGGGGATGATAAAGGGCGATGTGCTTCTTTCCGACTTCTTCAGCGACAATCAGGAAAGACTTCGTACTTTCGTGGTGAAGCTGGAAGACGCTTTGCGAATGCCGCTTGGCGAGAAAGCCGTGGATAGCTGCCGCACGGTGGGCGAACTTGCGGCATATTGCGTGGCGCACAAGGCGGCGATGCCAAGTGGACGGTTGTACGTAGTCGTGTGTCGGATGCCGGACGGGAAGGTGTGCGAGAGGCACTACCGTGCGAAGCGGCATGAGGTCGCCGCCAAGCTCGCGATGGACGACGGCGCGGAGGCGATTCTTTCCATTGAGCGCGAAGACCAGGATGACGAGATTATAAGCAAGAAGGTCGGAGTGTGGAACGTATTCATGCTTCCGTTGATACTTGGTCTGCTCGTGGCAGTTGCCGGAGTGGCGGTTTTCTGGTGGCGGCGCGGATGCCCAAAGTTCTGGTGATTTCCAATGACGTTGATGTTTTAAGGGTGCCGATAGATAATGAGAGGTAAGTTCATAAGTTTTGAAGGGCCTGAAGGCGGGGGAAAATCCACGCACGCGGCCGCACTGGCAGAGACCTTGCGTGCGGAGGGGAAGACGGTTCTCGTGACTCGCGAGCCCGGCGGGACGCGGCTTGCAGAGCTGATTCGTGGGCTTGTGCGCGAGGAGCTTGACGATCCGCCCGTCACCCGTGCGGAGGTGCTGCTGTTCCTCGCAGCGCGTGCGCAGGTCGTGGCGAACGTGATAAAGCCGGCACTGGCGCGCGGGGAGTGGGTTCTGTGCGACAGGTTTTCGGATTCGACTTTCGCGTATCAGGGGTACGGCCGCGGCATAGACGTGCAGCTGCTGAAGGAGCTGAACGAGTTCTCCACGGAAGGGCTTGTGCCGGACTTGACGATTCTCCTCGACGTGCCGCCGGAAGTCTCCCGCGAACGCATCGCCGAACGGCAGCGCGCCACTTCGACCTCCGCCGACCGCATCGAGGCGGCTGGCGAGGCGTTCCACAAGCGTCTGCGCGAGGGGTTCCTCGCACTTGCAAAGGCGGAGCCGGAGCGTTTCGCCGTGATAGACTCGTCGGGTGATCCCGCTGAGGTTGACAGGATGATACTCGAGGCGGTGCGTGGAAGTTGACGAGGCATATTCGCTGATAGAGAAGGCCGTTCAGTCCGGCCGCGTCGCGAACGCCTACCTACTCGTGGGCGGAGTGCGTGGCTGCGCGGGCGAACTCGCCGAGCGAGTGCTGCACCTTCTTTTCGGACCTGGAGATTTGCGCGTTCATCCCGACGTCCACAGGCTCGTCCCGGCCAAGAAGACGCGCGTCATCCCCGTTGACGCGATGCGCGAGCGGATGATCGACCCGATGGAGAAGACTTCCTTCACTGGCGGATGGAAGGCGGGCGTTGTTGTGGCTGCGGAATGCATGCGCCCGGAAAGCGCGAACGCGTTCCTGAAGACGCTTGAGGAACCGCCTCCGCGTACGCTCTTCCTGCTCCTTTCGGAACGTCCCGAAAAGCTTCTGCCCACAATTATATCCCGTTGCCAGCGCGTCGATCTGCCTGATGCGCGCGGACAGCAGCTGGAGGAGCCGTACCGCACGCAGGTGCTGGACGTCCTTGCGTCGAACGCGCTGACCGGCGTCACGGCGCGAGCTGCCGCCGCCGCGAAGCTCACCGCGATTCTCGAAGAACTGAAGGACAAGGCGGAGGAGCTCGTGCAGGAGGATTTGGAGGACGAGCATTCCGATGCCGGCGAGGAGCCGGACGACGACGCGGTCAAGGCGCTTGTCTCATCCAGATACCGCGAATTCCGTGCGGACTTCCTTTCGACGTTGTTGAGCTGGTTCCGCGACATGATGGCGATCCGCGCCGCCATGCGTAGGGCGTCCATTGGCAACGACGATAACGGCGAAGTGCCGCTCGTGAACGAGTCGCGCCGTACGGTGCTTGAGGAGCGCGCGCGCAAGATCACGCTTGCGCAGGCGTTCCGCAACGTGGAGGCCGTGGAGTCGCTTGTCAAGTCGCTTGACCGCAACATGCCCGAAGAGCCGCTGCTCTCGTTTCTGATGGACTGCGCGGCGTTCGGCGCGGAGGGAACGGCTTGATGGACGCGGCGGCGCAGTCAACTGTCCGCGTTGCCCGCGTGATGATGCCGGAGAAGGGGCAGTACTCCATCCGCTGCGCCGAGGGTTTCGCCGCAAAACGTGGTGCGTGCGTGGTGGTGAACCTAGACTATGGAATCGACATCGCGGAACTCCGCGACGTAGGAGCCTACGATCCTGAGCGCGACGGCCCCCATCCGCCGGGGTTCACGCTTCAGCGTCTGGCAACGCCAGAAGACATCATCGCCGATGCCGCTAACGAATCCCGTGCGCGCGTTTTGCGTGATGCCTTCCGCGACGCGGCGAAGAAAATCGTCCCCGACATCCGCGTTCCGTACGCGAGGCTTTCCCTTGGCGGCACGCGGCTCTTTGTGCGCTACGTCTGCGAGCGGCAGCGTCCCGATTTCAGACAGGTGGCTGCGGATATGCGCAAGCGGCACGGCGTGACGGTGAGCGCGTGGCAGATGGGGCTGCGTGACGAGGTGCGCGTAATCGGCGCACTCGGTCCGTGCGGACGCGCCTGCTGTTGCGCCACGTGGCAGCAGAAGTATCCGGGCGGAGTCTCCCCGGAGACGCTCAAGGGACAGAACCCGGTCGCGCTGAACGGTGCGTGCGGACGGTTCAAGTGCTGTCTCGCGTTTGAGAGCGAGGGCTAACGGTAAACGCGCTCGACGCGGTTCCCGAACGAGCAGATGATGTCGTAGGCGTGGGTGCCCTTTAGTGCCGCCCAGTCGTCGGGCGTAATGGCGTACTTGCCATGTCCGCCCAGGCAGATCACCTCGTCGCCCGGCTTCGCATCTGGCGCATGGGAGACATCTACAGTCGTGTAGTCCATTGAGATTCGCCCGATCACCGGACATGGTGCGCCGCCGATCAACACGTGGCCGCGGTTTGTGAGGGCGAGCGGAAGACCGTCCGCGTAGCCTGCCGAGATCGTCGCCACTCGCGTCCTCTTCGAGAGACACCAGGTGCGTCCATAGCCGAGCGTCGTGCCGGCGGGAAGATCGCGCACTTGCGCGATGCGCGTCTTGAGCGTGAGGACGGACTTGACGTTGAGCGCGCGGCGTCCGTTCGGGTCGAATGAACCGTGCAGGTTGATGCCGGTGCGCACCATCGTGAAGGGACGCTTTGCGGCGCGGGGGAAGTTGTTTATTGCGTCCGAAGCGGCGATGTGTACGGCCTTGAAGCGGATGCCGTCGCGAGCAACGTCCTTTAGGATGTCGCAGAAGATGTCGATCTGGTCGTTCGAGAACTCGTTCGCGGGGTCGTAGGCCATCGGACAGTGCGAGAAGATTCCGGCGCAGTCGAGGTTGGGAAGGCGTTTGACTGCGCGGATGACCTTCGGCGCTTCTGCGGCGAGGATGCCGAGGCGTCCCATGCCGGTGTCGAGTTTGAAGTGGACCGTTGCGGTGCGTCCGAGCTTCTTTGCGGCGGTGCTTATGAGCTTTGCCGTTGCAAGGTCGATTACGGGCAGCGTCACGCCTGCGGCGACCATCGGCTCGATTTCGTCGGGAAGGATGGAGGATAGAATCTGAACCGGCTTCTTTCCTCCTACCAGTTGCAGCGCCTCGAACGGCTCTGCCACGCCGAAACCGGCGCAGTCTGTCTCGGCGAGGGCGTTGGCGTACGGCATCACGCCGAGTCCGTAGGCGTTGGCCTTCAGCACACACAGCACCTTCAGCGGCTTTACGGCAGCCGCGATCTTCGCGTAGTTGGAGCGGAGCTGGCTTACGTCAATCTCCACCCATACCCGGCGTTTCAAGTTATTCATTTCAATCCTTTCCGTTGTTGCGGCATAAGTGTACAGCTTTCATCTCCTTGCGTCAACCACAAATTGCCATCTACTAACTGGGGACGCCGCCATTTTGTAAGCGCCCCAGTCGGTAGTGCGCGATCGCCGAGTGCGCCGCGCCAACGCAGGGAGAGCGTCCCTCCAACGTAGGGAGCTCGAACCCCCAACGTAGGGAGCCCGAACCCCCAACGTAGGGAGCCCGAACCCCCAACGTAGGGAGCACAACACTAGCTACTAGCCACTGGCCACTAGCCACTAGGCACCAGACACTAAGCATCATCTTAATCTTTCTCATGTTTTGAACCTTTCTTGTTTGCGGCTCGGGGGGGGGCGCTGTCGCTCCGGAACCTCTCCGGAATCGCACGCCCCCCACACTATACAGACGGAAGGTTTTTCGCGTTTTGTACCTTCTCCAACGCCGAATCCGGGGCGCGGAACATCGTCCGCACCCCTGTGTTTATTGGGCGTGGAAGAAAAGTGAGATTTTTTTCAGGTGTTTCCAGTAGAGGTCGCTCGCCGCCTTGCCGTCAAGCTACTCGTCGTCCTCGCCGAGGTCTTCGTCGAGCTGCTGCGCCTCGCGCTCTCGCATGCGTGCTCGCGTACGTGCGTGTGCGGGCGCGTTACTGAGAAACACTAAAATTTCCCGTCTAATTTCTTTCCCCTTCCCTTTTCTCTATAGGGGGTGCAGGGGGGAAGTTCTCTTTTCCCTTCCGCTTTCTTTTGACATGCCGCGAGGGTTTGTTAATAACTGTTGATAACTGTTGATAACTTCTCACTCACCCGTTCCGCACCGTGATATTACGCTTCGGAACAATTGAGATTACAGGCCGGAACGCGATGGATCTGATGCGGGAATTTCTGCAAAAAAGCCGCGCGGGGGGATTGACAAATCACGGAGGATATGCTATCATAACGCCATCTTCAATCGGGAGATTAGCGACATTGAACAGAAAATCGCATAAGACGCCAGTGTGGAGGCATGGAACGGCATCGGAAACGACGCCGCGTATAACCACGCACAGACGCCCCGTGGCGCGTCCGC
>Ga0310694_10003384_pt1 | contig 15678 bp, 8 predicted proteins | sample 174DNAGHGhighgp2_FD_203884 | JGI IMG/M metagenome (GOLD analysis project Ga0310694, IMG submission 203884) | Sheep rumen microbial communities from Palmerston North, Manawatu-Wanganui, New Zealand - 1742 DNA GHGhigh gp2 (v2) (version 2) | ecosystem: Host-associated > Mammals > Digestive system >... | reverse complement strand
AATACTATCTGTTATAAGACGAGGATTTAAACCAACTATTCTACTAACCATTAAAAATACACCACCTTAATATATAATAAATTATATATTAAAAGACTAATTTTGTCAACTAATCGTGGAAAGAACCATAAAAGATTTCCAGCCTACATAAAATAAAAAAATCTCATATTAACCCTCCAAAAGTGGTATTATTTATACAGATTTGGAGGGTAAATGTAGCAAAAATATGCAGAAACTGGTAAAACATGAATATTTACCACTATTTTAATGGCTTTACTTGAAAAAAACAGCACTTTAACTTTCACGACTTCATTGCGACTTTTATGCAACTTTTGACATTATTTTTGCGACTTCACTGCGACTTTTGATTGACTTTCTATGGATAAGTGATTATTATATAGTTAAAGAGGAGCTGATTTAAATGAATAAATTATTACCAATTGGTATTGAAAATTATGAGATAGCATGTTCAAAATATTATATAGATAAGACATTATTAATTAAGGAAATAACTGATAATTATATTGGTAATTCGCTTTTAATTACAAGACCTAGAAGATTTGGTAAATCATTGAATCTATCTATGCTAGATTATTATTTTAATATTAATAAATCTAGTAATGATTTATTTAAAGATAAAAAAATATTTAAAGCAGGAGATAAATATATTAAAGATATTAATTCATATCCTGTTATTCATTTGAATTTAAAGAATCTTTTGTCGAATAATTCTAGTTCTCTTATAAATCAATTAATTGAATTAATAATCAATTTATTTAATGAATATGATTACCTATTAGATAGTAATAAAATAAATGAAATCGAAAAGAAAAAAATGAAAGATATAATGAATCATCAAATAGAAGATTCATTATATGTATCATCATTATATTTTTTATCTCATTTATTATATAAGCATTATAATAAAAAGGTTGTTATATTAATTGATGAGTATGATACACCTCTTGAGGATTCTTATCAAAAAGGATTTTATGATGAAATAATATTATTCTTTAAAAAATTATATTCTTCATTATTAAAATCAAATGAGTATTTGTATTTTGCTGTAGTTACAGGAGTATTAGAAATTGCGAAAGAATCTATTTTTTCTGATTTAAATAATCTATATGTTTGCAGTGTAATCGATGATGAATTATCCTCTTATTTTGGATTTACAGAAGAAGAAGTATTACAATCAATTAAAGATTTTAATTTAGATTTCTCTATTGATGAAATCAAAACATGGTATGGTGGGTATGGAACAAATAAAAATTTATTTAATCCATGGTCAATTAATAATTTTATTACTAAAAAGAAATTTCTATCATATTGGGTTAATAGTGGATCTAAAGATACAATTATTAAATTAATTAATGATATTCCTAATTCTATTGTTTTATTAAATGAATTTATAAATAATAAAACAATGAAATTTAACTTTAACAATTCTATTAGCTATAAAGACATAAAAAACGATAAAAATACTTTATTTTCATATTTAGTTCAAAGTGGATATTTAATAGCAACATCCACTAATAATTATAATGATTACTACCTATCAATACCAAATTTTGAAATAAATTTAGTATTTGAAAATGAAATAATTAAAAGAAATGAATTAAGTAATGATAATAGTATTTCAAAAGAATTATTTTCTTCAATAATGAATAAAGATGTTAATAATATCTCTAGACTATTAAAAGAACATATTATAAATTCTTTTTCATATTATGATTTAATAAACGAAAAGGATTATCAAATAATGTTAATTTCTATATTCTCGGTATTATTTTCTAATTATATTATTAAAAGTGAAGTTATTAATAAGCTTGGAAGATGCGATATAATGATATCGCCTAAGTTAGATAATGAAATTGGTATAATAATAGAAATAAAGAAATATAAAGGTAGATTGGCTAAAGATAGATTAAAAGCATATTCAGATAAGGCATTAAATCAAATTAAAGAAAACGAATATTATGATGAGCTTCTAGAAAAAGGTGTAAATAGGATATTATTATATGGATTCGCATTCGATGATAAAAATAACGAAATTTCTATAGATGAAATTAATAATTAAGTATATATAAAATAAAATGGATGACGCATCATCCATTTTATTTTATAATTCCTTCATTAATGTATCTAATGATAGAATAGTATAATTCTTATTCTTATTTTCAATTATTCCTTCGTCTTGAAGCTTTTTCATTTCATAAGAAAGACTTGGTCTCTCAATATTTAATAATGCAGCTAAATCAGTTTTTGTTGTTTCAATCTTAAATGATAGCTTACCTGTTTTTAAATATTCATTATATAGTAAATAACAAATCTTTCCTCTAATAGTTTTATGAGTTAATAATTTTATATGATCACTTAGGCTAATTGCTGAATCACTAATAGCTCTTAAGAAATTCTTTAGAATAGTAGTAGATGATTTCATTAGCATTAATAAATCATTAAAGCTATACATTGAAATTCTTACATCACCATCTGCATAGAATGATGCTTTATATTTAGGAGAAGAAGAATACATTAGATTAATACCTATATATTCATGTTTATTTATTATTTTTATTATACTATCATGTCCATCAGAAAATGATTGTTTAGCAATAATAGTACCTTCTTCGATATATGCAAGGTAATCACATTCATCACCTTCATAAAATATAGTATCACCTTTATGATATGTTCTTATTACTGGAGATACAGTATCAAATAATATTTCTTTTTCTTCGCTACTTAAATTATCAAATATATTCATATTAAAGTTTAACTTTTTCTCCTTCTTTTATTTTTTCTCTAGCTATAGCAAGCATTAGCTTTATTCTATTATCTTGATTTACCTTAGTCGCACTTGGGTCATAATCTATCGCGATTATATTTGCGTCTGGATGTAGCTGCTTAATCTTTTTCATTACACCTTTGCCACAAATATGGTTAGGAAGGCAACCAAATGGTTGTGCACAAACGATGTTAGAATAGCCTATTTCTACAAGCTCCATCATTTCAGCTGTAAGTAACCAGCCTTCACCCATTTTTACACCATGGTCTAAAACCCCGTCTGATAAATCCTTAGTATGACTAAAATATTTCATTGGAGTAATCTTTGTTTTAGAGATTGCTTCAATCATTAATTTTTCTCTACGTCTAATATACCATATTAAAGCTTTATTTAAAAGTGCTGTTTTTTTAGAACGTCCATATATTAAATTATCATATATTCCATTATATAATGAATATAATATAAATCCGAATAATCCAGGTACCATTACTTCAGCACCTTGGCTTACTAGGAAGTCCTCTAGGTGATTATTACCTAAAGAAGCATATTTAATATATATTTCACCAACAACACCAACCTGTGGCTTTTTCTTTGATAAATCTAGGTCTAATTCATCAAATGATTTAGCTATTTTGTTGATGTTTTTCCTCATTGCTTTATAGCTAATACCTTTACCATTTTCAAATTCATTTAATAATTCTTTTATATAATTATTAGTTAAATTATCAACATCACCTATATTTTTTTCATAAGATCTTGTTTTATTTCTTAAATACATTAGTGTATCAGCATATGTAATTGCTGCAGCAACCTTTTTTATAATACTAAATGTTAGCTTAAAGCCTGAATCCTTTTCAAGATTAGAAGCATTTAATGATACAACAGGAATATATCCATATCCTGCCTTTATTAAAGCCTTTCTAAGTAGATGGATATAATTAGAAGCTCTACAGCCTCCACCTGTTTGGGTGATAAGTAAAACTACCTTATCAAGATCCTTTCTATGATTTAGGTTATCAATAAATTGTCCTATAACAAGTAGTGCAGGGTAGCAGGTATCGTTATGAACATATTTTAATCCCTCAGATACAACCTCAGGCCCTTGGTTTTTACAAACCTCTACATTATATCCTGCTTGTTTTAATACGCCTTCAAATAAGGCCATATGAATATCAAGCATAGAAGGAATTAATATAGTATGAGTCTTAACCATATCTTGGGTAAAACGTGGATATTCAAAATCGTCAGAAACGAATGTATTATCTTTTTCCATACTAATCATCCTTTCTTTGCTTTAGGGCTTCAAATAAGCTTCTTAATCTAATTTTAACTGCACCTAAGTTAGTTATTTCATCTATCTTAATTTGAGTATAAATTTTACCCTTAGATTCAAGTATAGCCTTACATTCATCAGTAGTTACGGCATCTAGTCCACAACCAAATGATACAAGCTGTACTAAATTCATATCAGAAGTAGTAGTACAATATTTTGCAGCACTATATAATCTTGAATGATATGTCCATTGATTTAATACTCTAACCTGGAATTTTTCTAATAAATGAGAAATTGATTCCTCACTAATTACAGTAGCTCCCATAGATGCAATCAATTTATCGATACCATGGTTAACCTGTGGGTCTTGGTGATATGGTCTTCCTGCTAAAACGATGATTTGTCTATCGTGAGCACGAGCATTTGTAATATATAAGCCAGCTGTTGCACGAATCTTAGCTAGATAGTCGTCATATGCTTTGAATGCTGCAAATGTAGCTTCTTTAATTTCACCATTTTTAATATTTTTATCTTTAAAATATTTATCCATTAAGAATTTCATTTTCTTAGGGAATTCCTTTTTATCATCTAAGGTAATGAAATCACTAATGAATGTAACATCTTTAATTTTACCTACATTATTAATGATATTTTGTGGATAGTAGGCAACAATTGGGCAGTTATAATGGTTATCTCCCATAAATTCATCAATGTTATAGCTCATACATGGATAGAATATTACTTTATTACCATCATTAATTAGCTTTTCAATATGGCCATGAACAAGCTTTGCTGGATAGCATGCAGTATCTGATGGAATTGTATGCTGTCCTAGCTGATAAATCTTTTGATTTGAAAAGCCTGAATTAATTACTTCAAATCCTAAAGAAGTAAAGAATGTATGCCAGAATGGATATAGTTCATACATATTTAAAACTAGAGGTATTGCAATTTTACCTCTTTTTCCAGGAACTGGCTTAAATTCCATTAGCTTTTCTCTTGTATATTCATAAATGTTTTCACCCTTTATGGCAGCATTAATGCCAAGTGGCTTTTCACACCTATTACCTGAAATAAATTTATTTGGATTGTTTTTAAATGAATTAATAGTTAATAAGCAGTGGTTATTACAGCCTTGGCAAGGAATGTTTTTAACTGTGTGCTCAAATTTCTTTAATTCATCCTTAGAAATAGTAGTAGTCTTTTCTACGTTTAATGATTTAGCATATAATGCGGCACCATAAGCTCCCATTAATCCTGCGATATTAGGGCATACTACATCAACACCAAGCTCACGCTCGAAGGCACGAAGTACTGCCTTATTTAAGAATGTACCACCTTGAACAACTATATGCTTACCAAGTTGATCCTTTGATGTACATCTAATAACCTTATATAATGCATTTTTAACTACAGATATAGATAATCCTGCAGAAATGTTATCAATAGTAGCTCCATCCTTTTGAGCTTGTTTTACTGATGAATTCATAAATACAGTACATCTAGATCCTAAATCAACTGGCTTTTTAGCCATTAATCCTAATTTAGCAAAATCCTTAATATCATATCCTAAGGCATTTGCGAAGGTTTGTAGGAAAGAACCACAGCCAGATGAGCATGCTTCATTAAGGAAAATATTAGATATTGTATGATTTTCTATTTTAAAGCATTTAATATCTTGACCACCAATATCAATAATGAAATCAACATTAGGCATAAATTTTTCTGCTGCTTTGTAGTGAGCCATAGTTTCAACTAAGCCACCATCAAGCTTAAATGCATTTTTAGCTAATTCTTCACCATAGCCAGTAGAAGCAGATGCTTTTATTTTCATATTTGGATATGTTTTATATAAATAATCTAAAATATTTTTAATAACAGAAACAGGGTTTCCTTTGTTTGGGTTATATGATTCATATCTAATATTTCCATCTTCATCTACTAAAACTAATTTTAAAGTAGTAGAACCAGAATCTATACCTAGATATAGGTTTCCATCATAGCCTTCTAAAGGATATGTTTCAACTCTATCCTTTTCATGTCTTTTAATAAATTCATCATATTCAGCTTCGTCTTTAAATAATGGATTATTATAAGCGTAAGTTGATTGATTTGAAAATTTAATTAAATTATCTATTGCAGTATTAACATTAATTACATCACTCGTACAAAGTGCTGTACCTATAGCAACATAATATAGAGAATTTTCAGGACAAATACCCTTTGTATCTAATACCTTATCAAATGCTTCCTTTAATTCTGATAAGAAAGTTAAAGGACCACCAAGATAAGCTACATTTCCTGTAATTTCTCTACCTTGGGCAAGACCTCCAATTGTTTGATTTACTACAGCATAAAAGATAGATGCTGCAATATCAGATTTAGAAGCACCTTGGTTTAATAGGGGTTGAATATCAGTTTTAGCAAATACACCACAGCGTGAAGCAATTGAATATAGCTTTTGATGCTCACTTGCTAAACCATTGATTTCAGTTATATCAACATTTAATAATGTAGCCATTTGATCAATGAAAGCACCAGTACCACCAGCACAAGTACCATTCATTCTAACTTCCATACCGTCAGTTAAGAATAATATTTTAGCATCCTCACCACCAAGCTCAATGATACAATCAGTACCAGGAATTAGCTTATTTGCGGCGATACGTGTAGCATAAACCTCTTGAACAAATGGAATATTACAGCCATCAGCTATACCCATACCTGCAGAACCAGATATAGCTAGTTTTATTTCATCATTAATTATTCCATTGTTTTTTAATTCATTTATTTTTTCTATAATACTATCCTTTATATGAGAATAATGGCGTTTATAATCTTTATAAATAATGTTATCTTCTTCATCAAGAATTACACATTTAATTGTTGTAGAACCAACGTCTAGGCCTAGGCGTAGCATATAATCAACTCCTTAAAACAATAATATAATTATATTATTAAGAGTTATAAAAGTCAAATAAAGCAATATTTTTTCTATTTGTTTTAATTGCTAATTATTCAATTATTGTCTCAAAAATTATATAGGATTTGTGACAAAATAAAAATTAGGGAAGACGTATTCCGGGAATACGTTCTCCCCAAAAGATATACTTGAAGTAAAACAATTCAAAACAAATATAACCTAATAGATGTCAGTTATAATAATTGGCATCTTTTCTTATGCTTTTTGAAAAAATAATAATTCTTGTATTAAAACTTTTATTAATGTATAATAAGAGAGTATTAATTTATTTTATTATTAATAATAAAACTTTAGAGGTGTTTTATGAAAAAGATTAAAAATATGATTTTAGCAATCATTGGTTGTTTAGGATTAATCATATTAGCAGCTTGTTCTAGTAATTCTTTAGGATTATCAAGCTCTGATATTGATATGAATATTACAACAACTAAGGATAAGGCAACAATTAAATTAACATTATCTGAAAATGATAATATTAAAAATAGTAAAGCAGTTTTATATATTACATGCTATACAGTAGCTGATGATAGTACAGAAACATATCATTCTAAGCAAAATGTGACTTTTTCAAATAGTGTATATACATCATCAACAGTTACATTCTCAAGCTTAACAGCTAATAAGAATTATAAATTTACTTTATATGCTACATATAATGGCTCTGATTCTAAGATTTTAGAAAAAACAGCTAAGACAACTGATACAGTTTCTACAACAATTGAAAATAAGGATGATTTTAAAAATAATTTGCCAAATGATTTAGATGGCGAATTTACATTAACTGCAGATATTGATTTTGATGGTGATTCACTAAGCTTATTTACTACAGAATCAAAGGCATTCCAAGGTAAGCTTGATGGTGGTATTTATGATGCAGATGGTAAATTAACAGGCTGCCATAAATTAACTAATTTCAAATTAGGCTCTAATTCATATGTTGGCTTATTTGGTTATTTAAAGAATGCCACAATTAAGAATCTAATCATTGAAGATGTTACAATTGATTTCACAAGCCGTTCTACAGCAAGCATGGGAGCATTAGCTGGCTATGCAGTTGGATCTTATGTAGAAAATGTAACAATTAATAACGCAAGTTTTAAGATTGGCGCTTCATCTTTAGCAGAGCACAATACAGGCGCTGTTGTAGGATTAGCTGAAAGATCAACATTTAAAAATGTATATGCAAATGATGCTGCAATTGATTATACAAGCGCTAGAGTTAAGATTAATGTAGGATTATTTGCAGGATCAATCCAAGGCGAAGCTTTATCAAATGATGGATTTGTTATTTCATCAGGAGCTAAGGGCTCTATTAAGCTTGTTGCTGATTATACTTCAAGTGGAGATACTACTGAATATATTAATTGTGGTGGATTTGTAGGACAAGTTGGTTCAAATGGTAAAATTGATGATTGCTATTCAGTAGCTGAAATAACATATTCAAGAAAAGCTACAATGTCTAGAACATTTGATTTATCAATTGGTGGATTTGTAGGATATAATAATTCAAATATGGATATCAATAATTCATTAGCTATTAATACAATTAAAGCATATGCTGGCTCATTACCTACTGATGGTGATGGTCATGATTATACTACTGAAAAGTTCGCTTCAGGAAATACATATGTTGGTGGATTTGTAGGTCATGCAACTAATGTATTTAGAGGAATTAAGAATTCTTATGCTAAGGCAAAAGAAGAAATAGTTGCTGAAGGAACATTAACAGTTACTGAAACAGTTGATGAAGTTGAAACTACAACTACAATCGGTTATGTAGATGCATTTGCAGGTAAGGTAGATACTGAATCTGCAGCTTACATCATAAATTCATCAGCAATTACAGCTGAAGTTCCTGAAAGCTTAAGTGCTACTTTAAAGGCATTATTAGCTTAGTTTAATTAAATAATATAATCTATTAGAGCCGTCAGGCTCTTTTAGGCTATTTTTTGGAGGAGTATTATGGGATTAAAAATCTATAATTCATTATCAAATAAAATTGAAGAATTTATTCCAAATAAGGAAAATGTTGTAAATATGTATGTTTGTGGACCTACAGTTTATAACTATATTCATATTGGAAATGCTAGACCAGTAATATTTTATGATATGCTAAGAAGATATTTAGAATTCTCTGGCTATAAGGTTAATTATGCATCAAATATTACAGATGTAGATGATAAAATTATTAATAAGGCATTAGAACAAAATAAAACAGAATCAGATATTGCTAAATTTTATGAGGAAGCATATTGGTCTTCAGTAGCTAAGGTAGGCTCTAAAAAGCCAGATATGATTCCTCATGCTACTGAATATATTAATGAAATGATTGATTTTATTAATGAATTAATTGAAAAAGGATATGCATATAATGTTGATGGTGACGTATTCTTTAGAGTATCAAAAATTTCTGATTATGGATGCCTATCTAACCAAGTAACAGATGATTTAGAATCTGGTGCTAGAATTCAAGTTGATAATAAAAAAGAATCCCCATTAGATTTCGCATTATGGAAAAAGACAGATAAGGGTATTAAATGGGATTCTCCATTTGGTTCAGGTAGACCTGGCTGGCATACTGAATGTGTTGTAATGAACCATAAGCTATTTGGTACAGCACTTGATATCCATGGTGGCGGAATGGATTTAAAATTCCCTCACCACGAAAACGAAATTGCTCAATTTGAAGCATTATATAAAACTCATTTAGCAAAATATTGGATTCACGTTGGACGTCTTGATTTAAACGGAGAAAAGATGTCTAAATCCTTAGGTAATGTTATTTATGTAAATAATTTAAATAATACAACTGATGGAATGGTTTTAAGAGCTTTAATTTTATTTGCTCCATATCGTTCAATTATTTCTTATAGTGAAGAATTAAAGAATCAATATTTTAAAGAATATGAAAAATGGCAAAGAGCATATAAGCAAGCTCTTTATACATTACAATATGAAAATCTTCTAACTGATAAGCTAGATGAATTAGATATAAATGAATTCAAAAATCAAATGGATGATGATTTTAATGTTCAAAATGTATTAACATTAATTAATACAATTATTAAATCAATGAATACAACATTAAGATCTAAGGATTATAATACATTAGCTATTAAAACAAATACACTTAAAACAATTATGGATGTATTAGGAATTAATTTATTTGTAGAAAAAATGTCTGATGAAAATCTAGATAATTATAAAAAATGGCAGGAAGCAAGAGCTAATAAGGATTTTGATACTGCAGACATTTATCGTAATAAATTAGTTGAAGCAGGTATTTTATAATGGACTATAATCAGCTAAATGGATTATCATTAGCCTATTTAGGTGATGCAGTCTTTGAATTATATATTAGAGAATATTTGTTAAATAAAGGTTATGCAAAGGTAAATGTATTAAATAAAAAATGTATAGAATTTACATCAGGTAAAAGCCAAGCAGCTTTTGTTTTTAAATTAATTAATGATAATATATTAACTGAAGAGGAATTAGCTATTTATAAAAGAGGTAGAAATTCACATATAGGCTCAGTTAGAAAAAACATTGATATTGAAACATATTTATCTGCCACAGGCTTTGAAGCAATTATTGGATATTTACATTTATGTAATAAAGAAAGATTAAATTATATTATTGATTTAATTATTAAAGAAAAGGAGGAAAACCATGAAAAATACTAAGGTTGATGATTTAACTGAAGAAGAATTAAAGAAATTCCTAGAAGAAAATCAAGATATCGAAAAGGCTGATATTGATGGCGATGGAATTCCTGATAATTTAGAAGAGGTTGAAGTTACTGAAGAAATTACTGTTTTACCTCCGAAGCAAGAAAAAAAGGTAGCGAGAGCTAAAACAAAAGAAGAAAAGAAAGTAGAAAAGTATAGACAAAAGGCAATTAAGAAAAGAAAAAAGCAATTAAAAAAGAATCCTACTACTTTAAAAAGATATGAACCAGATCCAAGCTTTGGTTTAACAAATGAAATAGCTGAAGAAAGAATTATTGATGGATTTAATAATAAATCAGTTGAAAATAAAACAAAATCTGTACCTAAGATTATTTTCACAAATATAGTATCGTTCTTTAATATAATGATGTTTTTAATTGCAGGTGCCTTAATCGCAGTAGGTGCTTATACAGATTTAATATTTTTAGCTATTGTTACTGCAAATATTTTAATTGGTATTATCCAAGAGATAAAAGCTAAAAATATGATTGATTCCTTATCCTTAATTTCAGCTCCTGTCGCTTTAGTTGTTAGAGAAGGACAAGAAATTGAGGTTGATACAAATGAGGTTGTTCTTGATGATATTATGATATTATCAACAGGAAACCAAATTTGTGCGGACTCTATAGTTGTTGATGGTGCAATAGAGGTTAATGAATCATTATTAACTGGTGAAAGTGACGCTATTATAAAAAAGCCAGGAGATAGCTTATATAGTGGATCATTTGTTGTATCAGGTAAATGTAAGGTTAGAGTTGATAAGGTAGGTAAGGATAATTATATTGAAAAATTATCAGGCCAAGTTAAATCATATAAAAAGCCTAAGAGTGATCTTTTAAATTCATTAAGTTTAATTATTAGAATAATGGCTGTTCCTGTAATAGTTTTAGGTGGTACATTATTCTTAATTATGTATTATAGAAATGGTGATTACACAGGTGATATTGTAAATTGTATTAGAAAAACCGCTGGTGCGATGATTGGTATGATTCCATCAGGATTGTTTTTAATGTCATCTATTGCCCTAATGGTTGGTGTTATCAGATTAGGTCAAAGGAATGTATTAGTACAGGAATTATATTGCATTGAAATGCTTGCTAGAGTTAATTGTATATGTCTAGATAAAACAGGTACAATTACTGATGGTACAATGGTTGTTAAAAATGTTATTGAATATAATTCAGTTAATGGTCTAGCAACTAGAAATGTTATATCTGCCATGCTAAATGCTCTTCCAGATAGAAATTTAACAAGCCAAGCATTAAAAGAAAAATTTGGCTTAGGAAAAAGAATTAGACATATCGCAACAATTCCTTTTTCAAGCCAAAGAAAGCTTCAAGCTGTTACATTTGATAAATATGGTACATATATTTTAGGTGCCCCTGAATTTGTATTATCTAATACATTTAATATTTATAAAAAAGATGTAGATAAATATGCAGCATTAGGTTATCGTGTATTATGTCTTGCGTATAATCCTGAGCCTATAAAGAATGGTAATTTACCAGAGGGTGAAAATCAAGTAGTATCTATGATTTTAATTGAAGATACTATTAGACCTGACGCAATTAATACAATTAGATATTTTAAGGCATCAGGTGTAGAGGTAAGAGTAATATCAGGTGATAACCCTATTACAGTATCAAAAATAGCCTTAAGAGCTGGTATTACTGGTGCTGAAAAATATATTTCATTAGATGGCTTAAGTGATAATGAGGTTAGGCGTGCAGCATTAAAATATAATGTATTTGGACGTGTTTCACCTAAGCAAAAACAAATATTAATTAAAACATTAAAGGAATCAGGAAGAACTGTCGCTATGACAGGTGATGGTGTTAATGATATCCTTGCCCTAAGAGAGGCAGATTGCTCAATCGCAGTTGCTTCAGGTAGTGAAGCAGCTAGAAATTGTAGCCATTTGGTTTTATTAGATTCTAACTTTGATTCAATGCCATTTGTTGTATCTGAGGGAAGAAGAGTTATAAATAACGTAACTAAGGTTTCATCTCTATTCTTAACAAAAACAATTTTCTCATTGTTCCTAGCAATAGAGGCAGTTATTACAGGATCATATCCTATTTCTACTAATCAATTATTCTTAATTGATACATTAGCTATAGGCTTACCTTCATTATTATTAGTTAATGAACCAAATAATAATCCTGTTAAAGGTAAGTTCTTGTATAACGTCATTAAAGAAGCCCTCCCTGGTGCGATAACGATATTGTTATTATCAATGATTGTATTTGGTTTAGCAAGTCAAATGTATTTGGATATAATAACTAGAAATACAATTATCATTGTTGCCGCAACTCATACATGCTTAATGGTATTATATAAAGCATGTAAGCCATTTAATTTATTACATGGAGTATTATTTGCTACATGTTATGCACTATTCTTATTCGCAATATTATTAATGCCTAAGTTCTTAGAAATAAGACCTTTAGTTCCAATAAGCGAATATAATTCTGATAACTATTCAATAACAAGTATAAATCACTATCCGAGTGTAGATAAATCAATAGAGGGTATATATGTAGTTGATGGTAAGGTTACATCTATTTCAACTACCGCAAATGATAATGGTACAGATTTATACATTGTAGATGGTGATGCTGATGATAAAAATGAAGTAGGAAAGATTTATTATTCTTTCTCTCCATCATCTACAGATGAAACAGGTGCTTATACTAAAAAGCTTAGATTAGATACTCAGGTTAATATTCCTACATTAAGCTATACATTGACAGGAAATATTTTACTAGGAGGCTATGAAATTACTAATAAGCCTTATAGTGATGCAGCATTATCAACACTTAGAGCTGATTCAAATGGTAAATTATATTTTGGTACACCAGGAGAAACAAATCCAATTAGAATATTATTAACTAAATCTAATTCAAAATATAATTATGAAATCAAATATGGCGTTTATAATAAGGAAAATGCTGAATTTGATGCATCTATCCTACCTGAGGTAGTTGTATCAAAGGATGGAGAATATATAATTAATGGACAAAAATCCACTGAATATAAATATAAAGCTCCATCAAATATTACTTTCTCATCAAGCCTTCAATTATCTTTACAGGAAAATGAAGATTATAGCTACACATTATTAGTAAATGGTAGCCCAATTTATGCTACATACACTAAAGATGGTACAGTATCAAAAACACCATACAAGGTTGAATTACCTAAGGTATCAACTAACGCTAATAAATCAGATAATAGTGGTGCATTATATTTATCAGGATTAGATTCAGGTAGAACTATTTTTGAGGTATATGGTAAAGAAACTACAGATGATAAGAATAATACTGACCCATTAGACGATGAGTTATTATATACAATAACTGATTATAATGGTCATGAATATACTTATAATGATACGACTAAAGAAATATTAGTTGATGGTGTAAAGCCAGCAGAAAGCTTTGTATTTAAAAATCTTAAAACTAAAGGCTTTACTGATTATTATGATAAGGATAATAAGAAAATAAACATTTATGATTCAACAGATGAATTAGCTGTTTATATCAACAAGGATTCAAAAAATATTTATGATACTTATTATAGCTTAATGAAATTCTCTAGAGAAACAAAGAACTATACAAAAATAGGTGATAATTTAAGAACACCAGTATCAATTAATAACACTAGTATGAGACCACAATTAGAAATAAGTGAAGCAAATCATTTTATTATCGATGGTTATTATACTAAATATATTGTTAATTCAGCTGATTTAAATCCAGTATTAACAAGTGATAATTATTTAGTAATTTGTGGTGTAGAAACAGATTATCAATTATCTAGTAACTATATTACAGTATCTAAAGGCGGAGAAGTTAAGATGATTAATTTATCATCATTAATCTTCTTATTAATGTTATGCTTATTATCAGGACCATTAATGAAGATATTCCAATATTTTGTTCCATGGACTACAGCTGGTTCAAGATATGTTGTTAAAGGAATTAATAAGATTGGTACTAAAGATAATGATGATAGTCAATAATTAATTAAGTGCTTTCCTAGGAAGGCACTTTTTTTCTTTTTTTTACAATTTTCTTTGTATAATTACATACTTTTTTACACAAAAATATACCATTTTTACACAACACAGTTTCAAAAATGTATGAGTTTGATAAAAAATGCTATTTTTTTTCGTTTTATTTTATTTTTAGTGCCTTTTTAGGGCTGAATTTTCTAAAACTTCATTAAAATTATCGTTTTAGTGCTTTTTTTGGGCCTTTTTGGATTTTTTTGACTTTGATTATATAATTATCTCGTGGCCACAAACATGAGGTTTGTATGAAAAATAAAGATAAATTAGAAAAAATATATTTTAGTAATAAATCTAATTTTGCAGATATATTTAATTATTATCTATTTAAAGGAAAAAAGTCATTAAAGAAGAAAATTTAATAGACAAGGATAAGGAATTAATCCGTAATGACATTAAATTATCTAAAATGGAAAGAGATTTATTATCTAAGGCAACTATCAAATATGATAATGAAACTAAAAAGACATATATCATATTGGGTATCGAAAATCAAAGTAAGATTGATTATAAGATGGTTATTAGAGCAATGGGATATGATTATTTTACCTATAATGATCAAATTGAAGACATTGAAAATTCGACTAAAAATGGTAAAATAAAGGTAGGAAAAAGCTTTGGTAAAAGTACTAAGCTAATTCCTGTAATAACTTTAGTTATATATTATGGTACTAAGAAATGGGATGGAGCTAAAGACCTCTATTCTCTACTAGATATAGATAATGAAGAATTAAAGAAATATATTCCTAATTATTTCATTAATTTAATTGAACCATATAATATGACAGATGATGACATTAACAAATTAAATTATAACAATCAAGCTGTGTT
>Ga0310694_10003383_pt1 | contig 15686 bp, 1 predicted proteins | sample 174DNAGHGhighgp2_FD_203884 | JGI IMG/M metagenome (GOLD analysis project Ga0310694, IMG submission 203884) | Sheep rumen microbial communities from Palmerston North, Manawatu-Wanganui, New Zealand - 1742 DNA GHGhigh gp2 (v2) (version 2) | ecosystem: Host-associated > Mammals > Digestive system >... | reverse complement strand
ACGCAACCGACTGACCTTCCAGTACATCCTGGTGGATGGTGTGGAAGTACGGCTGGTTAACGGTGAGGATGAGCGTATGGATGCTATCACAACCGTTCTGTGCCGCCAAGGTGTCACGGTAGATACCTTGCTCGGTGAGGTTCTGACCCTTATAGAGGTAGTACGAACCCTCACAGATCGATACGCGTGTGGTATCGAAGATCTGCTTAGCGGTACGGAAGTCGATTCCGAAGAAGTACTTCTGTCCGTCGATGGTCGTATCGTTGCGATACGTACCGGCAGAGTAGAAGAGTTCCTCTTCACCGCTCCAGCGGTTGGTCCAGTGGTACGGGAGATCGTTCTCGCAGACAGTGACGATGGTGTCGACTAACTGATGAACAACGAGCTCGAGTACGGTGGTACTGTCACAACCGAACGGTGTCGTACCGTAGTGGTAATACGTACCGGTGGTATTGTAAACGGTGTCGAAGAACGCAACCGACTGACCTTCCAGCACATCCTGATGGATGGTGTGGAAGTACGGCTGGTTAACGGTGAGGATGAGCGTATGGATGCTATCACAACCGTTCTGTGCCGCCAAGGTGTCACGGTAGATACCTTGCTCAGTGAGGTTCTGACCCTTATAGAGGTAGTACGAACCCTCACAGATCGATACACGTGTGGTATCGAAGATCGGATTGTTGACAACGAGTTGCAATCCGTAGAACATCTGCTGACCGTTGACGTAGGTCGTATCGTTGCGGTAGAGACCCGCTGTATAGAGCGGTGTCACTTGTCCGTTCCACTTGTTGATCCATTGATAGGGCAGATCGTTCGAACAAACGACCACGGTTGTATCTACCATCGGGTGTACGATCACCTTGATGTCAGTGATGGAGTCACAGCCGTTCGGAGTGATGCCCTTGATGGTATGCATGGTGTCTTTGTCGAACGTGAGTCCCAGTACGGTCACAGACTGACCTTCGAGGATATGACGCTCAATGTAGTTGTAGTACGGTTTGTTCACCGTGAGGTTGAGGATAGTGATCGAGTCACATCCGTTCGCTCCTATGGTGGTGTCACGATAGATACCGGTCTCGGTCAGGTGTTGTCCCTTGAAGGTGTAGAAAGCATTGTTGCCTTCGCAGATACTATCGTGGATAGTAACCACAACCGGATCGTTAACAATGAGACGTAAGCCGTAGAACATCTGCTGACCGTTGACGTACGTGGTGTCGTTGCGGTAGAGTCCTGCTGCATAGAGCGGCGTGATCTGTCCGTTCCACTTGTTGATCCATTGATAGGGCAGGTCGTACGAACAAACGGTGACGATCGTATCCACCATCGGGTGCATGATGACCTTGATGTCTGTGATCGAATCACAGCCGTTCGGTGTGTTGCCCTTGATGGTGTAAACGGTGTCACGATCGAACGTGTGGCCGAGGACGGTCACAGACTGACCCTCGACGATATGACGCTCGATGTAGTTGTAGTACGGTTTGTTGACGGTGAGGTAGAGGGTCGTGATGGAATCGCAACCGTTCGCACCCATCGTGGTATCGCGGTAAACGCCACTCTCGGTCAGGTGTTGTCCCTTGAAGATGTAATAGTTGTTCTCACCTTCGCAGATACTGTCGCGGATGGTCTTGAAGACAGGCTCGTTAACAACGAGTTGCAATCCGTAGAACATCTGCTGGCCGTTGACGATCGTGGTATCGTTGCGGTAGATACCCGCTGCATAGAGCTCAGAAACTTGTCCGTTCCACTTGTTAATCCACTGATACGGCAGATCGTACGAACAAACGGTGACGATCGTATCCACCATCGGGTGCATGATGACCTTGATGTCTGTGATCGAATCACAGCCGTTCGGTGTGTTGCCCTTGATGGTGTAAACGGTGTCACGATCGAACGTGTGGCCGAGGACGGTCACAGACTGACCCTCAACGATATGACGCTCGATGTAGTTGTAGTACGATTTATTGACCGTGAGGTTGAGGATGGTGATCGAGTCACAACCGTTAGCTGCTACCGTGGTATCACGATATACGCCACTCTCGGTCAGGTGTTGTCCCTTGAAGACATAGAAGTTATTGTTGCCCTCACAGATGCTGTCGTGAATGGTAACCACAACCGGATTGTTGACAACGAGTTGCAATCCGTAGAACATCTGCTGACCGTTGACGTAAGTGGTATCATTGCGGTAGAGACCGGCTGCATAGAGCTCAGTGACTTGACCGTTCCACTTGTTGATCCACTGATAGGGCAGATCGTACGAACAAACATAAACGGTGGTATCGATGAGCGGGTGAACAACCACTTTCAATACGGTGGTACTGTCACAACCGTTCGGTGTTACACCCTTCTGTGTATAAACGGTGTCGGTAGTGAAGGTATGACCGTAAGCAACCAGCGTCTGACCCTCTACGATATGCTCCTCACGGAAGCTGTAGTACGGTTTGTTGACGGTGAGGTTGAGTGTCACGATGGAGTCGCAACCGTTGGATGCGGTCATCGTGTCGGTATAAATACCGCTCTCGTTGAGATGCATGCCCTTGAAGACATAGAAGTTGTTTTCGCCCTCACAGATGCTGTCATGGATCTCGGTCCGTTTAACCGGCAGGACGTTGATGAAGCGCATGTAAGTGCTGTCATATCCGTCGTGTGTCTGCAGGTTCTTGATGTACTGACCGGTCTCGTAGATCGCTTTCTGGAACAGCGTGCTGTCTCCGTTCGCATCCACGTTATACCATGTGTACGGCGTCTCGCTGGTACAGATGGTGATCGTGTCTTTGAACAGGTAGGTCGGATGAACAACGAGTCGTACGCTGTCGATGCTGTCGCATCCGTACTCCGAATGGAACGAGTAGCCGTAGCGACCCTCTGCGTACAGCGAATCACGTGCTATCTCGTGTCCTCCCTGCATATGGATCCATACGTACGGTGTATCGACATCGGCGATATGAATCGTGGTGTCATTGTAATGACGCGGGAACACATTCAGGCTCAAGGTGATGATGCTGTCGCAACCGTGTCGGGTCGTCAAGGTGTCGTTGTAGATACCGTTGTGGTACAACCAGCGCGGTTGGTGATCATTCGTCAGGCCGAATCGTACCGAGTCGCCCTCACAGATGGTCATGGTGATCGAGTCGTGCTCAACCGGCATCACCTTAATATAACGCACGTGCGTACTATCAGCTTGGTCGTCGTGTGTGCGGAAGTACTGGATATACTCACCGGTGTGGTAGATATCCGTCTTGGTACCCCAGGTGTACGGAGTCTCACTCGAGCAAATCTGAATCGTATCACGATAGAGGTATGCCTGGTGGATGAACAGGTGCAAGCTGTCAATGCTGTCGCAACCGTACTCGTTGGTGTAGATATACGTGTAGTTACCTTCCGCATAGAGCGAATCGCGTGCTATCTCAACGCCTCCTTGCTCATGGATCCAGACGTACGGAGTGTCCGCACTGGACATATGGTGCGTGTAGTCGTTGAAGTAACGCGGGAACACATTCAAACGCAGTACGATGATACTGTCACAACCGTTGACCGTACGAACCAACGTATCCTGGTAGTTACCCGATTTGGAGAGGAAACGCGGCTCATGTGCACGGGTCAGACCGAATTGAATCGAGTCGCCGTAACACAAGCTGGTATCCAGGTAGGTAATCGTTTGTTCTTTGTAGTTAACCAACAGGTCGTAAATACTATCGTATTTAATGCGTGTTTGTAATGTGTCGTAGTAGTGTATTGCACTGTCTTTGTCAGGAACGGTAAACGTTAGCTCTCTGCCGGTACTCCAAGTATGCGTGAACGTCATGTTCGGCATCGAGCAGATGTCTATCGTGTCTCGGAAGACGTGTGTCTGATGTACTATGAAGTTGAGAACAATGGTGCTGTCGCAACCGTATTGGCTTGGCATCGTGAAGGTATAAACACCTGTTGCCCGTAGCGTGTCGGTTGAGTCTTTCTGTACACCGTTCTCAAACCATTGATGTTCCCATAAATATGGTATCTCGCGATCGGTGATCATGTGTTGCTCATAGGTCGTCGGGATACTGTCGCGTGTCTTGAGGTACAACTCGATGATACTGTCGCAACCGTTGAGTGCCGGAATGGTATCGTAGTAAACGCCATCCACACTAACGAAGCGTTGTGTGATGGTGTTGTCACGGTTGTGGATGTCGAATCGTAACGAGTCGCCCTCACAGATCGTATCGCGTATCTGCGTGAAGTACATCTGACGGTAGTCAATATACAGATCGTAGATACTGTCGAAGCGGTAGAGCAGGGTAGGCAAGGTGTCAATGACGTGGTATGCTGTATCCTTATCCGGCAATGTGTAAACCTTCTGGAATCCGTCTGCCCAGGTGTACAGCGTATCCTTGTTCGGGTACTCGCATACAGACAGGGTGTCGCGGAAGTAGTAGGTCGAATCGACAGATAAGTGCAGCGTCATGACGTACTTACAGTACTGACCGTACGAGTTGGTATCCAGCGCATTGCCGATCGAGTCATACACACCGGTGGTATAAATGATCGAGTCATTGAAGATGATCGAATCACCCATCGGGATATGTACATATCGGTGCTCGTGCAGCGTGTCTGCCGGGAGGATCAACCAGTGTACGATGCTGTCGCAGACGTAACTGCGATCGTTGTGCCAACGGTTGTGGTGTGCATCGTAGAATACGGAGTCGGTCTGGATGGTATCCTTATACAAGCCCGGTCCGTAGAACCATTTGTCGCTGTACGGCCACAAGAGTTGAACGGAGTCACCTTGACAGAGATAGAAGGTATCCAGGGACGGCTGGTTCTGACGCGGACGAACGATGATGTGGTGGAAATAGGTGCTGTCGCAGTCCCAAACGATGGTATCGTTGTAGTAGTGCACACCAGTCCATTTACCTTCCCATGTTCCATGGTACTTACCACCCTCACGTGTGTCGAACCACGGGTTGGTGAGGTTACCCAGAGTAACCGGGTTGTCCATGATGTCGTCTTCGCAGCGGAAGGTCGAGTCGTTGTGGGTCAACGTCGGCGTGATACGCAGGGTGAGGAACATGACAGAGTCACATCCGCAAGCCGTCGTGTCTTTGTGGATGATCGGGTTCACTTGTTCAGACCAGATCGTATCCGGATCCTGACGACCGAAGATGAACGGCAGTTGTGTTTCGCAGATGACCGTGTCAATACGAACGGTGTCGGAGCGGAAGACGCGGATATGGGTCGTGTACATCGTGTCGCACTCCAGCGTATCACGGATGGTGGTATCGTTCAGATAAACCTTATCGAGGAAGGTCACACCACCCTTGTCGAAGCAACCGTTGAGATAGATAGTGGTATCCACCGGAACCTTCACGGTCAGGTCGAGCGTGTGGAACTGCGATACATATCCGTTAGCGTCAAATACGGTGTCGGTATAAATACCGGTCGTCGTATATTTCTGTCCGTTGAAGCTCCAAACGAAGGTAGCTGTATCGAACGAGCAGATGGTGATCACATCGCGGTGCTCGGCCACTACATGCAGGTAATGGGTGATCTCACAACCGGTAACCGGGTCGAGTGTGATGGTGTCGTACGTAGTGGTAGACAACTCGGTGATCTCTTTGCCGAACCAGGTGTAGGTCTCGCCTTCATGCAGGATCACTGTCTTCTCCTGTACGGTCTCGGACGAAACGAAGATCTCCAGATAGATGACGCTGTCACAAGTGCTGGGGCTCGGACGATCCGGTATCGTATCGTGATAGAGCGTATCTGACGGGGTTCCCAAAGCACCATACTGCTTGCCGTTGATGATCTGCGGGTGACCGTAACATACGAAGTGTTGCTCAACGCGGGTCGGTACCGTATCAATAGACAGGTAGAGGGAGTAGAACTCGGCGATGTTACCGTACTGATCGAATACCGTGTCGGTCTTGATACCTGCGGTGTTGTAATCCATGTTGTTCTGATCCCAATGGAACGGCAGATCCAGTTCGCAGACAGTCTGGTTATGACGACGCTCTTCGATCACATGCAGGTAACTGATGCTGTCGCAACCGAGTGCGATCTTCGTCGTGTCGCTGTAGTCTCCGCCTTGGGTGATGGTCTGACCATTCCAATCAATGGTCTCACCGTAGTGGAGCAGGAGCGTCTGCGTATGTTTCTTAACGGACGATACGTATACCTCCACATAAACCGTCGTATCACACGAAGTAGCACTCGTCCGAGTGATCGTGTCGCGGTAAACCGTGTCTTGGTTAGCATTGAGCGAACCGTAAACGGTTCCGTAGATATCCTCTGGATATCCGGCGCATACGTAGTGTTGCTCCACACGTGTCGGAACAGTATCCACTGTCAGGTACAAGGTGTAGTAACCGATGATGTTACCGGTCGTAGCATCCGTCTCGGTGTACTCCCAGATACCGGTGCTGCTGTAGTCCTGACCGTTCTTATCCCAGGTGTACGGCAGGTTCAGTTCGCAGACGCGGTCATGCTTACGGGTCTCTTGTACAATGTGCAGTACGCTGATGCTGTCGCAACCGTTGGCAGTCTTAACCGTGTCGCGGTAGTCACCGCCTTGGGTGATGTGGTAGCCCTGCCAATCGATCGTCTCGTCTTGGTGCAGGATGCGTGTCTCAGTGTATTTCTTGAGAGACGATACATACACCTCTATATATATTATACTATCGCATTGTCCGTTCGGATCGCTTGCCGTGACGGTGTCGCGGTAAACGCGATCGGTCTCGTCGGCTCCGTTGCCGTAGGTCTTACCGCGGATGTCTTGCGGTGTGCCGCTACATACGTAGTAGTATTCGGTGATGTGCGGAGCGGGATCGATTGTGAGGTTCAAGCGGTAGATACTGTCCGTGTTGTTAACGGTCGTGTAGCGGTATTCATACTGCTTGGTCGTTCCAATCGTGTGTTGCAATGCATCGCCGACATGATCTTGCGGACCTGTTGTCCAGTAGAACGGCAGTGCCGTTTCACAGATCGTGGTGTCGTGCTCGTACAAGTAGGTCGGATAAACGATGAGGACTAACTCTTCGGTGTTCTCGCAACTACCCTCAGCCGCTTCGGAATGGTGGTAGGTTCCGGCCGTCGTGAGGACGGTGTCGCGTACCGTTCCTCCTAAGCGGTAGTGCCATGTGTACGGCAACTTGGTGTCGGTGATCTCGACGGTGTCGCTCAGATACAGAGCCGTGTTGAAGTGCATATAAACCTTGACGATACTGTCGCAACCATGAATCGTATGGAGGTTGCTGATGACAGTAGTGTTGTCGGTGTACTCGATACCTTGGTAATAAATGGATGCGCCTTGTCCGCAGGTGTACAGATGTACGAAGTTAGTGTCCTTCGGAGCCGGCCAAACGGTGAAGCGCAAGGTGAAGATCGAATCCACCTTCTCGCGTCCTGCCGACCAAACGGTATCCACATACGTACCACCGGCCCAGATGTTCTTGCCACGCCATAGGATGGTGTCGCCTTCACAAGTCGAGAGCTCGGTCGCATACTGGTTGGTATGCGGGGTAGCCGGTACGATGGTCACTTTCAATTCATAGATACTGTCGCAGCCTTGTGCCGTGGTGTTCACGTCGCGGTAAACACCGTCGGTGAAGATATCGAATCCGTGCCAGTGCAGTACCTCGCCCTGCGGCAGATCACGGTATTCGTAGCTGTGGAACGGAGTCGCTTTGTCCAAGTTCACGCGAACGATCGAGTCGCAACCCTTAGAAGAAACCAATGTATCCGTTACGACGGCGGATTGCGAGTAGCGAACGCCCTTCCAATCGATCTCGTCGCAGAACACGATGGTCTTATACGTGCGTTCGATCGGGGTAACGGTCAGATACAAGGTGTAGATACTGTCTTTGCCGTTACGGGTCTTGTATTCCGCTTTGTATATATGCTCTTCACCGATGTACTGGTGGCTGAGGTTGCCCATGCCATGCCAGCTGAAGTTCTCGCCTTCACAGATGGTCAGACGCTCCTCGAAATGGTATTCGTTCATGTCTTGCGTCAAGATGAGTCGCCAGATCTCGCTACATCCTGTCTGTGCGTTCGGGAATTCGAACTCATAGGTGCCCGGTTGATCGTAAGTGACGCTTTGCTCTTGACCTGCAGGACCGTAGGTCCATGAGTACTGGTCTTGACCGAGTGCCGCACGGGTCTCGTAGATACGCTGCGGATGTTTGTTGATATGGATCCGCATGACGGTGTCACAACTTAGGTAGTCGGTGAACTCGCCTGCGTCTGCATAAGTCTTGCCGTTGAAGATCACCTGTTCGTCATCACAGATGGTGAACGTGGTGTCTTTGTAGTGCAGTTCGCGAACCGTCAAGTGCAGACGGTAGTAGTTATACTGTCCGTTCTGCTGTTGCTCTGCGTGGGTGTATTCACCCGTCTGGCTCGCCGTGATGCCGTGCCAACGGAGCGGAATCTCATTCGGGCATATAACGGCTGTCGTGTCAACTGTATCGACTTTATTAACCGTCAATTCCAATACGGCTACGCTGTCGCAACCGAAACGGTTGATGCCGTAGTAGAAATAGGTGCCGGTTGAGTCGTAGATCCGGTTGTTCCAGGTGAAGTTATCACCCGGGTTCATGTGGTGAACCAAGATGTTCGTATCCGCATGAACCACATTGAGGGACAAGTGAACAATCGAGTCACACGAACCGCTCGTGAACGTGAAGTCATAGTCACCGGCTTGTGTGAGCGTACGGTCACCGAAGGTGTAACTGCCACCTTGGCAGATCGTTTGGTTGATGTACGTAACCGGAATATTCTTTACCGTCAGGTTCAAGATATGCTCAACACTGTCATTGCCTTGTGCATCCTTGACGGTCACTACGTAGCGTCCCGATTCTGTGTAGGTAGCACCGTTCCATTTCCATACGTACGGTGTCGTAGCGATCTCGTCGGCACAGAGAACGATCGTCTCTTCCGTACGGGTCACTTCACGTTCGGCTACAACGATGTAGATACTGTCGCAACCACCTGCTGAAGTATAGCGGATGGTGTCGATCTCGCCGTGGTATGTGAACTCGTGTCCGCGGTAAGTGCCCGGGAACGAAGTGAAGGTGATGCGCTCACGGAACAAATAAGTCGGATGAACGGTGAGGTTCAATACATAGAGCGAATCCACTTCGTTCGTGCTACCGATGAACACGGTGTCTACATAGATACCGGTGTTGTAGTAGTTCTTGTTGCGCCAGAACAGGGTGTCGCCTTCACAGATCTCTTCGGTCCAGCTCTGCATATTCATATGCGGAGCATCCTCTTTCATACCCACACCCAAGGTGTAGATGCTGTCACAACCAGTAGAAGAGGTGTAGGTCGCGGTGTACAGACCGGTGTTGGTGATGGTGTATCCATGCCAGTACAGGGTCTGACCCGGGATGATCGTCGTTGTGTCATGACGCTCGAAGCTGTTGTTCTTCTGCAGCACGTAGGTCACAATCGAGTAGCAACCCAAACCGGTATGTGCCGTGTCCACAATCGTGGTGGTAGAGGTATACGTCTTACCGTTCAGTACGTAGGAGTCGCAGAACGGAATGACTTGCGTCGTACGCTCTACCGGGTTCACGGTCAGGATCAACTCGTAGATACTGTCTTGACCCGTACGTGTCTTATAATTAACCAGATAGCTGCTGGTTGAGCCAATGCCTTGTTGGGTCAGGTTATTCATACCATGCCAACTGAACGGCTCGCCCTCACACAGGGTCAGGGTCTCTACGAAGTGGTACTCTGTCTCATCGCGGTTGAGAACCAATCGCCAGATCTCGCTACATCCCGTAACAGCGTTCGGACTCTCGTACTCATAGGTGCCCGGTTCGTTGAAGGTCTGGGTGGTCTCCGCACCGTCTTTCATGAACGTCCAGGTGTATCCGTGTTCGCCACCCAGGCTGGCTGTCGTCACATAAACCTGCTGCGGATGTTTGTTGATACGAACGCGCAGCACGGTGTCACAACTCAGGTAGTCCGTGAACACGCCGCTTTCCGTGTAGGTCTTGCCGTTGAAGATGATCTGCTCGTCATCACAGATAGTGAACGTGGTGTCGATGTACTGCAACTCAAGAACCGTCAAGTGCAGACGGAAGTAATTGTAGTCTCCGTTGTCCTGAAGCTCGGAGATATAGTAGTCGCCGCTCTGGTTAGCACGGATGCCATGCCAGAAGAACGGAATCTCGTTCGGACAGAGCACTACCGTTGTATCAACGGTATCTACTCGGTTCACCGTCAACTGCAGCACATTGATGCTGTCGCAACCGAAGCGGTTGGTGTGCGTGCTGAAGTAGGTTCCCGTTGACGTGTAGCGCGTGCCGTTCCAATCGTAGTGTTGACCGGCATCGATGTGGTGAACGAACACGTTCGTATCGATACTGAGCACGTTCAGCGACAGCACTACGGTCGAGTCACAACCGAAATCCTTGAACGTGTAGCGATATACACCGGTCTCGGTCAAGGTCTGGTTGCCAAACGTGTAACTGCTACCCTGACAAATCGTCTTGGTGATACGGGTCTCCACATTATCTTTGACCGTCAGGTTCAAGATGTACTGTACACTGTCGTTGCCGGCTGCATCTTTGACGGTCTCTACATAACGATATGCCTCATTGTACTCGTGATCACGCCATCTGTACGGCAGTTCGCTGCGACAAACAGAAACGTTCTCTTCGTGTGTAATCACTTGAAGATCAGCATAAACAGTGATGGTACTATCACATCCTGTGGACGATTGATAGTGGAACGCATGCGACTCACCGGGGGTCCAGAATACCCATTCGCGATAGGTGCCCGGGAACGAGGTGAAGGTGATACGTTCGGTGCTGCTGTAGACCGGATTAACGGTCAGATGCAGGATATAGATAGAATCCACACCTTGTGCCGGATCGTTGTTGACATAGACGGTGTCGTGGAACGTGCCGGTGTTGAAGTAGTGCTGTCCACGCCAATCGTGGTAGTTACCCTCACAGATGGTCACCTTGTCCGTATGCGTGTTCGTTACCGGGGTGGCTGCTTTGTAGCCGACGCCCAAGCTGTAGATACTGTCGCAACCGAAGTTATTGGTATGACGCTCTTCGTATAATCCGTCATGGTCAACCGTCTGACCGCGCCAGGTAGCTGTTTCACCCGGAACAAGGGTCAACGTGTCATGCAGATGGAACGGCGTTCCTTGTACCAGAATGGTGGTGACGATCGAGTCACATTGGTACTGAACAGAAGTGAGTGTGTCAATTAGAACCGTTGATTGTGAATGAGTTACGCCGTTCAGGTCGATCGTTCCACAGAACTTGATCGTCTGCGAAGAACGCAGAACCGGCTTCACGGTCAGGATCAATTCATAGATACTGTCTTGGTCGGCTACGGTACGATAATTATCGAAATAGTGCGTCGTCTGACCAACGAACTGATGGTTCAAACCGGTGCGTCCGCGCCAATCAAACTCCTCGTCCTCACAGATCGTCTGCTCCTCAATGAAGTGGTACGATGTCTCGTCTCTGGTCAATTCCAAATGCCAGGTGTCGCTACAGCCGGTCGTCGGATCGACGGTCGTGTGCTCGTAGTGACCCGGAGCGGTGATCGTATCCGTCATCTGCACGCCGTCCTGGGTGTAGGTCCAGTAGTACGGATGAGTGGCATCCAGTACACCGGTTTGGAAGTGATAGGAGGTCGGATTCTTGGTGATGACAATCTTGTAGATCGTGTCACAACTGAACCGGTCGTAGCTTATTCCGGCTGCGCTATAGGTCTTGCCGTTGAAGGTCACAACATCCTCGTCACAGATACTGAAGGTCTTCTCGATCTCCACTAACTCCCTGACTGTCAGGTCTAAACGATAATAGGCCTGGTCGCCATTATCTTTGTATCCCGGAAACTCGTATACCTTGGTCTCACTGCATACCATGCCGTGCCACTCGAGTGAAGTGTTCGGACAGATGGAGGCAATCGTATCGATCGTATCAATCGGATACACGGTCAAAATCAAGCGACTCAACGAATCACAACCGAAGCGGTTCGGCATGATGGTGTCGTAAACACCTGATTCGGAGTACTCTTTGCCGTTCCATGTGGTCGATGTTCCTTCCGGAATACGGTTGCTGATGATGGTCGAATCGGGATGTATTACCGTCAGGTGCAACACAACGGTGGAGTCACAACCGTGCTGCGAAAGGAAGGTGTGAGAGTAGGTACCGCTGGTGGTCAGCGTCGTATCTACGAACGTCACACTGCTGTTTCCTGCGGTTTGACAGAGTGTGTCCTTGATATAAGTGATAGGGATATCAATCAACCGCATGTCCATACGGTAGTGCACATGGTCTCCGTTCGGACGCGTGCCGTCGCTCTCATAGATATGCGTCGTGCCTCCGGTCATGCCGTTCCATGTGTACGTCTCACCGTGACAGATATACACAATCGTGTCAATCGTATCGACATGATACGTCGTCAGGATCAGGCGGGCAATCGAGTCACAACCGAACGGACGGGACTTGATGGAGTCGTATGTTCCGGCGGTGGTGTACGGTTTGCCGTTCCACGTGTAAACCTGGCCTTCCGCAATTCGCGCTACCGTCGTACTGATCTCCGGATACATCTCCGTGATCGTGATACGCAACACCGAGTCACAACCACTCGTCGTCTTGACGGTGTCGTAGTACACATCGGCATGGTCATAGGTCTTACCCAAGAACTCCAGACTACCGCCTGTACAGATATACTTACGGACATCCGTAACCGGTATGTTCCTGATTGTCAGGTTCAAATGGTAAATCGTCTGCGAGTAGTCAGTCGGTTTCTCTGCACGATAGTAGTCGCCTGAGCGGTTGGCGGTAATGCCATGCCACTCAAACTCCTCACCGCGACAGATCACAGCCACCGTGTCGATGGTGTCAATCGGCAGAACGCTCAAGTACAGACGTGCCACCGTGTCGCAACCCATCGGGTCGGAGTTACGCAGCAGCGTGTCATACACACCGGCTTGCGTGTACGGATGGCCGAGCCATGTGTAGGTCTCGCCCTGTGTCAGACGGTAGATCTGCACGAGCGTGTCCACATCAACGATGTTAAGCGTCAAGTGTACAACCGAATCGCAACCCTTCGACGAACGAAGGGTGTCAGTGTACATACCTTGCTCCGTCAATCGCTGTCCTCGCCAATCCAACCAACTGCCGCGGCAGATGGAGCGGGTGATGAACGTCGTGTCGGGGATGTACGTCGTGTGCAGTACCAATCGGTAGATGACACTGTCGCGCAGATCATCCTTGGAGCGAAGCAGATCTTCGTACCTGCCCTGAATCGAGTAGTAGTGACCACGCCAGAACGTGGAATCGCCTTGACAGATCGTCCGCTCTTCCTGCTCTGTGCGGGTACGGTACACCGTGACACGATAGATACTGTCACATCCGTTCACCTTTGCCTGGTACACTTTTTGGTACGTGCCCTCTTCACTAATCGTCATCTCACGCCAGATGAAAGGTGTCCCATCTACCGGCAATGTACGAGTCGGCTCTGTGAACAGGTACATCGGCAACACATGTACCACGTGCAGATTGTACAAGCTGTCGCTCGAACCTGCTACAGGCACAGTGTCACGCACAATGGTGTCCGTGTACAACTTTAATTGTCTTTGGCTCAAATCCAAGGTCAGGGTGTCGCCTGCACAAAGATCGTAATTCTGCTGTGTACCGAGGTAAACAGCAGCTTGAGCACTTACGGCTGCTGACAAGACAAGCAAAACGCTTGCCAGCATTCTAACTATTTTTGTTTTCATATTCATATGCTATCAATTGGTCTGGTAACACATACATCCGCCTTCACGAGCAGACGATTGGTGTACACTCGGGTTACCTCCGATCATATACGTCAATTTGATACCGGTATAGAACGGTACAGTACGTGCCGGAGTGACGAACGTACTGATGTATGGATTAATGTGCGCATCATAGGCTGCCACTTCTTGCGTGATCGTGCTCTCGGGGAACGAGATACGATCCGATGCTCCGTCCCAATCGCGCAGGTGATTGTTCAGTCCGTACTCTACGTAGAACGACAAACGCAGCACATGACACATCGAACTGCGCACTCTGGCCTTGGACAGTAAGTCGTAACCAATCTCACCAATCATGCTTACACCTACATTCAGGTGGTTGTCATACACCTGGTTAAACGAATAGTCCGTATAACCTCTTTCGGGCATATTCTCAAACGTCACACCTAAGTTGTGATTCGTTGCACTCAGATTATAGGAACCGGTGGTGCGGGTATGCGGGTTCAGCGCATAGCTCACCTTTATTCCGGCACCGATGTGGAATCCCTTTACATAGTATCCGAACAGAATAGGCACATCTAAAAAGTTCCACTCCATCTCATCCACTTGGTTCACACGGTAGTGGAACGTAGTCTGATGACCCTGGGTGTCAAAGGCTTGATATTTGGGATCGCCCGGTGCTCCGATGTCGAACTTCATCTGGTCAATCACCATCGAGGAGCGGTGGAAACTCAACTGCACACCGACACTGGTCCAGAATCCGCTGTTGCGGAACTCATAGCCCACACCGACTGCACCGCCCAGATTACCTTTGGGAAGCGCGCCGCTGAAGTTCGTTTGCAGCATGGAGTAACCAACGGTTCCGCTGATGTAACCGAAATGGTAATTGTCCATAGGACCAAAACCGGAGCGACTCTTGTAGCGCTGTGCACTCATCGGCATGGCTATCATCACAACAAGGCCGACTACTACGAGCCTCTGAAATGCTTTGAAAAAAGTTTGATTGTTTATCATACGTGTGTAAGTTATATACTATTATGTTTGTGCGTATTGTGCGGTGCGCATGGGCGCACATACAAAAAGCGGCGCAAAGGTAGTAAAAAAAAATAATATACACAAGAATTTTAGAAAAAAAGTGCAATTTTTTCCAATTTTGTAACCGAAATGGACTATTTTTCACTTTTTTTCAAAATAATTGTCAAAAAATTTGGTCATATCAAAAAAAAGCAGTACCTTTGCACCCGCTTTTGGAAAATTGAAGGCTGAATGCTGATTTCTGAGAGCTTATTTGGTGGTCATAGCTCAGTTGGCAGAGCATCGGATTGTGGTTCCGAGTGTCGTGGGTTCGAGCCCCACTCTCCACCCACAGACATCTTTCGAGATGTCTTTTTTTTGTATAGTGGCTTGTTCCTTGCGGCACTCTTTATCGGTTAGTCCATCCGTATCAGTAAGCAAGCTTCCTATACGCCTGTACTATCCGCTAAAATCTTGGCAGATGAGCCACTATACAAAAAATCGGTGGATGTGAGGGCTCTTAAACCCAGGTTCTTGCTCGTTTCTCTCGCTGCGATCTGCGCTTCGCAGCGCCGTGCGAGCCCCACATTCCACCCAAAAAACAGCGGAAATACCCTTTGGTATCACCGCCGTTTTTTTGTGTGAGTTATGAAGTAAGTTGTCTAGTCCTGAAATATTTATTCTATCCAATTACTAACTTCAATAAACTCATTGGTTCCATGAGGAATAAAAACATCTATACCAGAATTCCATGTATCACGCAAAAAGACCAATACACCATTGTTAAATATGCATAGCGCTTCTATGATAGGCATAGATTCAAAATGCCAATATCCTCCCCAATGACCATAGTTGACTTCAATATGTTGCTCCAAATCATGCACATTATCGTATATAATATCATCGCCCACATCAGAAGATATTCCACCCAGATATT